>Ga0190286_1000341_pt1 | contig 20334 bp, 14 predicted proteins | sample 48691834_MG_FD_183241 | JGI IMG/M metagenome (GOLD analysis project Ga0190286, IMG submission 183241) | Hydrothermal vent microbial mat bacterial communities from Southern Trench, Guaymas Basin, Mexico - 4869-18-3-4_MG | ecosystem: Environmental > Aquatic > Marine > Hydrothermal vents >... | reverse complement strand
CAGACTGTTGCGCTCGGCCAACCAGGCACTCCAGAATGGTCTCTGGGGGATGATGGCGACCATAGAACACAGTGCCTTTAGTTTCTACAAAGGTCTTGCCACACGTCTTACATCGGTAGCGTTGCGTTCCCTTCTTGGTCCGACCGAACTTGATGATATTGCCATGATCAATCTTGCCGTAATCTGGACAGCCTGGGTTCCAGCAGAAGGAACCCGGCGAAACCAATCGAGAGTGTTCCATTTCTACCCCCTAATCGTCTTATGTGAGCCTATTATACACCAACACGATTGGGGGAGATTACCGAAAGGAGGGGAGTATGTAAGAGTAAGGAAGAAGGTTCAATGCACACAAGCAGTTTTTGGCTTAAGTAAACTATACAATTAAGGAGGGAAAGATATCATGACATCGTTCGTAGCTGAATTAGTCGGGACGATGATCCTGGTCATCTTGGGCGATGGCGTCGTGGCTAACGTCCTGCTCAGCAAGTCAAAAGGGCAAGCCGCAGGTTTGTTGAAAGGGTCGTGGATGCTCATAACCACGGGGTGGGGTCTGGCGGTGGCCATGGCCGTCTACGCCGTGGGCTGGATCAGCGGCGCCCACATCAACCCCGCCGTGACCATCGGCCTGGCGGCCATCGGCAAGTTCCCCTGGAGCCAGGTGCCGGGCTACATCATCGCCCAGATGATTGGCGGATTCCTGGGCGGCGTGATCGTCTGGTTGGCCTATCTGCCGCACTGGGCCGAGACGGAGGATAAGGGGCTCAAGCTGGCGGTCTTCTCCACCGCGCCGGCCATTCGCAACTACCCCCTCAACACGCTTACCGAGATCATTGGCACCTTCGTGTTAGTTGCGGGCGTGCTGTTCATCCTCGACCCACGCAACAACCTGACCGGCGGTTTGGGTCCGCTGCTCATCGGCTTCCTGGTGTGGAGCATCGGCATATCTCTGGGCGGGCCCACCGGCTACGCCATCAACCCCGCCCGCGACCTAGGGCCGCGCATCGCCCACGCCGTGCTGCCCATCGCCGGCAAGGGCGACTCGGATTGGGGCTATTCCTGGGTCCCGGTGGTCGGCCCGATCATCGGTGGCATTCTGGGCGCTTTCTTCTATGCATTGCTTTGGCCCGCACCTTAGGGGAAAACCGGCGTAGAGGAAGGAGGCCCAAAGGGAAGGTCTTAGCGTGAGTTTGGTGATGCCAGCGGATGCGGTCTTTCCGCTGGCATCACCTGGCAAGGGCTTTAAGCCCTAAGGAGGGAGAATAATGAAGAAACTGATTAATAAGCCGGAGGATGTGGTTAAGGAGGAATTGGAGGGCATCGCCCTGGCCTATCCGGATTTGGTCAAGGTGCACTTCGATCCCAACTTTATCTATCGTGCTGATGCTCCGGTGAAAGGCAAGGTGGCCATCGTCTCTGGTGGAGGGAGCGGCCACGAGCCCATGCACGGCGGGTTCGTTGGTCCAGGTATGCTGGATGCAGCCTGTCCAGGTGAGGTCTTCACTTCGCCCACCCCCGACCAGATGCTGGAGGCGGCTAAGACCGTCAACAGCGGGGAGGGGGTGCTCTTCATCGTCAAGAACTACAGCGGCGACGTGATGAACTTCGAGATGGCCGCCGACCTGGCCCGCGAGGAGGGGATCAGGGTGCTCAACATCCTGATCGACGACGATGTGGCCGTTAAGGACAGTCTATACACCCAGGGCCGGCGCGGCGTGGGCACCACAGTGCTAGCGGAGAAGATATGTGGCGCGGCCGCGGAGAGGGGATACGATCTGAAGAGGCTAGCTGACCTATGCCGCAAGGTCAACATCAATGGCCGCAGCATGGGCATGGCCCTTACCTCCTGCACTGTGCCTATGAAGGGGGAGCCCACCTTCGAACTGGGTGAGGACGAGATGGAGATCGGCATCGGCATCCACGGCGAGCCGGGCCGAGAGCGCATGAAGCTTAAGACCGCCGATGAGATCACCGAGCTGCTGGCCCTCTCCATCATCGAGGACCCGCCATATAAGCGGACCGTCCGCGAATGGGACGAGGAGAAGGGTGAGTGGGTGGAGATCGAGCTGGAAGACCCGCCCTTTAAGCCCGGCGATCGGGTGCTGGCCTTCGTCAACAGCATGGGTGGAACCCCAGAGATCGAGCTCCCTATCGTTTATCGTAAGCTGCACGAGATCTGCGAGAAGAAAGGACTTAAGATCGTCCGCAACCTCATCGGCCGTTACATCACCTCGCTGGAGATGCAAGGTTGCTCCATCACCCTGCTTAAGATGGACGACGAGATGATCGAGCTCTGGGATGCCCCCGTCAAAACGGCGGGGCTGCGGTGGGGAATGTGATGTTTTTGCGGGCCTCTTCGGAGGCCCGCAAAAAACAGAATGCTGGGAATGCCCTTGGAGAAAACAAGATGATCACTAAAGACCAGATCATCCAGTGGCTTAAAGCCACCGCTGCAGTGCTCGAGGAGAACGCCGAGTATCTCACTCAGCTGGATTCCCCCATCGGGGACGCCGACCATGGCATTAACATGGATCGCGGCTTTAAGAAGGTGATGAGCAAACTGCCCGCTGTGGAGGATAAGGACATCGGCACTATCCTTAAGACAGCGGGGATGGCTCTCGTCACCAGCGTTGGCGGAGCGGGAGGCCCCTTATATGGCACTTTCTACATGGATGCGGGGAGGGCCGTAGCGGGCAAGACGGAGCTTTCCGATGAGGATCTGGTCGCGCTTCTGGAAGCCGGCTTGAAGGGGGTGGTGAGGATAGGGAAGGCCAGGCTCGGCGACAAAACCATGGTCGATGCCATCACCCCCGCCGTAGAGGCGCTTAAGCAGGCATTTGCCAATGGCAAGAGCACCATAGAAGCCCTCCACCTGATGACAGAGGCAGCCTATAAGGGGATGAAGGACACCATTCCTATGCTGGCCAAGAAGGGGCGCGCCAGTTATGTGGGGGAGCGCAGCATCGGCCACCAGGACCCTGGAGCGACCTCGTCGTACATGATCTTAAAGGCATTGATGGAGACCGTTGAGGCCAGCAAATCCTGAAAGAAGGTGATAGCGGAGGAGACAAGACCTAAAGTCGAATCAAAGGAGGGCCTTCGATGGCATTAAAGGGAGGGTATTGGGGGAAGATCCTGTGGGTGGATCTCACCACCGGTAAGACGAATGTGCAGACATTCGATGATGCCTTCGCCAGGAAATACTTAGGCGGTGTAGGTTTCGCTGCCAAGATCATCTCCGACCATGTGACTAAGCATACCAATCCCCTTGGACCGAGTAACGTGCTCGTCTTCGCCACCGGGCCATATCAGGCAGCCGAAATCGCCAGCGCCGGAAGGTGCATTGCTGCTGCTAGATCCCCGCTCACAGGGTATTGGGGCGAAAGCAACTCCGGAGGACACATCGGGCCGGTGCTTAAAAAGGCAGGCTTCGATGCCATAGCCATCATCGGGAGAGCCAAAAGGCCAGTCTACCTGTGGATCGATGATGGGAAGGTCGAGATCAGAGATGCGGATAAGTTCTGGGGGGCTGACACCGCCGAGACGACCGATGGCCTTAAGGAGGAGGTCGGAGATCCCAAAGCCAGTGTGGTGGCGATAGGCCCTGCTGGAGAGAACCTGGTCCGGTATGCCTGTATGGTGAATGACAAGCACGGGGTCTTCGGCAGGTGCGGGATGGGGGCCGTTATGGGCTCCAAGAACCTGAAGGCGTTGGTCGTCAGGGGGACGTTAAAGCCCCCGATCGCCGATCCTGATAAGCTCGAGGAGGTATTCAAAGAGGTCCTGGAGAAGATCAGGGAGGCGCCTTTCACGGAGGTCAACCGTAAGCATGGCATGGCCGACGCCGTCGTGCCCAGGGAGGATAACGGGCTTCTCCCCATGAAGAACTGGGCCCAGGATACCTGGCCCGAAGGGGCGAAGAGGATAGGAGCCCCCAGGTTCACCGAGGAGCTGAAGATCGAGCCCTGGCCGTGCGAATACTGCGTGATGGGATGCCACAGAAGGATCACAAATCCGGAATATGAATCCGCCACGGGAGGGCCTGAGTACGAGACCTTGGCGATGATAGGGGCGGACCTGCTGATCGATGACCTGAAGTCCGTCGTCAGGGCCAACGACCTGTGCAACAGGTATGGGATAGATACCATAGAGATGGGGGCCGTGTTAGCATGGGCCTTCGAATGCTACGAGAAGGGCCTGCTCACCAAGGAGGATACGGACGGCGTGGAGCTGAGATGGGGCAATGCAGAGGCCCTGCTGGCGATGGTCGAGAAGATTAAGGACAGGGATGGCATCGGCAACCTCTTCGCCGATGGCCTGAGGGCATGCGTTGATAGGATACCCGAATCGAAGCCCTACGCCGTGGAGGTAATGGGGCAGGCTGTAGCCGCCCATGACCCGAGGGCCTTCTTCGCCGAGGTGATCACGACCATCGCCTCCACCAGAGGTTCATGCCATATCCACGGCTTCGCCGAGGCGGCCGAGCTGGGTGCCCTCCTCCCTGAGCTAGGGATCGATAAGCAGCTCGACCGGTTCGACTGGGAGAGGAAGGGGTACGTGGGGGCCATGTACCAGGATATCCAGCAGTTCTGGAACAGCCTCACATGGTGTTTCTTCTACTTCTTCTCCAATGTCTCGCTGACCGATCAGGTCAACATCTTAAACGCCATCACCGGCTGGGACATGACGCCGAAAGAGGCTCAGAAGGTCGGCGAACGCATCGTGGCTACCCAGCACTGCTTCAACCTGCGCATGGGCCTCGTCCCTAAAGAGGAAAACGTGATGCCGGAGCGCATGACGATCCCTCACAAGGAGGGCGGAGCCGCTGGCCAAGTCCCGCCATGGCGAAGGATTCTGAAAGAGTACTGGGAGACGAAGGAGTGGGTGGACGGCATCCCCACCAGAAGGAAGCTCACCGAATTGGGGCTCGAGGAGTTAGCTAAGGAGCTCTATGGGTATTAGCCCTTAACGAGAAAGGCACCGAATTGGAATGGGAAGACGAGGCCGAGTTGGCCTTCGATAAGCTCTTTATGAAGCACATACGCAGAGAGGAGCTGACTTCGGGCAAGGCTAAGATGCTGGAGATGGCCTTGATGAGGGCCGTCGAGGGACATGCTAAGGTGAGAGGTTCACCGAGGGTAAGCGTATCGGATGTCAGGGAGGTGCTGAGTCGGGTTTCGTCCGCCATGCCATCTGAGCTTTGCATCGAATCGGACCTCACGGGTAGGGTTATCCCAACTGACTTGATACTGCTGTTCATGCTGCAGTCCCTGAAGGGGGAGGAACTCAGGGGTGGTGAGGTGCATTTGAGCCATTTGCTCTGAGATGGCCGCTGTGGAGTTCCGATGGTTAGCGCGAAAAGGGTTTGGCGTTCGCTTATTTAAATTCTCCAAGCATCTACGTTTAAAGGAGGGAGTGAAATGGCTCAGAAGAAGTATTTAGCGGCAATCGATGCGGGGACTATTGGCTCCAGGACCATGATCACCGACACCGAGGGGAACGTGCTCGCTCTGGAGTATGATGAGTATCCGAGCTACTTCCCTCATCCCGGGTGGGTGGTCCAGAACTGCACCGACTGGTGGGATGTGATCTGCAAGACCACTCACAGGGCCATCGAGGCAGCGCGCATAGATCCAAAGGAGATTGCCGCGGTAGCTGTGACCAACCAGCGCGAGACCACAACACCGGTGGGACCTCTTCCTGACATGGAGCCGGTGATGGAGCCCTACACCTCGATCGTCTGGCAGGACAGGAGGACGGCGTACGACAGGTGGTGCCCCAACACCCCGGGGAAGTGGGGCAACATCATGGACTGGATCAAGGCCGATGAGAATGTCGGGGAGAGGGAGTTCTACAAGAGGGTCGGCCTGACCGTCGACCCCTACTTCTCCATGGGCAAGATCCTCTGGATCAAGTGGCATATGCCTGAGGTGTTCGAGAAGGCTGCCTGCTTCCTCTGCGTGTCGGGCTACATCTCCAGCAAATTGTGTGGCAAATTCGTCGACGACTGGACCAACTGCTCGAGGATGGGGCTGTTTAACATTACGGAGAACAAGTGGGACGAGTACATCTGCGGAAGGATGGGCATCCCCATAGAGAAGCTTCCGGAGCCCCATCCATCCGGTGAGGTGGTAGGGGAGGTCACCAAGAGGGCAGCGGAGGAGACCGGCTTCGCCGAGGGGACGCTGGTGGTCATGGGCGGCGGTGACCAGCAGTGCGGTGCCCTGGGGATTGGAGTGACTGAGCCTGGGGACATCGAGGCCACCACTGGCACCGGCACGTTCATGCTGGCCTATACCAAGGAGCCGAGGTTCGATACGGCATGGCCACCGAGGGTCCTGTGCAGTGAGCACTGCATTGACCACGTCAACGAGTGCAGCATGTTCACGACCGGGGTGGTCTACAGGTGGTTTAGGGATCAGTTCTGCCGGGAGGAGAAGGAGGTAGCCGCCAGGTTCAAGATAGACCCCTACGAGATAATGAATGCCGCGGCCGATACCGCTAAGCTCGGCTCCAGGGGGACCCTGTGCGTACCCCACTTCATAGGCGCTGGGGCTCCTTACTGGGATCCCTTCGCCAGGGGGGTATTCGTCGGGCTGGAGCTGGGAACGACCAAGGAAGACATGATGAGGTCTATCCTTGAGGGTGCCTGCTTCTACATCAGGGCCAGCATCGAGGCCATGAGGGAGATGGGTCTCGAGATCAAGGAGATGGGCATAACCGGCGGGCTGACCAGGAACGAGACCTTCAACTGGATGCAAGCCCAAGTCTACAACATCCCCGTCTACCTGGGGATCGAGGAGGCCACCCCTCTCGGAGCCTGCATCTGCGCCGGGGTCGGAGCAGGGTTCTTCAAGGACATGAGGGACGGCGTGAAGAAGATGGTCAAGGTCCTGAAGAGGTGGGAGCCGGAGCCAGAGGCTGTGGAGAAGTACGACAAGCTCTACAAGATCTGGTACGACATCTACTATGCCCTTAAGGAGAAGAACATCTACAGGAGGCTGGTAGAGGTCGCTGGCGAGCTCTCCTAAGCCAATGGCCCAGGGAAGGCCCCTTGAGGGGCCTTCCCTTTCCAAGCCGACCCGGAGGCCTGACCGAGAGGACGATCGAAGCCACGCCCTGGGAGAGAGGCGACGCCAAATCCTGTTGTGATTCTAACCATCCTAAACGTTGGGAAAGGGAGGCCTGAAATGGCCTTCCTTTCCAACGTCGTAGAGAGGAGAGAAGAGCGGCGAGATGGAGAAGGAGAGAGTGCAACTGGTTGTTATAGGGGCTGGATCCACTGGCGCGGCTGTAGCCTGGGATGCAGCCATGCGCGGCATAGATACCATATTGCTCGAGAGGGGCGATCTCGCTTCGGGTACCACCGGAAGATGCCATGGGATGCTTCACAGCGGTGCCAGATACGCGGTTAAAGACAAAGAGGGGGCAAGGGAATGTATCGAGGAGACTAAAATCCTCTACAAGATAGCTCCTCATGTCTTGGAAAGGACAGGGGGCCTTTTCGTCGGCTTTAAGGAGGATAGGGAAAAGTACCCAGGTTACAAGGAGAAGAAGCTGGAGGGGTGTAAGGAGTGTGGGATACCCGCCGAGGAGATCAGCGTCAGGGAGGCGTTGGAGATAGAGCCGAACCTTAATCCAGAGATAGTCGATGCCCTCTGGGTTCCCGACGATGGTGTGTTACATCCCTTTGAGTTCGTCCTAAGCCTGTGCCTATCTGCAAAGAAGTACGGGGCGGAGATCAGGCCATATAACGAAGTCATAGAGCTGCTGAAAGACGGAGACACTATCACAGGGGTGAGGGTGAAGGACCACATAGGGGAGAGGATCTACGAGATACGCTCCGATGTGGTGGTAAGTGCAACCGGCCCGTGGGCCTGGAAGATAGCCGAGATGGCAGGGGTGAAGGTCCCTCAGATACCCACCCCCGGGGTGATGGTCGTCGTCAACAGGAGGGTGAACAACGTGCTCATCAACCATCTCAGACCTACCTCCGATGGGGATATCATCGTGCCCCACCATACCACCTCGGTGATCGGCACGACTTCCTGGCCAGTGAAGGACCCGGATAAGGTCCCCATACCGAAGGACCATGTTGAACTTATGCTCGAGGAAGGGATCAAGAAGATACCCGCCATAAAAGATGCCAGGATCCTGAGGGCCTATGCCGCATCGAGACCCACCATAGCGCCGGAAGGGATGAAGGTCACCACGGGGAGGGAGCTCAGCAGGACATTCGAAGCCTTCGATCACGAAGTGAGGGATGGGGTGAAAGGGTTCATAACGATCACCGGCGGGAAGATGTGTACCGCCAGGGCCATGGCCGAGAAGAGCATAGACCTCGTATGCCGAAAGCTGGGGATAAAGGCCGAATGCCATACGCATGAGGAGAAACTGGTGGGATCCGAGGAGCCTGTGGATATCAGGAAATTGGCTGAGCTGTTCGATCTCCCCAGGATATTCGTGCGCAGGGCCGTTCAGAGATGGGGGACTTTGGCCAATGAGATCTTCAAACCGATAGAGGAGGAGCCGTTTCGAGGCAGTTTCATCTGCACCGATGAATTCGTCACCAGAGCGGAGATAGAATACGCCGTGAGGAATTTATGGGCATATTTCATCAACGATATCCGGCGAAGGACGAGGGTGGGCATGGGCACCTGTCAGGGAGGGACCTGCAGTTATCAGGTGGCTGCGATCCTCGCCGAGGAGTTCGGCAGGGAGATCACCGATGTCCAAGCCGACCTGATGTCCTTCTTGAAGATCCGCTTCCTGGGGGATAAGAAGGCGTGCTGGGGGGATCAATTCCGCCAATGGAAGTTCCACGAGGCCGTTTACTCCTGCGTGGGAAACTACGATAAGCTGCACGAGAAGTTGCCTTTCTCCATGCCCGTCTTCGGGGAGGCCCCTTGATCGGAAAGGAGGTAATTTAATCCTTGTGGAGCGCAGATGAATTCGACATCCTCGTGATCGGTGGAGGGATAAGCGGGATCCTCGCTGCCGCCTATCTGGCAGGAAAGGGGAAGAGGGTAGGACTCCTGAAGAGAGGGGGAGGGGCCACATCGATGAGCTCAGGGCTCCTCGATGTGTTAGGCTACCTCGATGGGAGGATGGTGCGAAATCCCCAGGAAGGGGTAAGGGAGCTTTCCCAGGGGAATCCAGACCATCCTTACGGCGTAATCGGGGGAGGAAGGGAGGAGTCCGATCTCAGAAGGGGGGAGATCGCCGTTGAGAGGCTGAGGAGGGCGATCGAGTTCTTCAGGGAGAGCATGAGGAAAGTGGGCTACGAATACGAGGGGAAGCTGGACGAGAACGTGCTTGTGATCACCCCGCTGGGGACCTATAAGCCAACCTGTCTGCTACCCTTATGGATGTACACGGATATCTCCAAGCTGAATGGCTCGAAGATCCTGTTCGTGAGCGCGAGGAATTGCCCTCGAGTTAACCCCGTTTACATAGCTAAGTCATTTGAGGGGTTTGTGCTCCCCAGGCTGAAGGAGATTGGGGTGGAGATAGAAGCGGAGGCCAGGGCCGAATACGTCGATGTGCCCGGATTGGAGGGCAGGAGATCCATCCTTCCCCTGGAGATGGGCTACTCTCTGGATATGGATGAGAACCTGCGAGGATACACGGAGGCTATATCCAAGGAGTTAGGGGATTCGACCCATGTCTTCCTGCCGTGCATCGGCTACAGGAAGCCGAAGGAAAACTGGCAATACATGAAGGAGAAGCTGGGGGTGGAGGTGGTGGAGCTTCCCTCCTTGCCTCCCTCTGTAGCGGGGATGCGGTTGTCCTCCTGCCTGGAGGAGATGGCAAGCAAGGAGGGCGTGGAGTTATACAAAGGTTATAGGGCCATATCCGCGGAGATCGAGGGATCGAAGTGCTTAAGTGTGAAAGCAGCTCATCGGGGAGAGATGAGGGAAATAAGGGCCTCGGCTTTCATATTGGCTACGGGGGATTACATAGGCGGCGATCTGGTGGTGGAAAAGGAGAGGATCTCGGAGGAAGTGTTCAAGCTGGACATAGAGACCGCGGGGACCGATTACCTCTCCTGGCTTAAGGACACTCCATTCCCAGCCGAGGGGCATCCGGCTTCCAAATTCGGGGTTACAGTCGATAAATCGATGCGCCCGCTGGTGGGGAGGGAGGTCTTGGCCGAGAACCTCTTCGCCTGTGGCTCGATCCTGGCAGGCTATGATTACAATACGGAGAAATGTGGATTGGGGGTTTGCATATCCACAGCTCTTGCAGCCGCTGAAGGAGTGTTGGACTACCTATGAGGAGCGTATTAGCGAACTCCGATAAGTGCATACGATGCGGGCTCTGCTTCACCAAGTGCCCTGTTATCGTCACCACGGCCCGCGAAAGCTTCCCAGGGCCTAAAACCATAGCTGGTGACCTCCCCAGGCCCTCCCATGAGTTCACCGTTAACGAGGACATAATCTATTACTGTCCCATCTGCGGGGCTTGCACGGAGATCTGTCCCCTGAACATCCCTGTGGAGTTGATAACCAGGGAGCTTAGGAAGTCGATAGTGGAGGCGGGGAGGATCTCAGCTACCCTCAGGGATGCATTGGAGAGCGCCTTTAAATATGGAAACCCTTGGGGGGTCCCCAGAGGCAGGAGGTCCGAATGGGCCGCGGGGCTGGAGGTGAAGGACCTCTCCAAGGAGGAGGCGGAGATCCTCTACTTCGTCGGGTGTACGCCGGCTTACAACGAGAGAGTGCAGAAGGTCGCCCTATCCCTGGTCAAGATATTTAAAGCGGCGGGGTTGGACTTCGGGATCCTGGGGGACGAGGAAAGGTGTTGCGGGGAGCCGATGTACTGGATTGGGGAAGAAGCGTTGTTCGAGGAGCTGGCCAAGAGCAACATAGAGGCATTCAACAGATACGGGGTGAAGGAGATCGTGACCACCTCACCCCACTGCTACTCGATATTCAAAGAGGAGTACCCCTCCGTGGCCGAGAAGTTCGGGATGAACTTCGAAGTGGAGGTCAAGCATTACACTCAGCTCCTGTTTGAGCTCCTGAAGCAGGGCCGGTTATCGTTCTCCAAGGGGATAAACGGATCGGTCACCTATCAGGACCCCTGCTCTCTGGGGAGACGCAGCGGGATATTCGACGAGCCCAGAGAGGTGTTAAAGGCGATCCCCGGATTGAAGCTGGTTGAGATGAGGAGGACGAGGGAGGAAAGTTACTGCTGCGGAGGGGGAGGGGGGAGGATATTCCTGGAAACTAAGGTTCAGGAAAGGCTCTCGGTGGAAAGGATCAGGGAGGCCAGCCAACTGGGCGTCGATGTGCTGGCGACCGCATGCCCCTTCTGCCTGCTGCAGTTGGATGATGCTGTGAAGGTCACTGGGCAGAAGATCGAGGTGAAGGACGTGGCGGAATTGGTTGCGGAGGCTTTAGGCTAATTCCCCCAGGTCAGGATGAGGTTCGCATAAAGGGATGGCCCGATTCCAGCGCATTGACCTCCATCGGCGCTGGAATCGTTCTGTTGTGCACTTAGGAATGGGGCGATGGAAGGGGTGATCCGTCGTTTGATGGCCGATGTTGAGGGGAAGCGCGTCCAATTTCAGGAGGGATTCGAGGAGTTCGCCGCCCGCCACGGGCTGAGCGACTGGGAGGGCTGGTTCAGCCCCTACGATGAGGAGACCTATGAGCGGGTCTTGAACGCCATCGGGGGAGAGGACGTCGTCCTGGATATAGGCGCTGGGGATCTGCGCCTGGCCCTGCGGCTGGCCGGGCGGGCTAAGAGGGTCTACGCTGTGGAGGTCAATCCCAAGGTGGTGGGGCCCGCCCTGGAGGCCATCGGCTGGGACCTGCCTCGCAATTTGGTGGTCATCTGCGCCAATGCCCTGGATATCCCTTTCCCCAGCGAGGTGACCGTGGCCGTGCTCCTGATGCGCCATTGCCAGCACTTCGGGGATTACGTGGCCAAGCTGCGGGCCGTCGGCTGCCGACGCCTCATCACCAATGCCCGCTGGAAGGCCGGAGTGGAGGTCATCGAGTTGGCGAAGCGGGGCGAGGACTTCTCTCAGGTGAAGGGTGGCTGGTACGCCTGCAAATGCGGTGCGGTGGGCTTCGTTCCTTACGAGCAAGGCGAGGGTGGGGAACCTTTCCCCATCCATGAGGTGGAGAACTGTCCTCACTGCAGAGCCCAAGGGGGTTAAAGATGAGATTGAAGGGCAAGAGGGTCGCCGTTTTGGTGGAGGAGGGGTTTGAGGACCTGGAGTTCTGGGTGGTGGTGATGCGGCTGAGGGAGGAGGGGGCGGAGGTGACTGTGGTCGGCTCGGGACGTCAGGAGGCCTTCAGGGGCAAGCATTGCTTGGAGGCCAAGCCCGATGTCGCAGCCGATCAGGTCTCCCCTGACGACTTCGATGCCCTGGTCATCCCCGGCGGCTGGGCGCCGGATAAGTTGCGGCGCTTCCCCGCGGTCCTCGACCTCGTGCGCGGGATCTACGAGCAGGGTAAGATCGTGGGCATCATCTGCCACGGTGGTCTGGTGGCCATCTCCGCCGGCATCGTTAAGGGGCACAGAGCTACCGGCTCCCGGGGCATCAGGGACGATTTGATCAACGCTGGGGCCCAATGGGTGGATAAAGCAGCCTTCAGGGATGGCAACCTAGTCTGGGGGCGGGTGGTGGAGGACATCCCGGCCTTCTGCCGGGAATTGATGGCCGCCTTGGCCTGACCTTTCCAGCGGTTCGAAGAAGCATCCATTGGCTTAGGGAGATGTAGGATATCCTTCCATCTCCCTAATTTTCCAGTGGAGAGTGCGACGACCCTCGTCGCAGGCGAAAGCGGATAACGATGTAGGGGATGTCCTTCTTGCGAGCCCGCTCACTGTCGGGAGTGGAAAAGTGGTCCTGGTAAACCTGCCGTGAGCGGGCTCGCAACTATCCCATCCTTGAGGATTCCGGGTGGAGATAGAAGGAATGCGATTGCCTTGCGCTCTGGGACGGAGTGGTTGACGGGGCTCATCCGCCGTGTTATAATAGGGTGGCTGTTCGGGTTAGATCGATTGCGCACTCACCCTCGCATCGGAGGCTAGGGAAGGCGATCATGGTTGGCATCGTTATCGTGGCCCACAGCGCCAAGTTGGCCGAGGGCGTGAAGGAGTTGGCCGATCAGATGACCCAGGGGCGGGTTCCCATCGTCGCCGCCGGTGGGCTGGATGAGAACACCATCGGCACCAACATGGAGCGCATCCTGGAGGCCATCAACGCCGTTTATCGCCCGGATGGGGTTCTGGTGCTGATGGATTTGGGGAGCGCCGTACTGAGCACCGAGATGGCCATCCAGATGCTCCCTCCCGAGCAGCAGTCCAAGGTGGTGATGAGCGAGGCGCCGATAGTGGAGGGAGCCATCGCTGCGGCGGTGGAGGCCTCCGTCGGCAGCCCCCTGGAGAAGGTGGATGCCGCCGCTCGCGGGGTGGTGACCACTCCTAAGGTGGCGGGGGCCGCCCCGCTGGTCCAGATGGAAGCCCCCCAGGTCTCCCTTGGGGAAGCGCCCCTGGCGAACGAGGTCACCCTTACCATCGTCAACGAGATAGGATTGCATGCCCGGCCTGCGGCCCTCTTCGTCCAAGCCGCCAGCAGGTTTCGATCGGACATCAGGGTGCGCAATCTGACCACTGCAAGCTCCCCCGTCAGCGCCAAGAGCATGTTCGGCGTGCTCAGCTTGGGTGCCCAGAAGGGCCACCGGATCGCCATCTCCGCCGAGGGCCCCGATGCGGAGGAGGCCCTGTCGACCTTGAGCGAGCTGGTGAACAGCGGCTTCGGGGAGATGGAGCAGCCCCCTCCGGTGGCCGTGGGAGCGCCAGCGGTCGTGGCGCCCAGGGAGGCCAGGCCGCAAGTGTCCATCACGGACTGGACCGGGCGGAGGCTCCAGGGGATCCCGGCGTCGGCGGGGATCGCTATCGGGCCGGCCCACCTCTACCGCCCTCAAACGTTGACGGTTGAGCAGCGGACGGTGGAGGATCCGGAGGGCGAGTGGGAGCGCTTCGAGGAGGCGGTCGAGCGGGCCAAAGGGGAGATCGCGGCCATTCGGAGCAGGGCCGTCACCACGGTGGGGGCAGCGGAGGCCGAGATCTTCACCGCCCACCAACTCTTCCTGGAGGACCCCGCCTTGCTGGATCAGGTGCACAAGCGGATCGAGGAGGAGCACCTCAACGCCGAGGCTGCCCTGGCCGAGGCGGTGAGAAGCTACGCCGAGCTGCTGCGGAGCATGGAGGGGGAGATCTTCCGCCAGCGGGCCGCCGACGTCGAGGACGTGGGCCAGCGGGTGTTGAGGATCCTGTTGGGCGAAAGGGCGACGCCGATAGCCGAGCTGGCCGAGCCTGCCGTATTGGTCGCCTACGACCTCACCCCCTCCGATACAGCGCAGCTGGATAAGGAGCGGATCTTGGGCTTCTGCACTGCCATTGGGGGCACGACCTCTCACACCGCCATCCTGGCCCGCGGCTTGGGGCTGCCCGCTGTCGTGGGGTTGGGCAGGGAGGTGCTGGGCATCCCGGAGGGCGTGCCCTTGATCATCGATGGGGAGGAGGGGGTGGTGATCGTCGATCCCGATGAATCGACCATCGCCTCCTACCGCGCGCGCAGGGAGGCGTTGGCCTCCCGGCAGCGGGCCCTTCAGCTCTCCGCTCGGGAGCCGGCGCGCACCCTGGACGGCCATCGCGTGGAGGTGGTGGCTAACATCGGCGATGTGGAGTCCGCTAGGGCCGCCTTGGAGTACGGAGCCGAAGGGGTGGGGCTCCTGCGGACCGAGTTCCTCTATCTCGAGCGCGACACCATGCCCAGCGAGGAGGAGCAGTATGCCGCTTACCGGGCCATCGCCGACGTGATGGGCCAACGCCCCCTGGTCATCCGCACCCTGGACATCGGCGGGGACAAGCGGCTGCCCTATCTGGATATCGGCGAGGAGCTCAATCCCTTCCTGGGGTGGCGGGCCACCAGGCTCTGTTTGAAACGCCCCGACCTCTTCAAGGCACAGCTCAGGGCTATACTGCGGGCCGGCTATGAACGGAACGTTAAGATCATGTTCCCCATGATCGCCGATGTGGAGGAGGTACGTAGGGCCAAGGAGCTCCTGGCCGAGGCGAAGGCCGAGCTGGAGGCCCAGGGCGTGCCCTTCGCTTCTAAGGTGGAGGTGGGGATCATGGTGGAGACCCCGGCTGCGGCCCTGGCGGCCGACATCTTGGCCCCCGAAGTGGACTTCTTCAGCATCGGCACCAACGATCTGATCCAGTATACCATGGCCTGTGACCGCACCAACGAGAAGGTGAGCTACCTCTATCAACCCTTCCATCCGACCATCCTGAGGCTGGTGAAAGGCGTCATCGAGGCTGCCCACGATGCCGGCAGATGGGTGGGGATGTGCGGGGAGATGGCCGGCGAGCCCCTGGCCATCCCCATCCTCCTGGGCCTGGGCCTGGATGAGTTCAGCATGAACGTCGCTGCCATCCCCCGCGCCAAGGAGGTAATTCGCACCCTGAACCTGGAGGAGGTCAAACGGATAGCGGCCCAGGCCTTGCGCTTCAAGACCGCAGAGGAGGTGCGGGCCTACGCCGAGGGGATCATCGCTAAGAAGCTGATAAGCTCAGATGCTTGAAGGTTCAACGGATAGTTCGAGGGGGAAATGGGTTCGATGGGTCCTCCTGGCAGTGCTCTTTGCCGGTGCGGCCCTGCGCCTTTACGATGTCAACTGGGACTCCGGCCAGCACATGCACCCCGATGAGCGGTGGATCATAATGGTCACCTCCAGCCTCTCCTGGCCGGAGCGCCTGAGCGATGCGTTGCACCCCCACCGATCCACGTTCAACCCCTTCTACTCTCCGAGCGAGGGCAAACCCCGCCATTTCGCCTATGGCCATTTCCCCCTCTATCTCCTGCGCCTCCTGGCCGTCGCCCTCACCAAGTTAGCCCCCCTGACAGGCTCAGCAGGGCTCGCCCGTGCTCTGGACTTCGATCATCTCACCCTCCTGGGGCGCATCCTCTCCGCTCTCTTCGATACGGGAACCATCCTCCTGGTCTATCTCCTGGGGGAACGGCTCTACGGGAGGACGGCGGGCCTGCTGGCCGCTGCCTTCCTGGCCTTCACGGTGATGCACATCCAGCTATCCCACTTCTACGCCGTGGATGTGGTGATGGCCTTCTTTGCGGTGGCGGCGGTCTACTTCGATGTGTGTGTCGTCCAGCGCGACGACCTCCGAAGCTCCATCCTGGCTGGTGTCTGCACGGGATTGGCTGTGGCCTCCAAGTTCAGCGCCGCCCCCCTTGTCCTCCCCTTAGCTGCGGCCCATCTCCTGAAGAAGGGCAGAGGGGGAGGGGGGCAGGGCCGTAAAGTCGCACAGGGCTTGTTCTTGAGCCTTCTGGCCGCTTTTCTCGTGTATGCCATCACCAGTCCCTATGTGCTGCTGGATTTCCGGAGCTTCGTGAAAAGCATCGGCTGGGAGGGAAAGATGGTCCGGGGGGCGGTGGACCTCCCCTACACCCGCCAATACCGGAGGACCGTCCCCTACATCTACCAGATAGAGCAGCAGCTCCGCTGGGGGATGGGCTGGCCCTTGGGGATAGCGGGCTTCTCCGGCCTGGCCTGGGCCATCTATCGCGCGGCGCGCCGCCGCGCTTCGCCCGCGGAGTTGGTGGCATTGGCCTGGGTCGTGCCCTACTTCCTCGTCAACGGCAGCTTCATGGTCAAGTTCATGCGCTACATGGTGCTGGTGACCCCTTTCCTGGGCCTCTTCGGGGCAGGGATGTTACAAGGGGCGAATGGCAGGGGAGTTTGGCGGCGCTTATCGATCGGGATAGTGTTGACGGGGACAGTGCTGTGGGTGGCGGCCTTCATGCACATCTACACCGAACCGCTGACCAGGGTGCGGGCCTCGGAGTGGATCTATCGCCACATCCCCCCGGGTACGACCATCACCAACGAGGATTGGGACGATCGCCTGCCCTTCAACTTGGAGGTTGATGGGGAGTTCCATACCTGCGCTGAGTACAACATCGTGAAGATGGCCCTCCAGGAGCCGGACGACGAGGCCAAGTTCCATCACATCGTGGACGCACTGACCAGAGCTGACTACGTGATCGTCTCCAGCAAACGCTTCTACGGCTGGCTCCCCAGGCTCAGGGACCGCTTTCCCATCACCAACCGTTACTACGACCTCCTCTTCGCGGAGAAGCTCGGTTTCAAGCTGGTGAAGGTCTTTACCAGCTACCCCCGTCTGGGGCCGCTGACCATCGTTGACGACAAGGCGGATGAGAGCTTCACCGTCTACGACCACCCCAAGGTGCTCATCTTCCAGAAGGAGCGTCAGCTCAGTGAGGGGGAGTTCAGGGAGTTGTTCGCCGGTTCCCTGCGGGGGGAGGGCGCGCGCCCTCCCAGGGGCAAGACGCTGCTCCTGAGCGGGCCTGTGGACGAGCTCCCGGTGGTGGACGATTTCCGCTGGAACGGGCTTGCCAACCGTCACCATCTCCTTGGGGCCCTCTTCTGGTGGTTCGCCGTCGAGGTGATAGGCTTAGCCGCCTGGCCCCTGACCTTCCTCACCTTCCGCCGCCTTCGGGATAGGGGATACATCCTATCCAAAAGCTTAGGGCTCCTCATCGTCGCCTACTTGGTCTGGCTTCCGGCCAGCCTGCATCTCCTGCGCAATGCCCTGCCCACCCATCTCTTGGTCCTCTCCCTCCTCTTTCTGTTTTCCCTCTGCCTGTTCCTAAGGAGGCGTGAGGAGATGGCCGCCTTCTGGAGGGAGCGGAGGCGGCTCATCGCCCTCAACGAGGTCCTCTTCGCCTTCGCCTTCTTCGCCTTCGTGGGCATCAGGGTTTTAAACCCCGACCTCTGGCACCCCTGGAACGGCGGCGAGAAGATGATGGAGATAGCTTTCCTCAACGCCTGCCTGAAGAGCGCCTACTTCCCCCCCTACGACCCCTACTTCGCCGGCGGCTACATCAACTATTACTACTACGGCCAGTTCCTGGTGGCCGTGCTCATCAAGCTAACGGGCATCATGCCCTTGGTGGCGTTCAACTTGGCGGTGCCGATGCTGTTTGCGCTCACTGTTAGCAATGCCTTTTGTGTGGGATTCAATTTGAGCCGAGGGCAAGGGATAAGAGATAGGGGATTTACGGGGCTTTTGGCGGCGCTCTTTGTGGCTGTATTAGGGAACCTGGACGGGATGGTGCAGGTGGTGAGGAAGCTGGGGGAGATAGGAGGCTCGAACTTCAGGAGCGCCATCCCCGGCCTGGAGGGGTTGGTGAGGGCTGTGCCGGGCCTGTTGAAGGTCCTCGGCGGCCATCCCTGGCCCTCCTTCGACTACTGGGGTCCCACTCGGGTCATCCCCCATACCATCAACGAATTCCCCTTCTTCAGCTTCCTCTTCGCCGACCTCCACCCCCACACGATCGCCATGCCGTTCACCATCTTGGCCCTGGCTCTGGCGCTGAACATCCTCTCAAGGGGCAGGGGGCAGCGGATAAGGGGCCAGCTTCCAGCTTCCGGTTTCCAGTTTCTAATTTCCAGCTTCTGCTTAGGCGCCCTGGCCGTGATCAACACCTGGGACCTGCCCACCTACTTCATCCTCCTCGCCATCGCTCTCCTCATCCGCCAGGGCCTCAGCGCGCTTCTCCTCGCCCCCTCCTTGCTTCTGCTCGCCCTCCTCCTCTATTGGCCCTTCCTCGTCCGCTACCAGGCCCTTTACACGGGGGTCGGGCTGGTCAAAGGGCCCACGGGGCTGGGGTATTTCCTGGACATCTGGGGCCTTTTCCTCTTCCTGGCCCTCAGCTTATTGGCTGTTGAGCTCACCGGGGGGCGGTCCAGGCTGGGCATCCTGCGCCTCCTGCGCCTGGCCCTGACGCGCTGGGACCTCCTGCCCCACTTCCTCGAGCTCCACAGGGCCTTAGTGCGCCGCCCCACCCCCGGCTATCTCTTGGGATTGGGCGCTCTGGGAGGCATAACTGCGTTGGCCTTGGGTCTAGCCCTGCTTGGGCGATGGGTTCTGGCCCTTCTGCTCCCCTCCTCGGCCCTGGCCTTCCTCCTTCTCCTTAACAGGAGGGACTCGGAGGAGCTCTTCGCCCTGCTCTTGATCGCTTTAGGCCTATCCGTCCTTTTAGGCTGCGAGCTGTTCTACCTGAGGGACTTCTTGGCGGGGAGCGAGTACTACCGCATGAACACCGTGTTCAAGTTGTACATCCAGGCCTGGGTGCTCCTGGGGTTGGGGACGGGGGCGGCCCTCCCCCGCATCTGGGCCCGGGTGAGGGAATGGCGGACTAAATGGCGCTGGGCCTGGGAAGGGGCGTTCATCCTTCTCCTCCTCTCCAGCTTGGTCTATCCCATCCTGGGCACGCCTGCGCGGGTGGCCGACCGCTTCCCCGGTGCTCGCCCTCCCCTGGGCACATTGGACGGCATGGCCTACATGGAGGTGGGCTCCTACACTTGGCCCAAGGGCAACCGCATCGAGCTGAGATACGACTACGAGGCCATCCGCTGGCTGCTCGATAACGTGAAGGGCACCCCGGTCATCGCCGAGGCGGCCATAGGCTATTATCGCGAGGGCGGGCTTAGGGTCTCCTCCTACACAGGGCTCCCCACCCTGTTGGGGATGCACCAGAGCGAGCAACGTTATCCCCACCAGGTGGGGGAGCGGGATGGGAAGGTGAGGGAGTTCTTCAACACCCCCGATCTCATCCGTGCCCGTCAGCTCATCGAGGAGCTGCGTATCTCCTACATCTACATCGGGCAGTTGGAGCGGACGGTTTACAGCTCGGCTGGGCTGGCCAAATTCGATAGGATGGCCGAGGAGGGGGACCTGAGGCTGATCTACACCAACGAGAGAGTGAGGATCTACAAGGTGGTGCGAACGACCGCCGTCTCAGATCCGAGGCCTGAGCTAAGGTCCTCCTTGGACGGGATGCGGCGATTTCCCTTATAGAGCGTTCTGAGAGATAAATGGACGCAGAAATTTGACAAATCGGATAAATTGCATTATAATATTAAACAGATTTAGGCCGATCTAAAAGCTGAGGTGGACGGGATCACCCCCACGCGGAGGCGATATTGGAGACGAAGAGGACGCCGGACCGGCCATCGGGGGAGGAGGCCTTTCTCCTCAAGTTGAACAGGCAACTCAAGCTCCTGGAGCCCCGCCACATCGTTCAGATAGATGAGGCCCTGGACAGGGTAGGCCCCTCCGGTCAGGTCAGGCTGATCGTCAATCGCGGTCGATTGCGGTTTATCCAAGAGGTGGAGATCGAGGACCTTCAAGGGGGATGCTGAGGCGCGTTTTAAGCGGGGTGCTGCTTCCAGGGGGAATCGCATAGCTTAACCAAGGCTTCGGCAG
>Ga0190286_1000340_pt1 | contig 20334 bp, 26 predicted proteins | sample 48691834_MG_FD_183241 | JGI IMG/M metagenome (GOLD analysis project Ga0190286, IMG submission 183241) | Hydrothermal vent microbial mat bacterial communities from Southern Trench, Guaymas Basin, Mexico - 4869-18-3-4_MG | ecosystem: Environmental > Aquatic > Marine > Hydrothermal vents >... | reverse complement strand
TCAAAAGAGGATTTCAAACCTTTGTACTTGAGGATGCCATAAAAGGAATTGATGTGAGAGGAGAGGACAAAGCTAAAGGAGAAATGCTTAAAAAAGGAGCCGTTATGACCAGTAGCTCAGAACTGGTTTTCTTTTAGAAAAAATATAAGTCAATCGCAAAAACCTATCTGATGCTCAGAAAGATTAATTTTCAGATTCATTTCATGTTAGGCAACTTCTCTGATCTCGGTGTGCCCTGTTCAAACATAAATAGAGATTTACGATTTTATCCTCATCAGGTGCACTGAACAGGATATGCATGGGTCCTAGGCCCTTACAATCTGTTCCAATGCCCGCATTTCCCAATACCACATCTCATCCTCCTCTCCAACGTCAGGTAAATTTGCCAAGGTTCGAAATTACGTCTTATTAGTTCCTTCACTACAAACTTGTACATTATTGGCGGACCACAAATTATTGCATAAGTGTTCTCTGTTGACGTTTCCGTCTTCTCAAAGAGTTTTGTAACCACACCTTGGACGATCCTCTCCCCTCAGCAAGCCTTTTACATTTTCGTCATTCTGATCCTCATATGATAGATATAATCTTAATTTTTGCTCATCTCCTTCGCGAAATAGATATAGGAATTCCTCTCGAAACAGCATAAGTTCATAGCTCTCAAATCCATAAAACACGGTTATCTCACCGTATCTTTCCCTATTTTAAGCGCATATTGGAGCACTGCTCGTAAAGGCGCTACTCCCAATCCGCCTGCTATCAAAAGGAGGTTGTTCCCTTCCATCTCTTCCATTGGAAAGCCGTTTCCATATGGTCCTCTGATCCACAATAAGTCACCTTCCTTTAGTTTATGGATAGCGTTCGTTACCCTACCAACCCTTCTAATACATAGCTCCAGAATTTCTGGCTCTCCCCTCCATGAACAAATTGAGATGGGGGCCTCTCCGACTCCCGTTACGCCTACCTCCACGAACTGACCAGGTCTGTAAACGAATCTTTCTACAAGATCCCTGCCCAAGAACTTAACGTGAAATAGGCGCTCTATTTCCGTCATCTTTTCGATTTTAATAATTCTTGATGGGCTTGGAGCCAAGACATTGTCTATTGCCTCTACTTCCGCCATTCCTAATCACCTACGATTTTTTGGAGAACCTCAATGTAGTCAATACCGGCTGGACAATAAACAGTACATCTCCCGCACACTACGCAGTTTGGCATTCCCTCAAGCAGGCTTCCCTTGCAGTTGAACCTATTTCTCAGTCTCTCAACCCTAGTGGGCCTAAAATTAAGGCCCCCTGCAATAAGACCATGTCTCCTCAACATGTGCATGAATCCCATCTACGAACCCTTTCGCCAGTTGTTATGTCCAAGTTCACAAAGTCAATTACGTCGTAGCACCTACATGTAGGACAAACGGGGTTGCACGTACCGCATCCAAGACATTTTTCAGCGTATTCATCCCAGATCTGGCTATTATGAGCAAGTTAAAGCATGTCTTGAAGTCCCCAGATGCTGAGTTCCAACTTGAATTCATTCAAGCGCTTCTTTTGGCTTCTCTTAAACTCCTCTATATCTTCTGATCCAACAGGATCAAATAAACCCTTGTTTTTGCAACTATTTCATGACCTCTCATGCTTCCAACTCGAACGAAGAAACCATCGCTTATCTCATGTAAGAATAGGTCAAATCCGTCAGTTGCATAACTTGTTCCCATAGACTTACAGAAGCAATGCTCATCTGGATGACAGTCGATGCCTATCAAGATAGCATTTCTCCTTCTCTCCAAGTAGTACTTGTCTGCCATATCCTCAAGGTAGATTTTATCCAGTAACTTCAAGGCATGAATGTCACATGGGTGAATACCAAAGATTACCTTGCGCAGGTCGTCTTCGATGACCTCCCTGAACTCTGCTCTTTTCTCATCAAACTCAAAGATTTTTCCTTTAATCCGACGAAGAATTTCTTTGGCGGAATAATCGTGCGATTATACGAAAGATCCATTTCATCTAGGGTTGTGACTTCTTTGAAATTACAAGCTGAGGATCCAGCCTTAACTGGACCATAAATTTTGCCATATTCCTGCAAGTTTTTGAAAAAGGCTTCAAAATCTTTCCTTGGAAGCTTCAAATACATCATTTTTTCTTCATCACCTAAAATTCGCTTGGATCAATACGGGCACCCATTACTCCCTGCACGACTGAGCATCTCAATTCTTTCACCCCTACTAGCAATGTGTTAGATAGCTCAAAAAGTCTAAAGGTCTAGGGATCCATCCGTGAATCAGCTCTCTTCTTCTCTTACACAAGTTCCGCATTCGCCTTTCAAGCCCATCCAACATGCGTATTCGCCGTAAACTTCGAGACAAGTCGGTTGTAAGACATTTAGGCATCCTCCACATAGTACATCCTTTGGCTCTGCTCCCTCACATCTCAATACAATGGCTGGACAGATGTACATACAGGCCCCACATTTTCTGCATACCTCAGAGGTCTTGTCAAATGGTGTCGTTATCCTTATCTTGTCACCTCTGTTAACGAAGCCTATTGCTTTTGCCATCATCTGCTCCTCACACATTCTAACGCATAGCCCACAGTAAATGCAATCCTCCCACTTTGGCTTGAACCTAACCTTTTCAATTCCCATCTTGGCTGCCATATCTTGAAGCACTTTTGATGTCGGGCATTGGGAGATGAGAAGCTCCAGCATCATCTTTCTTGCTTTTATAACGCGTTCTGTAGCTGTTCGGACAACAAGTCCATCTTCAACAGGGTATGTACATGATGAGACCAACTTCGTTTTTTCGCCTTCACCGATCTCAACCAAGCAGAGCCGGCATCCTCCCCACGGTGAAAGCCCATCATGGTGGCATAGCGTTGGTATATCTATCCCCAGAAACCTTGCTGCGTCCAGAATAGTCCACCCCTCAGGTGCATCGAATTCAATTCCATCTATTATTATTTTTGGCATACAATATCCCTCCTAAGACACGATCACCGCCCCAAACTTGCATACATCCCGGCATATTCCGCATTTTATGCACTTCTCTTGGATTATGGAGTGCGGTTCTTTAGGCTTGCCCGTTATGGCTCCTACTGGACAGTTTATCCTGCATGCATCACAACCAGTACATTTCTCAGGATCTATCGTGTATTTTATCAGCGCCTTGCATACTCCAGCAGGGCATCTTTTTTCCCTTATGTGAGCTAGGTATTCTTCTCTAAAATACCTCAGAGTTGTCAATACTGGATTTGGAGCCGTTTGCCCCAACCCACAGAGAGAAGCATCCTTAACCACGTTTGCCAGCTCCTCAAGGAGCTGAAGATCCTCTTCTGAGGCCTTTCCCTCAGTTATATCTGATAGAATCTCATACATCCTCTGGGTTCCCTCCCTGCACGATACGCATTTCCCGCAAGATTCGTCTTTAAGGAATTTCATGAAGTACTTTGCAGTATCGACCATGCATGTGTTTTCGTCCATCACTATAACACCTCCTGAACCCATCATGGAGCCTGCTTCTGTCAATGATTCGTAATCTATAGGCAAATCAAATAGTTCTTCTGGTATACAACCCCCCGAGGGTCCGCCTATTTGCACCGCTTTGACCTTTTTACCATCGGGAGCCCCTCCGCCGATATCATATATAAGCTCCCTGAGAGTGATTCCCATTGGGACTTCGACTAGACCAGAGTTTTTCACCTTTCCTACCAACGAAAATACCTTTGTACCCTTGCTTGTCTTTGTACCAATGCTTGAAAACCAATCTGCGCCTCTTTCTATTATATACGGGACGTTTGCCCAAGTTTTGACGTTGTTTATACATGTTGGTTTGCCAAAGAGCCCTTTTTCCGCTGGATATGGAGGTCTTTGCCTTGGCGATGGTCTTTTTCCTTCTATAGATTGCAATAGAGCAGTTTCTTCTCCACAGACAAACGCACCAGCGCCTTTAACTATTTCTATATCGAAACTGAACCCTGATCCCAATATGTTTTCACCAAGCAAGCCTAGCTCCCTTGCTTGATTTACTGCAATTGTAGCATGCTTTACTGCAAGAGGATATTCGTGTCGAACGTAGATCCAGCCCTTATTAGCCCCTATTGCGTAAGCACCTATTATCATCCCTTCTATGACAGAATGCGGATTTCCTTCTAGAACGCTTCTGTCCATGTACGCACCAGGATCTCCCTCATCACAGTTGCAAATGATGTATTTCACATCGCTTTTTTGCATTCTTGTTATCTCCCATTTTTTCCCGGTTGGAAAACCAGCTCCTCCCCTTCCTCTTAGACCAGATCTCTTTATTTCCTCTATTATTTCCTCAGGCTTCATTTGAAGGGCCTTTGCGAGAGCTTTATAGCCTCCTGTAGCTATGTAGTCTTCTATGCTTGTTGGATCTATCAAACCGTTTTTAGAGAGGACGATCCTCTTTTGTTTGGCATAAAATGGAATCTCATATACGTGTTTTATCTTCCTTCCAGTGTTAGGATCTTCATAAAGCAGTCTATCTACAACTTCTCCCCTAGTTAACCTCTCCAATATTTCTGGAACATCCTCTGGCTTAACCCTTTGATAAAATATCTGCTCGGGATAAATTACAACTATCGGACCTCTTTCGCAGAAACCATGGCAGCCACTAACCTTGAGATCTATTTTGTTTTCTAGTCCCAACGATTTGATCTCCTTTTTAAATGCTTCTACTACTTCCATAGATCTGCTGGACCTACATCCTGTTCCCCCACATACTATGATACGGAGTTTTTCAGCACTGTATTTTTCTTGCAGCTTCCTGCGTAAAGCCTCCAGATCTGCTACGGAGGTTATTCTCCTCATGCCTGTTTAGCCTCCTCCCTCATTCTTTTAATAATGGACAAGATCTTATTAGGCGTCATGTGCCCCCAATACCTACCATCAATGACTACCACGGGCCCAAGTGCACAGCAACCCAAGCAATAGACCGTCTCCAACGTGAAATTCAAATCTGGCGTAGTCTCCCCAGGATTTATCTTCAGTTCCCTGGAGATAGCATCTACTATCCTTCTGCCTCCACGGACATGGCATGCAGTCCCTAGACAAACCGTTATAACATGCCTCCCTTTGGGGACAAAGCTAAAAGACCTATAGAATGTAGCGACTCCGTATACGTCCACAAGGGGGATTTTAAGCCTACTTGCAACCTCCCTTAGTGCCTCTTCGGGTAGATAATTAAAGCGTTCTTGGATGTCTTGTAGTATAGGAACGAGGAATTTACCATGTTTTTCAATGCACTCATCAACAAACTCAGATATATCTGTCATGGGGATCACTACGCTTTTTCCTCAAGTTTGGTTCAGCAGTCAAGTATTCTCTCCACTTCTTCTTCATCACACTCCATTATGTACTTTATGCCACTTATTTCGCTTGCTTCCCTGGTCAAAGCTGCAATATCGTCTCTTGACAGGTACTCTAAGCTGAATTTTCTTGCACCACACATGAGTTGCTTTAGTCCTTGTTCAAGCCTTTTCATATATGTGTAAAGACCCAAGGCGCCAGTTGGAATCTTATGGAAATCTTCTCCGAATCTTTCCATGAGTTCTGGGGCTGTTATGAATATCTCCTCCTTTCTTGTTCCGAATCTAGCAATGTAGGTCGGTACTCTCCCTTCCTCAATCCTCTTGCCGATGTTCTTTCCAACCATCACAGCTGTAAGTGGAGCTCTAGCCATTGTGATAAGCTTGAAGTAAGGTGCACCAAGACATAAACCTTTGAATATTTGATCTTCAAAAGCGAATCCGCCTGCTATTGAGACATCAGGTATGTACTTACCCTTCTTTGCCAATTTATCTAGGTATTTATAGAGTAGGGACCAAAGCTCTACCCCCGGTACGCCCCATTCGTTCATCATTCTCCAAGGACTCATGCCGGTCCCGCCTCCAGCCGCATCTACGGTCAGCAAATCAATTTTTGCCTCTGAGGATAATTTTACTGCAAGTGCAAGAGCGCTAGGTCTATATGCACCGGTTTTTAAGAAAACATACTTTGCACCAGCTTCTCTTAATTCATCAACTCTGTTGCAGAAACTCTCCTCTTCTACCATCCCCAACCTTGAATGTCTCTCAAATTCATGGAAGACTCCCTGTTTAAATGCTTCTATAACGACCGGATCGAAGGGGTCTGGTAAGACTATATACCCCCTTTCCTTCAACATCTGCGCTCTTTCAAGGTCCTTTATCTTCACCTCCCCGCCTATGCTTTTCGCACCTTGGCCCCATTTGATTTCGACAGCATCAACTTCCAGTTTTGACAACACGTATTCGTGTACTCCAAGTCTAGTATCCTCAACATTAGCTTGTACAGCAACAGTGCCATATCCATCCTGTTGCCATTCTTTGAAGAGCTTGACCCTTCTTTCCATATCCTCAGAGTAGACAACTTTTCCATTTTCAAACAAAGAGCTCGGATCCATGCCGCACACGTTCTCACCTACCGTTAGCATAATGCCTGAGAGTGCTGCACCAATAGCTAATCCTTCCCAGTTCCTCTTTGCTACGGCTGTTGAGCCTAGAGCTCCAATAGAAATAGGTAATTTCAATTTTATCCCTTTATCTCTACCTATTCTCTGCTCTGTATCCACATTTATGAATAGAGCTTTATCTGGATCAGGTTCTATTCCATGTGCGCCCCTCACTGTTCCTAGTATTGTAAAGTGGGATAAGTCTACTGGATATTTTTTCGTGGCAGCGGTTGTGATTATTCCGAAAGGTTGAGGATAGAGCACCTCTGTTCCCCTGTAGGCTGACTTGCCTATTTCGCATGGACCTATGCATCCATCCACACAAGTAGCGCACAGCCCACTTATTGGAACAACCGAATCGGGCGTTCTATTTTTTGTCAACGTTGCAGCAGAAGCATTCAGTCGCGAATAACTCATCCAGACACCTCCCTTACATCTGAATTTTCAGGCATATGCCTGAAAACCACTAAATCTCGCTTAAACATATGGACAACTCCTTTTGTTCAAGTGCTGATTGTTAAAAAATTTTACTATCCCTTCGCGATGAGCCCTGATACATCTTATTGAAGCACATATTAGCATCTTTGAGGATTATACGAGGAAAGAGGTCGAGGAAAGAGGTCAGATAGGGCGTTTATATGAATTTTATTAATAAGCTTTATATAATCCTTGATTTGGGTGGGTAAATGCGTAGCACTAGTTTTAAGATGGAAATTGTGTCCATTAGACCACCTGAAGGATGCAACGTTATTTTGGGTCAGTCTCACTTCATAAAAACTGTAGAAGACATTTATGAGGCCTTAGTAAATACAGTTCCTGGAATAAAGTTTGGCATAGGATTTGTCGAGTCCTCAGGGAAATGTTTAGTTAGGCATGAAGGGAATGACGAGGAGTTAAGGAAGCTGGCCGCTGAAACAGCTTTAAAGCTTGGAACAGGCCACGCTTTTGTCATATTTCTCAAAGAAGGCTGGCCTTTAAACGTACTTCAAAGATTGAAAAGCGTTCCAGAGGTTTGTAAGATATTCTGCGCTACCGCTAACCCTGTTCAAGTGATCGTAGCCGAAACAGAGCAGGGAAGGGGGATACTTGGTGTTATAGATGGATTTAAGACGAAGGGAATAGAGAGCGAGCAAGACATTAAGGAGAGAAGGGAGTTCCTAAGAAAAATCGGTTATAAGTTCTGAACAAGCCCTCTTACAACAGGCACAGAAAATCTTTAGGTCAGTAACTTGAGGCTCACACCTTTTATCTCGTGGATGATTATCTTAGCTACTACCTCCATCGGATCCAAGTAGGGGAACTCTTCCTTTGATATAACAAGGGGTATTTCGGTGCACCCTGCTATAACTACTTCTGCTCCCTTGTTTCTGAGTTCTCTGAACAGCTCAAGGAATTTTTGTTTTGCCCCCTGCTTCTTTCCAGCTTTTATGTTGTAAATAGCCCTCATAACTCCTTCTATGTCGCTAGCTTCGATTAGCTCAATCCCTCTCCTTCCAAGAGCGTTATGATAAAGGCGGGTCTTTAATGTCCCTTTTGTGGCAACTATGCCCGCTTTCTTTATCCCAGCCTTCTCTATGGCCTTTGCAGTTTCCTCAATCATGTGTATGATAGGTATAGAAACCTCTTTCTGAACCTCCTCATAAAAGAAGAAAAATGTGTTACAAGGAACAGCTATCAAATCGGCTCCAGCATCCTCAAGAAGCTTAGCATCCCTAATAAGAACTGGAACGGGATTTTCTCCTCCCCCTAGGATTGCAGCTGTTCTATCTGGGATTTTCGGATCATTGATCACGATCATTCTAATGTGATCTTGATCCCTTTCAGCAGGCGTTAGCTCAATTATCTTATTCATAAAGTAGACAGTAGCCTCGGGTCCCATCCCTCCTAGTATTCCGAGTGTCTTCTCATTCATCTAAAATCAAGAAGATAAGCTAATATGACGTTAAAAATCCTTTGTAAGAGTTAAGTATCTTTAATTTTAGTCTAAGAACCTCCACCCTCTTGAGGTACACCTTCCAATAATTGGTATCGTTTCTCCGCACTTAGGACATTCATTCCCTTCAAGCAGATTGCACTTCAGCACATCAAAGCCATACCTCTGTATCAAAAGCTCGCCGCAATTCGGGCAATATGTGTTCTCTCCAGGATCTCCTACCACATTTCCCGTATAAACATACCTTACCCCTTCCTCCATGGCTATCTTCCTGGCCTTGTCAACGGTCTCTATCGGTGTTGGGGGTCTGTCAAGCATCTTATAATGTGGGTAGAACCTGGAGAAGTGCACCGGAGTATCCGGACTTACTTCTCTAACCACCCATTTCGCGAATTCTCTTATCTCATCCTCATCGTCGTTAAGCCCAGGAATTACGAGATAAGTAATTTCCACATGAACTCCCGCCTTCTTAAGGTGAAGAACAGTGTCTAGAACTGGCTTTAGGGATGGGGCCTTGCATACCTTTCTGTAAAATTCGTCAGTGAACGCCTTTACATCCACGTTTGCGGCATCTATTAGAGGTGCAAGGAGTTCTCTTGTCTCCTTGCTCCAATATCCATTTGTTATGCTAAGGGTCTTAATCCCCTCCTTTTTCGCAAGCCTCGAAGTCTCGACAACCCATTCCAAGTTAACTATGGTCGGCTCATTGTAGGTGAAGGCTATGGAGAGGGCTCCAGATCTCTTGGCCCCATTAACTGCCTCTTCAGGCAAAAGCGTCTGAAGCCATGGGTAATCAAGGGGATCCGCTTGGCTTATCCCCCAGTTTTGGCAGTGCTCACACATCAGGTTGCATCCAACGGTTCCTATGCTGTATGCCCATGAACCTGGATAGTAGTGAAAAAGGGGCTTTTTCTCAATAGGGTCCATCGCTACGGAACTAACCTTCCCATAATTTACTTCGCAAAGCTGACCATTTGAGTTTATTTTGTTTTTACATGCTCCTCTCTTCCCTTCAGGAATCACACAATATCTAGGACAAGCTAGGCATTTCACCTTGCCATCTCCTAAGGGCTCTTGGAGGGTAGCTCTAACCCAATCCTTTTTGCCCTCAGGACAGGGTTCAACCATATCGTATCATCAATTAAGATAGCATTACCCCTTTTTAACCTTGGAAAAAATGGAAGAAGTTATGAGCTTCACCACTTTATTCTATCTCATCTCTCCCCTTTCCTTTAGCATTCTCTCGTAGTCAGATCTCCTTATCCTGACTTCTTTCCCACACGAGCTGCATTTATAGACTACTTCTTCCTCAAGCAGCAGAGGTTCATTAACTAAGGGCCTTCCGCAGTAGCAAACAAAGCCGACAAGTCTTGCTGGGCTCCCAATGACAAGACCATGATCCGGGACATCTGATGTCACCACAGCCCCTGCAGCAATCATAGCATATCTGCCAACAGTAATGCCGCAAAGTATGGTAGCGTTAGCCCCTATAGATGCACCCTTCTTCACAAGGGTTGGAATGACTTCCCAATCCTCATTGAAGGACCTTGGATATTTGTCGTTGGTAAACACTACATGAGGGCCTATGAACGCCTCATCTTCAATGACTACACCCCTGTAAACCGAAACGAAGTTTTGGATCTTCACACTATCGCCTATAATTGCTCCTTTATCTATGTAAACGCCCTTTCCAATGTTGCAGTTCCTTCCTATCCTCGCTCCCTCCCTAACATGGACAAAATGCCAGATCCTAGTCCCTTCTCCTATCTCAGCTCCTTCCTCAACAATAGCCGTTGGATGAATGAATTTCCCCATTCGATCAAAAATAAAGCAGGGGATTCTAAAAAGTTCATCAAAGGGTCAACGGGCTTACCCTTTCACAGCCTAAATTCTGGATTCCAAGAACTCCTTTATCAGGTTGAGTCCTGGAAGAACGCAATTCTCAGTCACAAGTGTAGGGGTTACGGCTGTGCCTATATCTTGAACGAGATAAGGAGCCACATCAGGATTCCCCGCATTCAATATCTCAACTTCTAGCCCTTTCTGCTTGACTAACTTGATCGCTTCCAAAGATTCCCTTTCTTCAGGCCTTACTAGTAGAAATATTGTCATTTTTCGCCCTTTCATTTATTAGTGATCGAGGTCATAAGCCTCATAACTTCCGTTTCCAGTCCAGGGTGTGAGTCGTGAAGAAGTCCAAGGTCATTTTGGCTGCTGGACCTGCTGGATGCAGGACTATTGAAAGATTGCTTGAGGCAGTTGAGTATGCTAAGAAAGAAGAAGGGATCGATATAAAGCTTGAAAGGACATTTGAAAGGATGAGAGAGATAGCTGAGACTGATTACAACATCAACGTAACTGAGGAGAACATACTTAACTTATTACCAGAGACGCTGAGGTCCCTAAGAAAGGACGCTTTAAGGAAGATCAAGGAGAGGATGAGGAAAGAGCCTGGCATATACGTTGTTAGGTCGCCTGCTACATTCCTATGGGGAGGAACCCTCATCTCAGGCATAGACTATGATGATGTGGATCTGTTGCGTCCAGATGTCTTCTTGGTCGTTATAGATGATGTTATGATGGTAAAGGAGACCTTAAAGATGGATCCAGAGTGGAAAACTCAGAGATTCTCCCTTAGAGATTTGGCTGCATGGAGAGAGCAGGAGATAATGACGATAGAGGACCATGCAAGGAGGTTAAAGAGCGAATTCTTCATAGTAGCTAGGGCACATAATCCGAGGGTTTTCTACGACCTAATAATGCACACGAACAAGCCTAAGATTTACCTTAGCTATCCAATGACTCACGTATCTCCGGAGCTGGAGGAGAAGTTCAGCGAGAAGAGGAGGGAGTTCATAGAGGCTTTGATGGAATTAGGATACATAGTTTTTGACCCAATTACAATAAGAGAGGGGATAATACTTAGCAAACTCGAGGAGTACGAGAAAGAGGTAAAAAGAGGGGGAAAAGAGCCAGATCCAAATGCTATTATTGAGTTTGAGGTTAAATACGACGATCTCGGAAGGGTAAAGTTCTCATACCCCTATTTTGAGCTTCTTAATGTTAGCGAGTTAGTTGAGGGTCAAATAGTGAAGAGAGATTTCGCATTAATATCTTCCAGCGACCTAGTAGTAGTATACAATCCTCTAGGGATAGGATCTCCTGGAGTTGCTTGTGAAATGATGTATGGGCATAGGATAATGGGCAAGCGCGTTTACCTTATTTGGGGTGGGGAAGGTAGACCAAGTCCCTTTTACACAGCTTTCTGCGATAGGAGATTCTCCACAAAGGAAGAATTCCTCGAATACCTCAAAGAATTCATGAAATCTTCTTAAATCTTTTTTGAAGATTTGTGGGCAAGTCCATTTCTCTTGAAGGAAAATAGTAAGATAAGATAAGAACTTAGAGCATGAAATATGACAGTTTTATCCTTTCTATCTCTTCCAAGAAGTCACCATTCTCATCAATTTTTATTCCTATGTTGTCATTGAGTTTTTGAAGTATTCTTCTTTCAATTATCTTCCCTCCATATCCGAACAACCCCAATAAGCCAAGATGTATGGCTTTAGGGTTTCTTAATGCGCTCTCTATCGAAGACTGGTTTAGCTCAGCTATCATTCGGACTATAGCCTTAGTAGCTACGCTTCCTAATATCTCCTCTAAGCTCTCAACTACAGCGTTTGCGAGCAGGTCTTCAAAGAGGTTCGTACTGGAGTTATGAGTTAACGGTTCTTCCATAATTTCTTCCCTCATGATTTTCATCTCTTCAAAGACGGTGCTTCTCTATCGTATATAAATGTTTCCAAAAAGCAACATAGTTATTATTTTAGTAACAAAGGTTACATTTAAATATTAATATGTATTCAACATAGGGGGAATCGCTTGTTTAACGAACTATTTGGACCATCAATATTCCTTTTAGTACTAGATCTTTTCTTAGAGAACCCAGACGAGCTGCTGAACATAAGAGAGATTGCAAGGAGAGTGAACAAGAATCCAGGGAGTATATCGAGGGTAATGCCCCTCCTTCTTGAGAGGGGATTTGTGAAGCAGATCAAGATAGGTAAAGCAGTTCGTGCATATCGTCTTAATGTAGAAAGCGAATTAGTTCAAGTATTAATTGAGTTTCAAAGAAAGTTAAAAAGTATGAACTATAGCCCATAATATAAATCAGTCCATATATGCACCTTATATTATAGCCTTTGTACAGGTTTTTCCGATGGATAGGGAAACTTATGAAATAAAACGTTCTCCGGGTGAGGCTTGGATAAGGATATTTAGAAAGGGGGTTCGAGTAATCATCATTCGAGCTGGAACCTTCGTGAACATGCAAAAGGATGTGGAGGAATGCTTTGGAGAACAAGCTCGGGCAATGCTCTACAGCGCAGGGGTTCGTGCCGGAAAAGAGTCGGCTAGAATATTACTTGATGAGTGGGAGGAAAGAGGAATGGACTTTCTGAAGCGATTAAGCGAATTTTATTGCTCAGAAGGAGTGGGGTGGTTTAAGATCAAGAAGATTAAAATAGATCCCCAGAAGCAAAGTGGATGCATTCAAATAGAACAATCTTTCATAGCAGAAGAGTATGGGCCATCGGATAGGCCTGTATGCGATTTTTTAAGCGGATATTTTGCTGGGATCTTAGAAAAGATCTTTGGAGGACAGTTTTCATGCAATGAAACTAAATGCGTTGCTAAAGGCGATTCCTGTTGTGAGTTCATGTTTGAAAAATCTTGAAGAGAGGCTTAATTTATTCCTCTAATTCTTTAGTCTGATTGCTCTCTTCTTGTATCCAATATGATCCCTTTTCGGTTATCTCTTTTTTCCATATAGGAGTTTCCTGCTTTAACCTGTCTATAACAAGTTTTGCAGCTTTAAATGCCTCATCTCTGTGCTCTGCGACTACGAGAATGTGAAGGGTGTCGTCTCCCACCTCAAGGTCATCTATCACATGATTTACGATTATCTCATGTACCCCCTTTACCTCCTTCAGGACTTCCTCCCTTATCTTGCTAAGGGACTTTATGGCCCCTTCCTCATATGCCTCATATGAAAGACGCAGGACTTTTGACCCATCCTTTCCGATTCCTCTAACGATGCCAATGAATATCACTATTGCGCCGCACTTCCTCAATTCTTCTGAAGATCTCAGCATGCCTAGGAGTTCCTCCAGCTTAACCTCTCCCTTCTTGGAAAGCATGACTTTCAATGTTTTCATCGCCTATATTTGGAGAAGATCTCGTTTAAATGTTCTTGAATTGTTCAGAGGGAAGTTTCAACTGCAATGTTAAGCGCCCATGGATAAATACTAAATAGGTCTATAGAATTGCTGTCTGGCCATTGGGAGACAGGAAGATGGAAAGCCTAATTCTTCTAATAAACGATGATGGAGTAAAATCTGCTGGCCTTCTAACCGCATGGAAATACCTTAAGGAGCTTGGAGAAGTCGTTGTTGTTGCTCCAATGGAATACATGAGCGGTGCTGGGAAGAGCATTAGCGTAGGCAAAGAACTAAGGGTTAGGAAGCAAAGGATAGGAGATATGCTAGCATATGCCATTTCCGGGACGCCAGCAGACTGCATTCTTATTGGCCTTTTCAAGCTTGTAAGGAGGAAGCCGGACATCGTCGTCTCAGGAATCAACATAGGGCCAAACCTTGGTCTTGACGATTTCTTCAGCTCAGGAACCGTTGGCGCAGCTTTAGAGGCATCAATTCACGGAATTAAGTCAGTATGTGCCTCTTATTGTACTCTATCTTTTGAAGAGCCCTCAGATGACCTAGAAAGGGCAGGAAAGATCTTGAGTGAGCTTGTTGAAATCCTGTTAAGCAAAGGATTTCCTCATGAAATAGATCTTTTGTCCTTAAATTTCCCTATCAAATTCAAAGGCCCAATAAAGCTGACTAGACTTGCAAAGAGCTCATATCCTGATGTATTTGAGGAAATTTCTCCAAACAGATATGTTTGGAGGTCTTGGGATATGGAACTTTACCGAGGTGAGCAGGCGTCGGATGTATTAGCGATAATGGAAAGGGCAATTTCTTTAACTCCAATAAGTTTAGAAAGGCTAAGCTCAATCCCCTTCGATCAAAGGCTAGTTGATATTACAAGGGAACTAAACAAAAGGGCAGGATTCTTAGTATAGGGGGATCTCCCCCTTCGCAAGCTTATCACAGAAATCTAGGATTTTGTCAAGTTCTGAGTTAATTATCTCCTCAACCTGCCCTTTCACATCCTCCAGGCTTTGTCCTTCCTTCATAACGAGTTCTGCTGCTGTCATCGCTGGCTCATCTATCCTTTGGCCTATCTTGCTTAGCAGCCAGACGTAGACCTCATCAAGCCCTGGAACCTCCTTGTATATCCTCTCAGCAATCTTATGTGTTAGGACGTTGTATATCTTGCCTACATGGCTGACAGGGTTTTTACCAGCAGCTGCCTCCGAGCTCACGGGCCTATTTAGTGGAATAATTCCGTTAACCCTATTACCCCTTCCAACCTGACCAGAATCCCCGCTATCTGCGCTAGTTCCTAGGACAGTCAAATATAGGCCGCTAACCCCTCTCCCTCTTACGTCCAACGTGTTAAACTCTATTGATACTTCGTTGAAGTCAAAGTTTTCCTTAAGGAACTGGTAGACCTCCTCCTGAATCTCTTCCTTTCTCCTGAAGTACTGATGTTCGCTCTCTATGTACCTGTCAACGAAAGCCATGGCTATCGTCAAGTCAAGCCTGTCCTTTACCCTCAATCCCATGACCTTCACATCCTCACCTGTTTCTGGATATTTCCTCTTGAATTCCTTTGAGTTTAGGAACTTCTCGATCTCAAGCACAGCCCTCTCAGTCTTCGAGAGAGGGGCATATCCTACGGCTGCAGATGTGTCGTTTGCCCCCAATATTGTTTCTCCCCTTTTGAAAATATCCGTAAGTTCAGTAGATCCAGGCTTTAATTCAACTTGATACCTTACATGCTTATCTGGGTCAACAAACCTTAGGTTCTCCTTTATCCACTCCTTAGCAGCCCTAATTGCAATCTCTCCAACGGGGATTTCCTCCCCTCGGAACTGAGTTGTCGCTCTATCTCCAAAAACAAAGAGCATGGGCTTCTTAACGATTCCTCCGCCAAATCTGACCTCAGTCTCGCCAGCTACGAGGAGAGATTTATCGGCATTATAGTGCAAAATCCCTCCAAACCTTTTCTCATACTCTTTGTTAAGCTCTATCGAGACTTTGTCCATTATTGCATCACATATGTAATCAGGATGACCCAGACCTTTTCTCTCCACTATCTCAAGTTCCTGTTCCTCAAGAGGAGTCTTCATTAAGCGTCTTATTAGAACCCTCCTCATCAGGGCACCTCTTTTCGATGAAACTCTTTTAATAAAAAACTAGTTTTCGGCCTATCCAGGGATGGTTAAACCTGCTCCCATAGACTCCTCCATCCCAAGTCTTTCTAGCCCCTCCCTTAACTTATCATAGTCCTCAGGACCTAGGCTGTAAATGCCCCGTTCTGGAAGTTCTTTTATGTCCTTAAGACCTTTGATCTCCGAAGCCTGCAACTCAAGCAACTTTTGGGTGAGATGGATCTCTGGTTTTAGATCTATTCCTTCCTCGCTAACCGAAGTAACTTGAAACAGGCCAATTACTCTAACCCTATTCTCAGCAGATGTGCCCAAGAAAATTTCATCCTCTTTTTTCAGAGCAGCCGGAGGACGTATCTCATCTGAACCTATACCTTCTTTATCTATGACTTTCTCAAGCCTATCTTCCTCAACCAAAACAAGCCAACCGGTCAGACTTATCACCTACGAGGGCGGATCAGGATGATTTATAAAGTCCCCGTTAAGTTCAGGAACTCCTTAACCTTTAATTTGTCAATCGCTAGAAATCTCTTGATCAAATTGAGCGTTGAATTGAGGGTAAGGGGGCCTGAGCTTAAGGAACCGGTGTTAATAGCTGCCCTTCCAGGAGCTGGATTGGCCGGTCTCATCGCAGTCGATCACATAATAAGGACACTCAAGATGGTTGAGATAGGGTTCGCTGATTCAACGATGTTCCCTCCAATAGTCGGAGTTGAGAGGGGGAAGGCATATCATCCAATAAGGGTTTTTGTTAATGAGAAAGAGAGAATCTATGCAATAAAAGGAGAAATTCCCATACCTGGCATAGGCGTCGTCCATCTAACCTCATCTGTAATGGACTGGATCGATAGGATGAGACCTAAGTTGGTTATCCTTCCTGATGGTGTTGGGGTGCCCAACAGACTTGACATAGAGAAGCCAAGGGTGTTCAAGGCGTTCAACATGGAAAATGCGGCCAAGCTTCTAGAAAACGTAGTTGGAGAGGTTTTAGAGCATGGTTATATCTCAGGCTTCCCTGCAGTTATGTTAAGAGAGGCTGAGAGGAGAGGAATACCGGCAGCAACCCTCATAGTACAGTGCTTCCCAACCTATCCAGATCCAGGGGCTGCTGTCTCCCTTTTAGAAGCCATAGGTCAGCTTATAGGAGTAAAAATAGAGGTTTCATCCCTTGAGGAGAAGTCTGAACAGCTCAGAATGAAGCTAAGGGAGCTAATGGACAAGACGGCCAAGGTTACTCCAATACTTCCAGGATATGTGGGGTGATTGGGATGAGTATAGAGAGGATTTGGAGGGAAATTTGGACCTTCATATCCTTCCACACTGGTGGGATTGAGCCGCTCCACGAGGTCGAGGTTGGCAGGGACAACGTCAGGATAACGGTGGACTTGCCTGGCGTCAAAAAGGAGAACGTTAAGCTTGAGATAAGCGAGATGGCTGTAAGGCTAGAGGCAGTATGCAGCATAGCTGGGCAAGGGATCTGTTACAAGAAGGAGATAGAGCTACCGGTGGAAGTTGACCCTTCTGGAGCAAGAGCAAGGATGAGGGGAGGAGTTCTAGAGATCGTAATCCCGATTAAGGGGAGGAAGTTCAGAAGCGTTAGGGTGGAATGAAGATGAGCATGCCTTTCTCGATAGTAGCAGAGCACTATGAGAAGCTCGAACAAATGTCAGGAAGAATTGAGATGACTGAGCTTTTGGCAGATCTCCTGAGGAAGACTCCAGCGCAGGACATAGACAAGGTTTGTTATCTAACGCTTGGAAAGGTCGCACCCGATTTCTCTGGAATAGAACTTGGAATAGGAGAGAAATTGGCCTTGAGAGCAATAGCAATGGCCAGCGGCCAGCCAGAGAAGGTGATAAAGGAGGAGTTCAACAAGATAGGGGACATAGGTAACTTAGCTGAGTGGGCCATAAGCAGGAAATCAACACTTCTTGAGTTCAAAGAGGAACTCACAGTTGAGGAGGTTTTCTCGAGGCTCATGAAGATAGCAACTGCTTCAGGTCCCAAGTCCCAAGACGTTAAGCTCAGGACCCTTGCTGGCCTGATGGCAGATGCTAGCGGTAGGGAGGCAAGGTACATTGCTAGAGTTGTAACAGGCAAGCTTAGGCTAGGAATAGGGGATATGACCCTCCTAGATGCGATGGCTGAGATATATCTTGGATCTAGAACTAGGAGGGAGGAGATAGAGAGGAAATACAACATCTATCCGGACGTTGGAAGGATAGCCAAGGCTCTTGCCGAGAAAGGGGAGGAAGGCCTTAAGGAGATAGGTATAACGCTTGGTGTTCCAATAAGGGCAATGCTTGCTCAGAGAGTGAAGTCGATGGAAGAGGTCTTTGAGAGGATGGGAGACGTTTTCCTTGCTGAGTACAAGTACGATGGGGAGAGGATGCAGACGCACATCTGGCCAGATGGAAGGGTTAGAATTTACTCCAGAAGGCTTGAGGACATCACACACCCATACCCAGACATAATAGCTGGGGTTAAGGAGGCGTTTAAGGGTAAAGAGGCGATTCTAGACGGTGAATGCGTTGCAATAAACGTTGACACAGGTGAAATACTTCCCTTCCAGCAGTTGATGCACAGAAGACGTAAGTATGGTGTTGAGGAGATTCTAGAAAAGATTCCAACGATGCTCTTCGTCTTTGATATACTTTATCTCGATGGAAAGTCCCTTGTGGATCTTCCGCTGAAGGAAAGGCACTCCATACTAGAAAGCGTTATCGAGGAGAACGAGAAAGTACAGCTTGCCAAGGGAAAGATAATGAAGAGGGATCCAAAGGCCTTAGAGGATTATCTGAATGAAGCTGTTTCAAGCGGGACAGAAGGTCTGATGATCAAGGACCTTAACTCAGCTTATGAGGCAGGAGCAAGGGGTTGGAGCTGGATAAAGCTTAAGAGATCTTACATAAGCAAAATGGTTGAACCTGTAGACCTAGTTGCTGTTGGCGCTTTCTGGGGGAGGGGAAAGAGGGCAGGAACCTATGGAGCTCTTCTTCTTGCTGCATACAATCATGAGGAGGACCGTTTTGAAACAGTGTGCAAGATGGGCACTGGATTCACAGATGAGGAGCTTGCAAGGCTTCCTGAGTTGTTCAAAGAATTCGTTATAGATCATAAGCACCCTCGGGTTGTTAGTGAGATAGAGGCTGATGTTTGGTTCGTTCCTGCAAAGGTGCTTGAGGTAATTGGGGATGAGATAACGCTAAGTCCAATCCATACATGCGCAAAAGGTGTTATTGAGGAAGGATCTGGCCTTGCAATAAGATTTCCAAGGTTCACTGGAAAATGGAGGGACGAAAAGAGCCCTCAAGATGCGACGACTGTGAAAGAAATCTTGGAGATGTACAAAGAACAGCTTGCTGAAATAAAGGAGAAGTAAAGGTGAAAGATCTATACAAGAAGCCTCGGATCATAATAAGCTTAAGGTGAAAGAACAACGTTTCTCTCAACGAATCAAATTTCTCAATTTATTCAGATCCTACTAGCTCTTAACCCTCTCAACGAACTCACCTGCCCACCTCAAGCATTCTTCTGCTTCGCTATAAGATACAGCACCCGTTTCCTCATAGATTACTCTATGTCTTTTCCTTCTAGCTCTGTCAATGAGGGTTATGAGCCTTTCACCTATTTCCTTTCTCATAGCTAAGTGTAAGAACCTAACAACTGCGATGTGCCCATAAGAGCTTGAGGGCCTATATCCCAATTTGAACATTATAGCCCTACCAGCCTGTAACATCGCGTTATATGCGACAGCCAAGCTCCAATCTTAGTTTTTATCCTCAAGTAACTTCTTGGCCGTTCTTAGATCCCTTTCAGCAAGCCTTAATGCCCTAATTGCAAGCTCTTTGCTTGGTTTAATCTTATAAATCAATCCCTTGCTCAACAGCTCTTCTAAATTCATTCTCATCGCCTATCAGCATTATAAGTGGGTTCCTCGCAATCTCAACCAAGATGTGATGTTTTTTCTTGACCCTTCTGAGGAACTCCCTCTCACTCCAAATCATATAATTTACCTCCCTTCCAACCTTTCTCTCTATTTCGCTCATCTCCATTGCCAATTCCCCTTCATTTAAAGAACCTATTATCAAGAGGTCAATATCGCTCCTTTCCGTTATCTTTCCGCTCACAAACGATCCGTAGATCAATGCGTACTTTATGCCTTTGAACTTCTCAAGGGAAGCCTTTAAGAACCCTCCCAAAGCAGCAGTCTTGATCAGGATCATCTTCAATTCCTGTAAATAAGGTAGATTCTCGTTCAAGGAAATCAGAGATATTTTGCCCTTTTTCTCAAGTTTAATTATCCCAACTTCAACTAAGTTTTTAATTTCCTTGTAAAGCACGCTGTATGGTATATTAAGCCTTCTTGAGAGTTCTCTAATGTAGTAGCGTCTCTTAGGATTGAGAACAAGTTCAGATAGAATCTTAACCCTTGTCTTAGAGCCAAACAATTTATCTATTTTATATGTCATATTGTCTATTTTAGATATCAAAGCGTTTATAAACCGGAGTTCGTTGGACCTTCCAGCTTCTGAAATACATCAACATTCTTGCCTTGCTGTC
>Ga0190286_1000339_pt1 | contig 20388 bp, 16 predicted proteins | sample 48691834_MG_FD_183241 | JGI IMG/M metagenome (GOLD analysis project Ga0190286, IMG submission 183241) | Hydrothermal vent microbial mat bacterial communities from Southern Trench, Guaymas Basin, Mexico - 4869-18-3-4_MG | ecosystem: Environmental > Aquatic > Marine > Hydrothermal vents >... | reverse complement strand
TTTGGGCAGTGGGCCTGGTATCAATCATGGCTTGGCAAATCTTATTAAATCTTTCCTCTAATCCCTTTGTACTTCTTAATTTAGCTATTCCTAGGGCAATGCCCATAGCGGCGGCAATGCCAATGGCAGGCGCACCCCTTATGGCCATATACCTTATAGCATTTGCCACCTGCCTATAGTTCTTACATTTAATGTAATGAACCCTCCAGGGCAAAAGCCTTTGATCCAAAATAAATACCTCTCCATTTTCCCACCTTATAGGACAAACTTGCCTTGCCACAACAAACCCTCAATCAAATTTGTGTTATTGAACATTAACCAAAGGGGGTTTGTCAAGTTTTAAGTCTTTAATGTCCCTGTCCAGGTCTCAAACGGAGGGAAATCTGATTTTCTTTCTTCCTTTCTATAAAAAATGATATAGGTAAGATTTTTCCAGCCGATAAATCCCATCCCTTCTTTACATTTGTGATATCTGGTACGCCAGGTGCCTGTATTTAGATAGACATGTTCTTGATAGGGATTCTCTATCACCCGCAAAGGTACTTGAACAGGTATATGAGTGTGTCCATAAACTATATATCTTATGCGATTGTCTAAATGAACATATTCTTTTATAGCAGCCTCTAGAAGGTCATCCTTTTCAAAACGCTTTTTTATCCTCTCCAAAAGGGGCATAATTTTTTCAAGAGGAAAAACCTTAAATTTTTCAAGCAAATATAAAAAAGACTGAATCTGATCTGCCTCATCCCAAAATTCATACCATTTATCGTGATGCTTATACCACTTTTTCACAAACTCTAATTGATTAAACTCTTCTATTACTTCATCCACTGTATCTTCAATGGCCTCTTTTAGGGTCAAATTCTTTTTTACCTGATAAAGTAACCACTCCAGGGTGGCTGAAAATGGTCTTACATTTTCTATTTCTTGGAAGTTTCTCTTTAATGCATCTTGTTCTGCTTGTGGCAATTTCTTAATTTCATCCCTTTGCATAATCTTATAGGGAAGTTTTGCCACAAGCTCAGTAGTAATGGGGTCTCCAATAGGCACCCGCATATAGTCTTCATATCTATAAGAGATGCCCCCTTCATAATTAAATTTATCATATTCATGACCATGTCTAGCAAATACGCCATAATCTTTATCTTCAAAATAGTGTTTAAAGGGACTAGATTGATTTGGGATTTTTAGCCAATGACAGACCTTGTCCCTTAGGCTTTGATATTTATCACACAGTCTATCATGATTGCCTGGTATATAAATTCTTTCTGGTTCAACAGGCAATTTAAATTCATCTTTTAAATTGCTACTTAATAAATCAAATGTAGCTTGATTCTTTTTTATAATGGCATCAAAGATAGTATTGGCATGTGCTTCAATCTTTGTTTCATTATTGCCCCATGGTCTTTCATTTTCAGGATATTTAAACCACATCTCTGTCCTTAACAAATCAAAGATATCCCCCAAAAATACAATTTTTATCTCTTCTACTTTTTTGCCCCTTCTTTTTAACCAATCACACTTTGCTGCAATACTTTCAAAAAATAGCCTAAAACCACTTACATGTACATTGTGCTCACCTGCAGTCCCATCTACAAAATGCAAATCACTAACAAAAATAAGCATTTTTACCTCCTAAGAGTTAATTTTAGATATATCTTTAGGGAAAATATAACATTAAATCTTTGGAAAAAATTTTTTACATTTCCTTTGGGGCTGATACACCCAATAACCTTAGACCATTTTTGATTACAACCTTTACCCCTTGTGACAAGGCAAATCTGGCTTGGGTAATTTCCCTTTCTTCCCCCAATATACGATATTTATTGTAATATTTGTGAAATTCCCCTGCCAATGATGTAAGATAAAAAGATAGGCGATGTGGTTCAAAGAATTGGGCGGCCTCCTTTACTACTTCCTTGAATTGTACCAATAGTTTAATCAGTTTAATCTCTTCTGGGAGGTTTAGGGGGGATAGGTCTATGGCCTCCAGATTAGGAAATGAAATGCCTTTTTTGGTAGCTACCTTTTCAATGCTACAGATACGGGCATGGGCATATTGGACATAGAAAACAGGGTTTTCCATGGTCTTTTCCTTGGCCAATTCCAAGTCAAAGTCCAAGTGACTATCAATGGAGCGGGTGAGGAACATAAAACGGGCTGCATCCCTTCCTACCTCTTTTAACACCTCCTTCAGGGTGACAAATTTCCCAGCCCGCGTGGACATGGCTATAGGTTTTCCCTTCCTTTTTAAATGAACTAATTGGGTCAACAATACCTTGAATCTTTCTAAGTCATATCCCATGGCCATAAGGGCTGCCCTTATCCTTGGTAAATAACCATGATGGTCTGCCCCCCAAATGTTAACTAATAGATCAAAACCACGTTCTATTTTTTTATGATGATAGGCAATATCAGAGGCAAAATATGTAACAGTCCCATTGGCCTTAATTAATACCCTATCCTTTTCATCACCAAAACGTGAGGTAGCAAACCAGGTAGCCCCATCCTTTTCATAGGTTAACCCCCTCTTCTTAAGCCAATCAATAATGTCCTTTACCTCTTTTGCTAGTGTCTTTTCACTGAACCAACAGTCAAAAAAGACACCAAAATCCTCTAGGTTTATTTTAATTTCATCTAGGATCTTCTCTGCCGCAAGAGAAGAGAAATATTCTATTACCTTATCTTCTGGCTCATGGAGGTACTTATCTCCATTGTTTTTTAATATATCAGAGGCCAGTTCCTTTATATATTCACCTTGATAATACTCCTGCGGAAACTCAATATCCCTTCCCAAAAGTTCTAAATATCTAAGATAAACGGAGCGCCCCAGGGTTTCCATTTGTTTGCCGACATCATTTATATAATACTCCCTCTTTACTTCATAACCACAAAAACTCAAAATATTGGCTAGCGTATCACCAACTGCTGCCCCCCTGCCATGTCCAACATGAAGGGGGCCCGTAGGGTTGGCACTTACAAATTCTATAAGTACCTTCTTACCATTTCTTGATGCACTACCATACTTATCCTTTAAGTTTAGGACTTCTCTTAAAGCCTCTTGCCATGCGCTAGGTTTAAGAAAAATATTGATAAAGCCAGGGCCTGCAATCTCCATCCGGGCAATTAAATCCGTAGGGGGGAGGTGATCAATTATTATCTTGGCTATTTCTAGAGGTGGTTTTTTTAGTTTTTCTGATAAAGATATTGCAACATTACTAGAAAAATCACCATATACATCTAGACTAGGTACCTCTAAACGGATAGGGGGTGGGCTTGAAATATTTAACTCATCTTTTGCCAAGAGTAACGCTTGAGTTAGGAGGTCTCCTATCCTCTGTTTCATCCTTTTCCTCAGTCTCCTCTTTTATGCTAAGGTCACGTACAAAATCTGGGCAACGGAATGAGCCTGGTTCTGCCTTAATAGTATATTTTTTCTTACAAAACTCCCGCCAAGCACACACTGCACAAAGTTGAAATTGCTTTTCCATAAAAACCTCCTACTAAATAGATAACACCAATTAGGGGACAAAGCAAGTTTTTTAGCATTTTACTCAACCGTTACACTCTTTGCCAAATTCCTTGGTTGGTCTACGTCTGTGCCCCTATAGACGGCGATATAATATGCCAGAAGCTGCAGTGGGATAGTAAACAAAATGGTTTTTAGGGGAGAGTCCATTTTTGGGATTATCAATATATCATCTGCCGCCTCAATTGCCTCTGTGCAATCTGGCTCAGTTAGAGCAATGATCCTTCCCTGTCTAGACTTTACCTCTTCTATATTGGCCAGTATCTTAGGATAGGTCTTTTCTCTTGGCGCCAATACCACCACAGGCATATCTTCATCAATTAAGGCAATAGGGCCGTGTTTCATTTCACCTGCTGGGTATCCCTCTGCATGGATATATGATATCTCCTTTAACTTAAGTGCCCCCTCTAGGGCAATGGGGTGATAAATCCCTCTGCCTAGGTATAAAAAGTTCTGCGCACGACCATACTCCGGTGCCAATGCCTCAATTTTATGGGCATCTCTCAATATTTCTTCCATCAGGTGTGGGAGTCTTAATAGATTTTTAAAATGCCCGTCCATTTCCTCTTTATTTACCTTTCCCAAGATTAGACCCATATAAAGGCTAAATAGATAGAGGACAGAGATCTGTGTGGTAAATGCCTTTGTAGAGGCCACCCCAATCTCTGGGCCTGCATGGGTATAGATTAGGAAGTCACACTCACGGGTTAGGGTACTCCCTAAGACGTTGCATATCCCTAATATCTTTGCCCCCTTTTTTCTCCCCTCCTTTAAGGCAGCCAGGGTGTCTGCTGTCTCTCCAGACTGGGAGATGAGTATAAGGAGCATATTTTTGTCAATGATGGGCTCTCTGTATCTAAATTCTGAACCTAAGTCCACCTCTACAGGGATGCCACATATTCTTTCAATCATATACTTTCCAACAAGGCCTGCATGAAAGGAGGTGCCACATGCAACAATCCATATTTTATGGATGCCCTCTGCTTGCCTCTTTGATAGATTAAAGTACTCAAAATGTATACACCTCTTTTTGAAATCCAATCTTGGTCTGATTGTATTGGCAACGGCTTGAGGCTGCTCAAATATCTCCTTTTGCATAAAGTGCTTATAGCCGGCCTTTTCAGCCATTGAGGGGGTCCAAGGAAGCTCTATAGGCTCCCTCTTCAATACATTCCCATCAAAGTCCTTTATCAGAAGCCCATCCCTCTTTAAAATGGCTATCTCTCCATCGTTCATAAATATTACCCTCTTTGTATAGGGTAGGAGGGCAGGGGCATCTGAGGCCAAGAGGTATTCACTATCCCCAAGGCCAATGATAAGTGGACTTTCCTTTCTTATAGCAAGCAATTTATCTGGCTCTTTACTGCTTAAAACGGCAATAGCAAAGGAGCCTCTAAGCACCTTTATAGCCTCACTTACAGCCATCTCTAAGGGCAATTCTTTATATTTGGCAATGAGATGGGCTATTACCTCTGTATCTGTATTTGATGTAAATCTTGCCCCCTCTCTTTCAAGCCCCCTCTTTAGGGACAAATAATTCTCAATGATGCCATTGTGTACCACAGCGATGTTGCCTACTATATGGGGATGGGCATTTTCATCAGAGGGGACGCCATGTGTGGCCCAGCGTGTATGGCCAATGCCTACATTTCCAGCAATAGGCTCACTTTTAATGATTGTTTCTAGCTTTTTAAGCTTCCCTTGACACCTCCTACACAATATCTTTCCCTCTTTAACCGTGGCAATACCTGCAGAGTCATAGCCCCTATACTCAAGCCTCTTTAAGGAGTCAAGCAAGATATCAACACAGTCTTTATTCCCAATATAACCTACAATCCCACACATTTTTCATAGTATAAAAAAATTAAACATCAAAATAAAGGGCAAATTCATAGGGATGAGGCCTAAGTTTTATCTCATTTATCTCCTTTTCTGTTTTCCACTCTATCCAGGTATTTATAACATCCTCAGTAAAGACATTGCCTTTCATCAAAAATTCATGGTCTTCTTTTAGGGCCTCTAAGGCCTCCTCAAGGGAGGTAGGTGTGGAGGGCACACCCTTTAGTTCCTCTGGCGTTAAGGAATATATATCTTTATCTAATGGTTCTCCTGGATCAATCCTGTTTTCAATGCCATCAAGGCCTGCCATAAGCATTGCAGAAAACGCCAGATAACCATTACAAGAGGGATCAGGGAATCTCACCTCAATCCTCTTTTGTTTTGGGTCTGGCGAATACATCGGAATCCTTATCCCAGCACTGCGATTTCTGCTACTATAGCAAAGATTTATTGGGGCCTCAAATCCAGGGACAAGCCGTTTGTAGGAATTTGTAGTAGGTGCTACAAAGGCACACAAGGCCCTTGCATGCTTTAGAATACCGCCAATATAGTACATGGCCAATTCGCTTAGCCCCCCATATCTATCTCCTGCAAATAAGGGCTTTCCGTCCTTCCAAAGGCTTTGGTGTACATGCATCCCTGAGCCATTGTCATTAAATATGGGCTTTGGCATGAAAGTAACAGTCTTTTTGTGCCTTCTTGCCACATTTTTGACTACATACTTATAGAGCATTAGATTATCTCCCATCTTTACAAGTGGGGCAAACCTTATATTAATCTCTGCCTGCCCTGCTGTAGCTACCTCATGGTGATGGAGTTCTACCTCTACGCCTACCTGCATCAGTGTAAGGACTATCTCGCTTCTAATGTCTTGATGGGCATCTGTAGGGGGCACAGGGGAATACCCCCCCTTATACCTAGTTTTATATCCAAGGTTTGGATTCTCCTCCCTACCAGAATTCCATCTACCTTCAATAGAATCCACAAAATAATAACCACAGTGTTCATTTTGGTCAAAACGGACATCATCTAGGATAAAGAATTCTGCCTCTGGGCCAAAATAGGCCGTATCAGCAATCCCCATGTATTTCATGTAAGTATCTGCCTTTTGGGCAATATACCTTGGGTCTTTTGTATAATTTTCCCTAGTAATGGGGTCTACTATATTGCAGATAAAACTAATGGTAGGTACTTCAAAGAATGGGTCTATAAAGGTTGTGTCTGGATCAGGGACAATTAGCATATCACTTTCATGGATGGCCTGCCATCCACGGATGCTAGAGCCGTCAAACCCAAAACCTTCTTTAAAGGATTCCTCTTTTAGTTTACTAATAGGCAGGGAGAAGTGTTGCCACATACCTAACGCATCGCAGAATTTTAAATCCACTATCTTGACATTGTATTCCTTGGCAAATTCTAGAACTTCCTTTGGTGTCATAGTTCCCCCTTTAAAAACATTTTTTCAAGTGTATCTTTTATCATCAAAAGGCGTTTTTTGCTGGTTACCTTTCCCCCTTCCTTCTCTTCTACATAAAAGACATCTACCACCTGATCTAGCCTAGTAGAGATTTTGGCAATATGGATGTTCAATCCCAATTTAAATAGACACTGAGCCAATATAAAGAGAAGGGCCGGCCTATCGGCGGTATATACCTCCACAATGGTATAAAAATCGGATGTCTCATTGTCTACCCTTACCTCTGTATCAACCCTTGGTAAATACCTTTTTCTAAGCCCACTAGCATATTTTGCCTCTAGCAGTGTCTCTAAGTCAATTTCACCCTTAATTGCACGGCATAAATCACATTCAACCTTTTTCCACTTTTCAGCCATTCTTTCGATCTCGCTTTTGGTATTTACCCAAAAGGTGTCCAAGGCTATTTTGTTCTTCCATGTATAGGCCTGGGCATTGACAATATTAAACCCATTTAAAGAGAGTACACCTGCCATCTTAGCAAATAGTCCAGGTGCATCCCAAGTGGCTATTGTGACTTTGTAGTATTGGGGCTGAGAGGCCTCCTCCCAGTGTACAACTGCCATTTTTCTGTTGAGTTCATAAATAAGCTCTAAATGAAATAGAATATCTTCAGTGGGTGTAGCAAGTAAATAGCGAGGCGGTAAGGCCTCAAGTAGACATTTTGCCTCCTTTTCTGAATATTTCTGATTTAGTCTTGAGATGATATCCTCCTTGATGGCCTTAAGCCTTTTCCAGGTCTCGGCACGGCTAAATTCTCCCTTCTCTAATACCCATTTAAGTTTTAAAAAGAGCTCTGTAATTAAGGCCATTTTCCAGTCAGTAAAGGCACGGGGGCCAGTGGCCTTGGCATCGGCAAAGGTAAGTACATAGAGCATCCTCAGCCGGTTTATATCTCCTATTATTTGAGCTGTATCCAAAATGACCTTTTCTTCCTCTAGGTCCCTTCGCTGGGCAATGTGTGATAGCAGCAGGTGGTGTCGAATCAACCAGAGGATGTCTTCACACATTTTTTGCGGAAGTTTCCATCTTTTTAAAATCTTTTCTACCTCATTTGCCCCTGTCTCTTCATGCGGATGCCCGATTCCCTTCCCAAAGTCATGGAATAGGGCCGCAAGGAGCAAGGTATCTAAACCATTCAATGTTTGGGCTACCTTTGTAAAGGTAGGGTATTTATCCTTATATTTTCCCTGCCTTAATCGTTTTATCTCTTCCACTGTATGGAAGGCATGTAAATCTACAGTATAGATGTGGTAAAGATTATGTTGAGGGAGATGTAAGATATTTTGCCACTCAGGAAAGATAGCACAAAAAAGACCTTGATATGTCATATCTTCAAAAAAAGGTAAGAGGTTTTTCTGTGTATTTAAAAACTCTAAGAATGCATCACGTGCCTCTATATTATGGGGTAGTTCTTTCTTTAGTCTTTCGATGGCCTTTCCGATTAAACGTTGGGTATTTAATGAGAAGATTTCCCCTAGATGTGCTGCCCAGGTATAAATTTTAATCAGCAGTGCTGGCTGCCTCAAAAATACCTCTTCATCAGCCACCCTTATTTGGCCACTGCAGAGTTCTATCCCAGGTGCAAGCCTCCTCCTTTGATAATAGAGGAAAGAAGACTTTTTATCCTCTAAAATTTGTTTAAAGAATAGACTTGTAATGTGTTTTATTTCAAATGTATGGATAAAAAATGTACGCATGAAATTTTCTACTGCCTTTATGCCAGGTGTATCTTTAAATCTTAAAAACTTAGCAATTTTTTCTTGATAAATAAATGAGAGTTCATCATTTTCACGTCCGCTTAAATAGTGCAGATGGTTTCTTACCCGCAAAAGAAACTCTGAGGCAGTTTCCAAGCAATCCCTCTCCTTAGAAGAGAGGAAGGGCACCTCTTCATGACCAAAGGCCAAAATTGCCCCCCACTTGATATTGTGTATATCCCGTAGCCCCCCAATCCCCTTTTTGATATGTGGTTCCAAAAGATAGGCATGTTGGCTATAGTGTTGATGACGCCTTTCTCTCCTTTCCCATATGTCTTTTAAAATCTGCTGCCGATGCGGAATGATTATCTGTCTATTTAGTTTCTTTATAAGCCCTTCAAATAATACATAGTTTCCGGCCAAAAAGCGTGGTGTAAGCATTGCCATAAAGGCATAAAAATCACTTTTTGCAACTTGTATACACTCTTCTATTGTGCGAAAGCTATGGTCTAATTTGAGTTTGTAATCCCACAAAAATTGAATAAAATGTACAATGATATCCTTAAGCGCAGCCGATGGCCTCTTTATATGCAAGATGAGTAAATCCACATCAGAATAAAAACTCATCTCCTTTCTTCCATAACCACCAATTGCTACTAATGCTACTTCATCTGCTAGATTTTTTGGGATCAGCCTCTCCCAGTTTTCCTTAACAAATTTGTCTACTAGCTGTGTGTGGCGATAGACAATCTCCCTCCCACTGGCCCCTGCCAGGTGGGCCTTAATAAGCTCATCCCTTTCTTTGATCAATTCCATAGCTAAAGGGCCTCTTCTCCCTGTTCCCCTGTCCTTATGCGTACTGCCTCTTCTATAGGAGAGACAAAGATCTTTCCATCCCCCATCTTCCCTGTAAAGGCAGCATGTTGGATTACCTCTAGTGCCTTTAAGGCCAAGCTGTCTGGAACAACAATCTCAATCTTTAATTTTGGAAGAAAGTCTACTACATACTCTGCCCCTCGGTAAATCTCTGCGTGTCCCTTTTGTCGGCCAAATCCCCTTACCTCTGTTACCGTCATCCCTTGGATGCCTATCTCTGTCAAGGCATCTTTTACCTCATCTAGCTTAAATGGTTTTATTATAGCCTCTATCTTTTTCATTTCTTCCTCCTTAATCCATCAATCCCTCCCAAATATTTCTGATATTTAAACGTAACTCTTGACAGTAACTTCCTATCTGCTCTGCTGGGATTTTAAAAGGTGGTTTTCCTAGGCCCCAGTGTTGCCAAATCTCTTTTAAATCATCTTTTGAAAGGAGGGTATCTAAGGGGTGACTGTAAAGTAGGTTTAAGCGATGTTCTAAGGCCTTTAAAAAGTTATAACCATCTATAAGCACATCTGCCTCCTCCTTAAGCAGGCCTGCTTCCTTTATGGCCTTTAGGGCTGTTAATGTATGGCGGTGGCAGATTGTAGGATACTGCCTTCCATAAGTAAGCTGCAGGTATTGTGTTAAAAACTCTATCTCTATAAGACCACCTTTACCCAATTTGGGATTAAAATTTTTACCTTTTTCCCTTGCCCTCTCCCTTAAGATACGTTCACGCATCTCTCTTATCTCCCTTTTCCAATCAATCTTCTTTTCATAAAGGATTGACTGCCGCAGGGCCTCCCACTTCTTAAGTAACATACTGTCTTGGGCTATACCCCTGGCCTTTATCAGGGTCTGATACTCCCAGGGCCTTGCCTCCCTTTGATAGTAATATCTAAAGGCCTCTAGGGATACTACTAGAGGGCCAAATCTTCCAGAGGGGCGTAAGCGGGTATCTATCTTATATCCTGGTCCAACTGCATGTGGCAAGGTAAGTATAGAGATAAGTCTTTGGGCTACCTTGACAAAATAGACATGTGCCTTCTGCCTAAAGGATAGATCTGCATCCTGGGGATAGTCATAGATAAAAATCAGATCCAAATCTGATTCATATGCCATCTCCCAACTGCCTAGTCTCCCTAAAACAACAATGATAAAAGGAAGATCTAATGGGAAAAGTATCCTATTTACCTCCTCCTTTGCCCAAGATAGGGCCTGTTTTAGACACAATTCTGCCACAAGGCTAAGTTGGTGAGAGACACGAAAATGACTTAATTTGCCTGCCAAATCATGGAAACCAATCCGAAGGATCTCTTCGTTTTTAAAACCCCTTAAGGCCCCTATCTTTTCGTCTAAATCAACTTTGCCACAGATGGCTGTGTCCAAATCTTCCTTTAGTTCATTTTGGGTCTTAATGGGAAGGGACTCTGAGGCCTCAATTAGGTTGTCAAAAAGCTGAAAGTGCTTAATAAACAATGTTGACAAAAATTTACTTGCCCCAAAGATTTGTAAAAGTAGCCTTCTTAAATGAGGGTTTTCCTTTAGTAGGGCATAAAAACCAGCCCTAGGACCAATGCGGGCAATGAATTCCTCTAGGTGGATCAAACAAAGGTCTGGGTCAATTGTTTTGGGTATCTCTTCTAGCATTTCTGGCAAAATGGAGATAAGGAGATTGCGTGCCCGTTTTGATGTATGTGGTATTTTAAGCGTACCCTTCAGATTAGAGATAATCTCATAGGCAAGTCTTGGCCTCTTAAAGCCCAAATCTTTTAGATAAGAAATGGCCTCTTCCTCTAGCATAGGGTCAGTAAAAAGGCCCTTTGATGAAGGTACCTTGCCTTTGGCCTCATCGGTGTGGAGGAGTGCCTTAAAGAGGGAGTGCACAAAACTCCTTGTCTTCTCTAGCTGCAAGTAAAATGCCTCTAGGGCACTTTTTTCGTCCCTTTGTACATATCCCATTAAACGTACAATCTTTAAAAGGCTGGCCCTATCTGAAGGCAGGGTATGGCTCTGAGAATATGTTACCATCTGACAAAGATGTTCTAATCGACGCAGGTAGCGATAGGCACGGGCTAGTCCCTCGGCGTCTTCTGGCTTGATAATTCCCTCCTCTTTTAGGGCAAAAATGGCCTTAAATGTATTATACTGACGTAAATTTGCAATCTTTCCACCATAGATAAGTTGTAGGGTATGGATAAAAAATTCTAACTCCCTTATACCCCCCCTCCCCAATTTGACATGAAAACCTGATTGGTGGCGGCTCTGCAGATCTAGGCCCCTTTTTAGGACCCTAATCTCTTCTAGTCCAGAATAGTCTAGATAGCGGCGATAAATAAAGGGAATAAGGCCATTTAAGAATGCCTCTCCTGTCTTTATATCCCCAGCTATAGGCCTTGCCCTAAGTAGGGCCAATCTTTCTGAGGTTTTACCAAAATTTTCATAAAAAATCTCTGCCGCCCTTGTAGATTGCACAATCTCACTCTCTTTTCCCCCTGGGCGTAGACCTAGATCGACCTTAAAGACGACCTCTCCGTAGGCAAGGTCTTGGAGGAGTCTTGTTATGGTCTCTGCAAGTTTATTAAAGGGACTATGTATATCTAGAGAAGGCTTAGGGGTATCATAAAGGTAGATAAGGTCAATATCAGAATAAAAATTTAGTTCCTTTGCCCCAAGTTTACCTAGGCCTAAGACAAAAAATTTTGCAGGAAAATTATTGTTAAGTGACAATATAACAAGGGCATGCTCATAACAGGCCTGGATGCATGCCTCGGCCAAATCACCTAACTCGGCCAAATTGGTCTCTAAAGGACACAGCCGATTGACATCCCTTGCCCAAAGACGCAGGTATTCCCTGGCCTTAAAATCCCTAAGCCTTTTTGGAAAATCGTTTTGGGGGACAAAAGACCTTAATTCTTTAAGGAAATCGTCTTTTGTCTTTTTCTCTGAGATAGCATTTTTTAAAAATAGCCAGTAAAGTAAGGTAGGTTCTCTTATCAATAGACTAACTAGATATGGGGAGCTAATACAAATCTTTAACAATTGCTTGGCACAGCCAGGATAGGTATTGAAAAACTCTATTACTTCCGGTGTTTGTCTTTCTAATACCCTCCTTAAGGCAATCTCACCATAAGGCCATAGGATGTGGCGGGAGAGGGCTCTATAAATACCTTCATTCATTTTTTAAATAATCCCAAATTATATAAGGCTTGTAAAGGGGTAGGTGTGCTTTTGTTGATCTTCTGCAATATATTTGCTATACAGAAAACGAAACATGATAAAAACGGGGAGGCTATAATGATAAATAAAATAAAAATTTCTAACTTTCGCTCGTTGGAGGATACAGAGGTTGAAGTTTCTCCTTTGACTGTTCTTTATGGTCCAACTGCAAGCGGTAAATCAAGTTTACTTTATGCCTTAATTATTCTTAAGAATTTTATTATAAATCCAAGTCAACACTCAGATAGATTCTTTGATCTTGGGTTTATGAATCTTGGAGGATTTGATAACTGCGTGTTTAATCAAGATAAAGAAAGATCAATAAAAATTAGTTTTTGTATTGATGAAGGAGAATACGGAATTTTTTTGAATAAAGATTCTGCTGATATTTTCTTGAATTCAAAAATTATAGAAATGGAAGCTAAAGTAAGTCTGCCCTACCTACTAAATCAAAATTTTACGTATACAATTGGGTGGCCTAGGCACGAAGAATATAAGGTCAATTGGAACGGTATTTCATCATCGGTTTCTCCAAAGCCATCTACTGCAGAGACCCAGCAGTATGCAATGGAAATATCTAAAACCCTTAATCATATTCCAGAATATATCAAAAAGGTTGACATTGCACCACATAAAAGAGGATTTTATAAACTGCAATATTCACCATCTCATGTAAGTCCAAATCCAGTATCAGAAGATGAAATGGCAAGTATCATTATAAATGATCCAAACCTTGTATCTAGAATAAGCGTGGATTTAGAAAAAATACTTAATAGAGACTTTAGAATATATACACCACCGGGAACTGCAACAGTATTTTTTCAATCAACCGATAAATCTTCAAGAACCCCTGCTTATCTTGTAAACGAAGGCTATGGAATAAATCAGATTGTCTATATCCTTGCAAAAATTCATAGACCTGAAATTAAAACAATTCTAATTGAAGAACCAGAGGTTCATCTTCATCCTTCTGTTATTCGTGCTCTCGTTAAAACCTTTTGCTCAATTGTCAGGGAAGAAAAGAAACAAATTTTTCTAACCACACACAGCGAGGTTTTTATAAGCTCTCTTTTAGCAGCTGTTCGGAGAAAAGATATAATAGCTAAAGATGTAAAATGTTATTTAGTTGAAAAGGAAGGGAAAGTTACAAATTTTAAAGAACAAAAAATTAGTGAAAATGGACAGATTGAAGGTGGGATTTCATCTTTCATGGAGGGCGAGCTTGAAGATTTAAAAGCATTTTTTGAAAAAGTTTGAATAAGGAAGATGTCTGAAACCTTCATAATAGATGAGTGGCTGTGGTCTGACTTAAACGGAAATAATGGTGAACAAAAACAAAAAGAGGCATTTTCTTTTCTTGAAACTCTTTATAAGAAGTGTGATAAAATTGCTGTTGCAAAATCTTCAAAATTTCAACAAAAGGAGTGGAATTTTTCAAAAAGCGCTACTGATCTAATAAAAAGAAAAATAGCAAGATTTTATTTCGGAAGCATTAGGTCAGATCCCCGAAAATATGAAGAGATAGATATTGAAAGGGAAGAAATCGTTGGAATAGAAAACATAGATCCAGATGATATCTATCTTATAAAAACACATTACAAGACGAAAGCTTCAATAATTACTACAGACAATAAATTGATAAATGCCCTTCAATCCAAAAATATTCCATGTAAACAAAGAGATCAATTTTTGCAAGATTACAAACTTTGAAGACCCTTATCTTGCCCATTCTTCTATTTAGTGGTATTTTTTAAAAGATGCCTGTTTATCCAGAGGTCTTTGATGTCATTGTGGTAGGGGCTGGGCATGCAGGCTGTGAGGCCGCTTTGGCAGCGGCCAGAATGGGTCATTCTACCCTCCTTCTTACCATAAATGTTGATAGAATTGCACAGATGTCCTGCAACCCTGCCATTGGGGGACTGGCAAAGGGGCATCTAGTAAAGGAGATCGATGCCCTTGGTGGGGAGATGGCAAAGAACATTGATGCCACTGGCATCCAATTCCGTCGCCTAAATACAAAGAAGGGGCCTGCGGTTTGGTCTTCACGTGCCCAGGCAGATAGGGAGCAGTATAGGCTTAGGATGAAATCTGTGTTAGAGAGGACAGAAAATCTTTTTATAAAGCAGGCAAAGGTAATAGAGGTATTAGTAGATAAAGGTGCAGTAAAAGGGGTAAAGACTGGTATTGATGAGGTGTTTAGATCAAAAACAGTCATCTTAACTACAGGTACATTTTTAAGGGGACTCATACATATTGGACCTACAAATTTCCCTGCTGGCAGGATGGGGGACCCTCCTTCCAATAAATTATCTATGTGTCTTAAAGAGCTTGGATTTGAAATTAGTCGTTTTAATACCTGTACTTGCCCTAGATTAGATGGAAAAACAATTGATTTTAATAGATTAGAGCCTCAATATGGGGATGAACCCCCCCATCCATTTTCATTTTCAACAGAAAAAATAGACCGCCCTCAACTACCTTGCTATCTTACCTATACTAATTCTAAGACGCATGAAATAATCAAAAAAAACATAGAATATTCTCCTCTTATTTTAGGTAAAGTTTCTGGGGCTCCACCCAGATATTGCCCTTCTATTGAAGAGAAGATTATAAGGTTTCCTGAAAAGGAAAGGCATCAAATATTTTTAGAACCTGAAGGGTTAAATACTACTGAGGTCTATCCAAATGGAACCTTTACTGGTTTACCTATAGATGTTCAACTTAAAATGTTAAGAAGTATCAAAGGTTTAGAAAGGGTAGAGATTGTTCGTCCTGGTTATGCTATTGAATATGATTATATTAATCCTACCGAGCTTAAGCCATCACTTGAGACAAAATTAATTAAAGGGCTATTCTTTGCAGGGCAGATAAATGGTACCACAGGTTATGAGGAGGCAGCTGCCCAAGGTATTATTGCAGGGATAAATGCAGCCCTTTATATAAGGGGAGAAGAACCACTTATCTTGGACCGCTCTCAGGCATATATAGGGGTACTAATTGATGATCTGGTTACAAAGGGGACAAATGAGCCATATCGTATGTTTACCTCAAGGGCAGAATACAGACTTTTTTTAAGGGAAGATAGTGCCGATTTAAGACTTATGCCCATTGGCTATAGGCTTGGCCTTATCCCTGAAGATCAATACAGGAAACTTTTAGAAAAGAAAAGGATAATTGAGGAGACGTTAAAGAGGCTTTCGGGGATAAAGATAAGGCCTACCTCATCAGCAAATGATATACTAAAAAATATAGGTACCTCCCCCATTAATACCCCAATTACACTAAGGGATTTGCTAAGGAGACCGGAAGTAGATTTTTATGACCTGGTGGCATTTGATGAGGCATTAGAAGGTTTGCCCAAGGCAGTGGCTGAGGAGGTAAGCTTTCAAGTAAAGTATGAGGGCTATATAAAGAGGCAACAAGAGCAGGTAGAAAAATTTAAGAAGTTAGAGGAGGTACGACTTCCAAGGGATATGGACTATTATAAAATCCCTGGCCTTTCTAATGAAGTCAAGGAGAAGCTCTCAAATATTCGTCCCATCTCCCTTGGGCAGGCAGCCAGGATCTCTGGTATAACCCCAGCAGCTATCTTTATTCTTGAGGTATATCTTAAAAAGCACTCTTTAAGTAATTAAGATGAAGGTTTGTAAAAATTGTCTACACTTTTCATATGATTTTAAGGGGTTTTGTAAACTTACCCAAAAATTTGTTGGAACTTTACATACGTGCGATAATTGGAGACCAAACCTTTCAGTGATACACAATATTAGGCCAGTGTTTATGTTTAATTCAATGCCAATAGATTTAGAAAAGATCATAACTGCCATACACCATTTTTCAGACCTCAGGCTGCTTGTAGTGGGAGATGTCATGTTAGATGAATACCTTTGGGGAAATGTAGAAAGGATCTCACCTGAGGCACCGGTACAAGTGGTAGATATTAGGCGCCAGAACTTTACCTTAGGTGGGGCAGCCAATGTGGTTAATAATCTTATAAGCTTGGGCTCAAATGTCTATGTAGCATCTGTCATTGGTAATGATGCTGCAGGTGAGATTATAAAAGATGAATTTAAAAGGCTTAATGTAAATATTGACGGCCTATTTACCGACCCAAGTCGTCCTACTACCAAAAAGACAAGGGTTATGGCCATAAATCAGCAGATGATAAGGCTTGACTATGAAAAAAGAGAGGAAATATCTAGGGATTTAGAAGATAAAATCAATGCGTATATAAAAGACAATCTATCAATCTTTGATGCCATTTTGGTATCAGATTATGCAAAGGGTGTAGTCACAAGGGGTATTTTGACTGAGGTTATAAAGAAAAAAGATGGCCTTATACTTATAGACCCAAAGGGGAGAGACTTTAGTAAATATAAAGGCGCTACTGCAATTACACCAAATATCAAAGAGGCAATCTTGGCATCAGGCTTTGAAGACATAGAAAAGGCGGCAAGAAAATTTTTAGATGAACTAGACCTAAAAGTAGTATTTATAACAAGGGGCAAAAGGGGCATATCCCTATTTGAGAAGGGTAAACCCCCTATTCATGTCCCTGCCAGGGCAAGGGAAGTATATGATGTTTCAGGTGCTGGGGATACAGTTTTGGCCACCTTGGGTCTTTCAATAGCCTCAAGGCTTACATATTTTGAGGCAGCACTACTTGCAAATATTGCTGCAGGTATTGTGGTGGGCAAAGTAGGCACTGCCACTGTAACTCAAGAGGAATTATTGGATGCCTTGGTAAGTGATACGCCATTTTCGGCCTCAAAGATAAAGGAAATTAACCAATTAAAGCAAATCGTCAATTATTTAAAGGCACAAGGAAAAAAGATTGTCTTTACCAATGGATGTTTTGACCTCTTGCATGTGGGTCATATCCATTTACTTAAGGAATCTAAAAGATTGGGGGATATATTGATTGTGGCCATTGACGATGATGAGTCGGTAAGGAGACTAAAAGGGGAGGCCCGTCCGGTTATAAATCAATTTGAAAGGGCCCAGATATTATCTGCCTTAGACTGTATAGATTATGTAACTATATTCTCTACAGATCAATTAAAAGATTTAATTAAAGAGATAAGGCCAGATATTTTAACAAAGGGAAGTGATTATAAGAAAGAAGATGTAGTAGGAAGAGAAATTGTAGAGGGATATGGGGGGAGGGTGGCCTTAATTCCTGTAGCCGAGGGCATATCAAGCTCTAAGATTATCAATAACATTGTAAACAATGGGATGAAGGTCTTACAATCAGATAAATAAAAGTTTCCTGATATTCTTATTCAATGCCCATATTTAGCATCCTCTTTAAGGTGCCAAAGAGTTCTTTGTGGTGCTCTTCATCCTTTAGAATTTCTTCATAAATGGCCTTTGTCTCTGCATCCCCTTCCTCTTCACAAATGGCAATATGCCTTTTATACATCTCAATTGCCCCTTGTTCTGCTGCTATATCCTGCTCTAACATTTTTGTAAAATCCTCTTCCCAAAAGATCTTTCCTACCTTAACACTCTCCCTTCCACCAAGGGCAACAACCCTTTTAGAAAAGGTCTCTGCATGTTTCATCTCATCAATGGCTATCCTCTCTAGCATCTCCCGCACGATAGGGTGTTTGTCTTTGGGAAATCTATAATGCTGACCCATGTATTGAAAAATGGCCCCAATTTCCCCCTCAATGGCCTCATTGAGAATATTAATTATCCTTTCCTTTTCCATAATTCCTCCTTTTATCTTCTAACTCCACCCCTATGGCCCTAAGAAAAGAAAGAGGTCTAGCCCTGCACCAACGATTAAAATTTTTGTCTTTTACATTCTTTCTCTTATGGCATTTTTTACCACATTGTCAAGTTTTTTAAAAAAAATTTTTTCTTGACCAATAGAGAGAATTTAAGTATAAGACAAATATTATAAAAGTAGGTAGTCTCTAATTGAAAATAACAACTAGTAGTGATGATAGCGGTCAAGGACTTGCTGAAAATTGCCAGGGCAAGGCTTAAGGATGCAGAAGCACTCATTGCTTGTCGGAGATACGATGGTGCTATCTATCTTTGCGGATATGCTATCGAATTAGCACTTAAAGCAAGGATATGTAAGACACTAAAATGGCCAGGTTATCCATCAACTTCTCGGGAATTCAAAGATTATCACAGTTTCCGAACTCATGATCTTGATGTATTATTACACCTTAGTGGGCGCGAGGAAAATATAAAATTAAACTTCTTTGCTGAATGGTCCGTTGTAGCACAGTGGGACCCATCGGCTAGGTATCAACCAGTGGGTACTGTCAAAAGGAAAGATGCCCAGATGATGGTCTCTGCTGCAAGGACACTTTTGGGGAAAATATGAAAGAAATCGCAGAAAAATTGGTCCAAGTTGAACAGAAAATTACACAGGAAAAAGGTTCATTTAACCTTTTTGCTCTATTTTTACGGGAGGATGCACCGGATCTTTGGGATCTTCTTGTAGCTGCTCCTTGGATATCCAAAAATAAGGAAAAATCAATCAAGTATATTGCTGAAAAAATTAAAAAAGCTCTCAAGCCTCAAGAGATTATAAAGTTGTCTCGTATTGTAGTGATTGAGCAAGATAGCCCAGCTTTAAAAGCATTGCAAAGAGCTATTCACATTGAGCATGGAATGACAGAGGTTCAAAATAGTGTTTTCTTTGGTTTGCCAATAAAACACGCATATATTATCACTTCAGTTCGTAATAAGATTTCGTAATAAGAAATAAGATATGACACATAATACCCAAGTTTGACAGTTGTTTTTCGAAAATTCACTGTTTATGGGCATTTTTAAGCGTAAATGAAGACGTAGGCACTACATTTTTAGGTTATCAATCACTTCATGAATATTAAAGAATTGAACATAAGATTTTAAAATCTTTTAATTTTTAGTTAAAAACTTAGATAAGAAAAAGGCTATTTGATTTTGGTGCAGTTTTAGCGAATTCCTATTGCCTTATCTCTTTTATTCTACTAAAAATAAGGTGTAGTGAAAGGAAAAAATTATAAGGAGAAAGTATGAATTATCCAGAAGTCACTGAGGAGGCTGAGTATTGGTTAGAGGTAGCTAAACGGGTATTTGGTCCCTCACACCCAAGGATAGCTACCCTGTTAAATGAAATAGGCCTGCTTTATAAGAATCAGGGTAAATACAGCAGGGCCAAAGAGCTCGTTGAAGAAGCGCTATCTATTGATAAACTTTCCTTTGGTACAGAACACCTTTCCGTAGCAAGGGACTTGAATAACCTAGGTGAACTCTACATGATTGAGGGAAAATACAAAAAAGCAGAGGGATTTTTTAAAGAAGCTATAAAGATAAAGGAAAAATTGCTTGATCTTGATCACCTAAGTGTAGCTATTTCATTAGAGGGGTTGGCACTGGCCTATCTTGGGCAAAAAAGGCATAAGGAGGCCAAAAGACTCTATGAGAGGGCAATAGAGATAATGGAAAAGAGGCTTACCCCTGATGATCCTAACATAATAAGAATAAAAAAGGAGTTAGGAAGTAAGCTAAATGTTATTTGATAAAAAGGGCTATATGAAAAACTAAAGTCTGGTGAAAGGACAGATAGGGCCTTTGAGTGATATTGATCTTGCCATTCTTTTAACTAAAAGTCTTGACAAAAAACAGATATTTGAGCACTTGACATCTATCCCGATGTTTGCTAGGAGCAAATAATGCAATTGAGTGATTTTCCAAAAGAGATAATTCCTTACCTCTTGCCAAGGGCAGGAGGAAATTTAGTTTATCGTTGCCTTAAT
>Ga0190286_1000338_pt1 | contig 20397 bp, 22 predicted proteins | sample 48691834_MG_FD_183241 | JGI IMG/M metagenome (GOLD analysis project Ga0190286, IMG submission 183241) | Hydrothermal vent microbial mat bacterial communities from Southern Trench, Guaymas Basin, Mexico - 4869-18-3-4_MG | ecosystem: Environmental > Aquatic > Marine > Hydrothermal vents >... | reverse complement strand
GAATATACACTGCACTCTTGGTAGTTAAGGCACTCATAAATACTGCACCTGTAACAGTTGCCTCAGGATAGGCATCAGGAAGCCATGGATGGAGGGGAAAGACCACTGCATTCAAGCAAAATCCAATAAATATAAGATAAGTAGATAAATCAGACAGTCCTATATAACCAAACTCAGGGGTTCCTCTTTTGTAGACATATAAGATTATGCCTGCTAATAGACATGAACCACCAAAAAAGTGCCACAAGAAATATCTAAATCCTGCTTTACGTGCCCTATCTGTCCTTCGTGCCAATATAAGGAGTACAGATGCTATAGCCAATATCTCCCAGAAGACATAAAGAGAAAACAAATCTCCTACAAAAGTAACACCTAGAGCACCTCCAGCATAACAAAAGGCTGCAATATGTTGTATATCATCTTTTACATGAAGTGCATAAATAATGCCTATAAAGGTTATTAGGACGAATATATACCCAAAGACCATACTAAGTGCGTCAACTCTGCCAAAGATGAGATTATAATCCAGGAACTTGATAATCCAGTATTTACCTTTGGGCATATTAAGGAGGTCTATAAATGCAAGAACAGGCAATAGTAACATATATAAAGATTTTAGCCTTCCTTTTAGTAAAGGAATAAGAAATGCCCCAATGATAAATATCAGTGCTGGTGGAACAATGTTAATCATAATAATCTTCCTTTCTTTTCATAATAATCTTCTTTTCTTCCAACAAAGAAGCGTAATGCTTTTGCTATAAAGATAAGGGTAACACAGGCAAGAAACCCATATACAGCAAAAAATTCAGGTGATAGCTCCCATGAAAAATGACCATGCTTGTGAACAAAGAAATCAAGAATAAGAAGGATTAAAAGTGCTATATAAAAATACATCCTAAATTTTGCTCTGTTTTCAGGTGGGTCAAGAAAACTTAATTCTTTTCTCTTTTTCATATTTCCCTCCTAAAACAAAAAGATTATACCAAGATATAAAAAACCTATTAAAACCAGTATATGAAAAATTTTCTTATATTTTGGTTCACCTTCATGACCAAGCACCATTTTTTCTTCAAAATTGGTTAACCAGGCAGTTATTTCACCATCATCTTGCTTATAGACAACCTCTTCTCCTTCTTTTTCTATTCTTCCCATATTACATACCTCCAAAAAGATTTCTTACTGCCATTTCTGCAAGGTCTAATATGTGGAATGTATGAGGAAATAAACAAAAGATAATGGAGAAAATTGCCGTTATGGCCAGGGGGATGATCATGAAAAGATATAGAGGTCTTTCTGCTTCTATTGTCTTCTCTCCCACTTCCCCTCCGTTTGCTAGTGCTGGTACTGCTAGCTTTTCAAAGAATGCAGTCTTTATTACAGGGAAGAAATAAACAACATCCAGTAAGGCACTTATCAGGACAACACCTAGAAAAATCACCTGACCTGCCTGCAGTGTTCCAAGGCAAAGGTACCATTTGCTTATAAATCCAGCTACAGGTGGTGCTCCACACATGCCAATGGCGGCTATAGAAAATGCTGTCATTGTTATGGGCATCTGTCTCCCTATCCCTCTCATCTGGCTTATTTCCGTCTTACCTGTGATTACTATTATGGCCCCTGCACACAAAAAGAGTGTTATCTTCATAAATCCATGGTAGGCAATATGTATCATGGCACTTGTCGCAGCCATAGGGCTTAATAGTGCTGCCCCTAGAATTATAACAGACAGTTGGTTTATGGTGGAATATGCAAGCAGCCTTTTGAGGTTGACCTGTCCAATAGCGTAAAAGTTGGCAACTATTATGGTAAAAGAGGCCAAAAGGCCAAGGGCCAACCCTAGGTTAAGTTCATGCATCAAGTCTGTTCCATAGACATAATAAACTGTCCTGATGATTCCAAAAACACCTGCCTTCACTACTGCTACCGCGTGTAAAAGCGCACTTACTGGTGTCGGCGCAATCATTGCAGTAGGGAGCCAGGAGTGGACAGGCATCCAGGCAGCCTTCATGAATGCCAACATGAAGACAAAGAATAATGCTTGTAGAACTAGCCTAGATGTGGAACCAAGTGCTGGTTTTAATATCCCATTGGGAGCAAAGTCTGTAGTCCCTACAAGGAAATATATCACTAGTATCCCAAGGAGAAAGAAGACGCCTGCAGTAAGTAGATAGGCAAGGTATTTATGGCCAGCATATATGGCCTCTGGTGACTCATCATGGGCTACCAAAGGATAGGTTGATATGGTTAATATCTCATAGAATATGTACAGGGTAACCAGATTGGCAGAGAGGGCTATCCCTATTGCCCCCAATATGGCAAGGGCAAAACAAAAGTAATACCTTGTCTGGGCATGTTCTTCTAATCCCCTCATATATCCTATGGAGAAAAGGGATACCAATATCCATAGGCAAGATGATGTAGTAGCAAAGATAAGGCCAAAGGCATCTACATTGAATGCAAAGTCAATATTTGGAAAGAGCTTAAACAAACTACATTTAATAGGCCCTTCCTTTAAGACAAATGGGGTCATGGATAGGACTATTAAAAAGAGTGATATACTGCCAATTATTGTCCAGCTCTCCCTAATATTTGGGCGCCTGCCTGACACCAAAATAAGAAAGGAGGCAATGATTGGACACATAATTGCCAAAACTGGTCTATAATCCATGGCCAATAGTTCTGTCATAATGTTACCTCTAATATATTTATATATTTAATCCTCATAGCCCTGAAGGAATCGCAAGTTCAATAATATTTTTCAATATTGCCTGGTTAAATATACCGATTAAGAAGATAGCTATTGCTATAATAAACCCAGGGATCAACATACTAAGTGGGGCCTCATGAAACTGAAGCTCCTTAGGTTCTGATGCATGTTCTAATTTGTGCTCTAGCGCATGAACATAGAGACCCTTATCAATCACCCTAAAAAATAAAGCTACATTCATTAAGGTACATAAAAGCAATGCCATGACAAAACCCCAGTGTTTGGCCTCAATACCGCCTAGAAGCAAATACCACTTACTAAAGAATCCACAGGTCGGAGGTACCCCAATTACTGCCAAGGCACCTACCATAAATATAGCTGCAGTAAAAGGCATCTTCCTAAAGATTCCTGTAAAGTCTGAAATATCATGACCGCCTGTCTCATGCATAACTATACCTGCTACCAAAAATAGGCAAGCGGCCATAAACATATCATTTATAATATGAAAGATGGCCCCTTTGATGGCCAAGGCATTGGCCATTCCTATACCACCTACCATGTAACCTATCTCGGCTACGATGATATAGCACAACATCCTCTTGAAATCAGTTTGGGAAAGGGCCATTATCCCACCAAACAATATGGCAAAGGTCCCAAACCAGGCCATGATATCAGTTGCATGTAACATCTTGATAGGAAATTCAGGCCTAAATACTGTAAACAAAATCCTGATCATTACATAGACACCTACTTTTGTCATCAGTGGGGCAAGTAATGCACTTACAGCCGATGGGGCACGGGTATAGGCATCAGGTAACCAGGTGTGTAGAGGAAAGAGTGCCATCTTTATGGCCACCCCAACTACAAAAAAGACAAAGGCCACCATTATGACCTTAGAATGGTAAAAATTAGGTAGTATCTGAGTTAAGTCAGCCATATTTAGTGAACCAGTCATGATATAGAGATAACCTACACCCAATAGATAGAAGCAGGCACCAATTGTGCCCATAATGACATACCTAAAACTGGCAAGTGGTGCCCCATCCTCACCTATGGCTATAAGGGCATAGCCAGCCAGGGATGCAATCTCCAAAAATACATAAAGATTAAACATATCGCCAGTTACTACTATGCCCAAAAGCCCTGTTACCTCTAGAAGGAAGATAGTATAGAAAAAGGGAATCCTTTCAGGCAGCTCCATTTTTACAGTCTCTTTTGAAAAGATGACTATCATTAGGCCAATAATCGCGATTGCTACAAGTATCAGACCATTCAGGTAATCCACTACATACTCTATGCCCCAGGGGGGATCCCATCCTCCCAAATGGTAGTGGATAGTACCCGTCTTTATAATAGTATTAAGAGTGACAACAGATGAAAATACACTTAAAGAGAGTGCTATAACAGCAAAGGGGTAACAAAACTTTTTCTTTAATACCCCAATACCAAGTGTTAAAAAGGCAGAGATTAAAGGAATTACTACAATTAAGGCCGGGCTATTTGAGATTATTTTCTCCATGTTATTTCCCTTTAGACCCTAGAATCTCATCTTCTTCTAATGTATGGTACCTTTTATAAATCAGGATAACGATGGCCAGCGCCACTCCTAAAGTACTAACACCAACCACTATAGCCGTTAGCATTAGCACGTGTGGTAATGGATTTATAAAGTCAACGGCATGGACTATACCTGGTCCATGCCCATGGTGATACTCTACAATAGGAAGTGTAGCGTTTCTTTTTGCTGCGGTAGAGATAAAGTAGAGAATCAGGGCCGTTTGAAATATATTCATTCCAATAACCTTTTTCATAAAGTTATTTTTGGCCATCATTCCATAAAAACCGATCATCATAAGAATTATATAAATCCAATAATTGTATTTACTAACTATGAAATCCCACATTACTCCCCCCCAGCTTTTTCTCTTTTCTTTCTTAAGAGTAAGATACAGGATATTCCAGCAGTAAAAATAACAGTTGTCTCACCAAGTGTGTCATATCCCCTGTAGTCGGCCACTACTGAGGTAACAGCATTAGGCGTCTCTGTCTCTTCCCATGTTTTTTCAATATATCTAGGTGAAACATGAATGGCAGCAGGGGCATTAGGGTCACCCCATTTAGGCATCTCTAAAGTACCATAAATGAGCATACTACCCACTATCATCACTATTATAAGGCTTATACCCTTCAATCCTTTGACCTCCTCTTTGTTTTGCTTACTGCAGCAATCAATAGAACTGTTCCTACACCAGCACTTACAGAGGCCTCGGTAAAGGCCACATCAACTGCACCCATCTCTGACCATAGCAAGCACATAAAAAAACTATATGCACCAAGTATAAAGACCGCACTTAACAGGTCCCTTATGGTTAGGGCTGCTATACCGCATATAGCCACAAATAGGAGCAATATAAGGTCAAATGGTAAAATCATCTCCTTTCCTCCCCCTTTGCCCAGGGTTTAACACCACACCTTAGGGCTGCCCTTGATATGGCATGGGTACCGGTGGGCTGAGCAACAAAGTAAAATACTGCAATAGAAACTATCTTAAGGCTTGTAAGGGAAAATCCATTATATATGGCCAAGCCTATAAGAGATAGCAGCACTGCTAGGGTATCGCCCTTACCAGTGGCATGCAACCTGCAGAAAAAGTCAGGAAAGCGCAAGAGTCCAATAGTTGCTGTAGTAAAGAAGAAAAAGCCAGTAAGTATAAATGAAATAGATAGTATCTTTATAAACATTATACCTCCCCTTTTGTCTCAAGGTATTTTGCCACTGCTAAGGTGCCAATAAAGTTTAAGATGGAATAGACCATGCTGATGTCTACAAACATATCTACACGACCATAGATAAATCCCATAAGCAATAAGATAACCAATGTCTTGGTGCCTATAGCTGAGATTCCAGCAAGTCTATTTAAGACTGTAGGGCCAAATACGCCTCTATAAAGGCAAAGTAAAACCAAGAAACAAAGCCCTGTACCTACAATTAAAAAGAATTGTTGCATCTTATTCCCCACCTGTAACTATGTCAGAAAAGATTGAGTACATAACAGCCATTACCCCGATACCTACACCAATCTCTACGCCAAGAATCCCCAATGACCTTGCCTTTGCAGCCAAAACTGGGAGTATCTTACTAAGCTTACTATAATCCAGGTAGTTCCCACCTATGATTAGACATAGCATCCCAATGCCTGAATATACCAGCAATCCAATACTGCAAAATATGGTGTCCAATTTCTGCGAAAATCGTCTCCTTGTCTCATCAAGGCCTTGGGTAATCACTAACAAAATAAAGCCTGCGCCTAAAATAACCCCCCCTTGGAAACCTCCACCCGGGCTATAATGTCCATGCATGATTACATACAAGGCAAAAATTTGTATAAATGGTGTAAATATTCTGGACACTGTCTTTATAATCACATCATCTGTGGTCCTGATCATCTTTTAACCTCCTATACCTTTGAGAAGCCCATAAATGCGGGCCATATCCAGCACATCCTGGATGTATATATGGTCTGCCTCCATATATACGTGGGCCACTCTGTCCTCCATCTCACCTGTATTTAGGTCATCTGCAACCTTTTTGCTCAATGCATGTACATAAAACACCCCTTCTTTGATATCCACAGTAACGGTCCCGGGAGTAAGGGTAATAGAATTGGCCAATGTTACCCAAGAGACGTCACTTTCTAGCTTGGTTTTAAATGTAATTATCTTTGGGTCTATAGGCATTTTTGGATTAAGGGCCAAAGCTGCAACATGGATATTGGCCAAGACTATTTGTTCTAAAAGCCAAGGTATATAGGCAATGAATCTCTTGGCTATTGTCCGCATATCTACAAACCTGACATTGGCAAACAATAAGTCATAAGACATATGGGCTACAAGACCACAGCAGATTACTGCTAAAGAGAGGTGAAATACATCAAAGTGCCCTGATAGTATGCACCAAACAAAAAATAAGATAAAAAATGTACCCAAAAAATTTAGACGTCTAGTCTTTACTGCCTGGGCACCAGTGAATAAGGCCCTAATCCTTTTTTCTTCCATCCATCTTTGTTCCTCTGCTGCTAGTCCTACGGTGCTATTTAGCAGCTCTACAGCCTGTCTTCTAGCATTTTCAATAATCTCAAAGGCCTGATCAGTAGCATGTACCAATAGCGTTACTTCCATAGACTATCCTCCTAATCTTGGGATTACCAAAACAGGAATATAAGCCCCTTCTGGTACCCTGTAACAGGAACTCCCAAAAAATACCCCTCTAAGACCTGATTTAGATGGGGCACCTATTACTATGGCACTTCCTTCATAGTCCTTAGCAGCTTTTATAATTTCTTCATCTATCTTACCTACATAGAGGTGAAACTCTGCATCTATCCCTTGCTCTAAACAGACCTTACGGGTCTTAGCAAGCTTATCCTTAATCTCCCGTAGGTCCCTTACACTTAACTTCTCACCTATTATGTGGACTATGTCCAACTCTTTTATGATTTCTTTAAAATTTAAAATATAAGAAAGGGCATTTTCTGAGGAAGGTGACCAATCAGTAGCAAATATTATGTGCTCAAACCACCCTTTGTTTATTTCAGTTTTATGAACAATTATAACTGGTATAGTGGATCTCTTGATAAGATGTTTAATAGCAGAACCACCTTTTTCTAAGTGGGTTATAATGAGTGATACGCCTTCTCTTTCTGCCACATTTAAAATCCCAGATGCTGATAGCTTTTTTTCTGATAGTGCCTTGACATTAATGTCATGTTGGGAAAGCGTTTTTTTCCAATCCGAAAAGTTAGTTGTATTTAATAAAATCACTTCTCTAAACCCCAATTTACAAAGCTCAAGCAATCCTTCCAAAGCTGTAAAGCTAGGTTTGTTCAAATTCGTAGCATAAAGCAATTTTTTTAATTCCCAAGCCATTTCTCTAACCTACTTTGGGCACCAATAATATAGGCAATTCTGACTCTTGTACCAGTTCATGGGATACACTCCCCAGCCATCTTGCCCTCCAGGCACCCTTTCCTGTGGTTCCAGCAACAATCATGCTGGCATTGTGTTCACTAATGGCCTTCTTAATCTGTTCAGTAACCTCACCCATATAGAGATGAAACTCTGAAGAAATCCCCTCACTGCTGAGCGTATCACAAACCTCTTCTAGCCTTCTTTTATTCTCCTTTTGCATTTTTTGAATCTCTATTCTATTTAGGCCTTTTATGGATTTTTCAGGGATGGCATGGATAACTATAGCCTTGCTAACAATATTGTTAAGAGAAATGAGATATTCTAGTGCCCTTTCACAGGGAGGAGACCAATCTGTTACAAAAATTGGCCTTTCAAATGGCCTTTCACTTTTCTTTATGCCATATTTGTGTACCAGGACCGGTATAGGGGCCCTCCTGAGAATTTCTATAGTTTCCTTGTCTTTATGAGCACCAGTTACAATAAGGTCTGCTTTTTCTTCATTGGCAACCGATAAAACCTTAGGTACTGGGCTTCCTACTAAGATATATGCCCCACATTCCATGCCTGTCTCAAATAGGCTTTCTGCCCAATCAACAAAGCGTACATTGGTCATCTCTCTGAGCTTTACCTCTTCATCCTTTAGATAGCCAACACCCCGACGCATTGCTACTTTTTCTCTCTCTATTACATGTAGGAATATGACATGTTCAAGTCCTACCTTCCTTAGGTCCATTAGTGATTGTAAGGCATCAAACCACAATTCCTCAAAGTCGGTTACAAATAATAGCTTTCTAATTTTCATAATATCTATCCTCCTTTCTTACTCAATACTTCCTTTACAGTCTGGGCTAAGTCCTCTGGCTCTACAGGTTTTTCAATGTACACCTCGGGTTCAGGCACAGCCTCTCCACCAAATTCAGTCAGTGCCTCCTGGGAGCGCAAGAATGTCCTTTTAGAAATAGCAGATAGTATAACTACAGGGATATCTTTTAGTGATTCATCGGTCTTTAATTCTCGATACATCTTGATGCCGCTCTGTTTGGGCATTAGGATATCTAGAATAATCAAATCTGGCTTATTGCCTTTTATTTTACTTAATGCCTCCTCACCATCCTTTGCCCCTGTGACCTTATACCCAATTTTCTCCAATACAGTGGAAACAAAGGTGATCACATCTATATCATCATCAGCAACAAGTATGTTTTTTTTCATGTTTTTAACCTCCCATAGTAGTTTTATAACTAGTATGCAGGATGGGCTAAGGGGTAAGCAGAAAAATCCAGCTTCCAACCTGCTGCATACTCCTTACTGCATACTCCTTACTGCCTACTTATTTTATAGGTATCCTAACAGTAAATGTTGAGCCTTTCCCTTTCTCAGATTTAACAACTATAGTCCCCCCGTGTTCTTTAACTATTTTCTGAGTAACCAATAGGCCAAGACCAGTGCCTTTCCCACCCTTAGTACTAAAAAAAGAGGTAAAGAGCCTGCCCTTGACCTCTTCATCCATACCACAGCCATTATCAGAAACCTCAAGTGTTATGGTATCTCCATTGAGGGCAGTCTTTACTTTTACCCACCATTTTTTCCTTTTATCAGTGTCATAGATACAGGCATCAATAGCATTGGAGACCAAGTTGAGCAAAACACGATGAATACCTTCGGAATCCAGGGAAATTTTACCAATAGATGCATCAAAATTCCTTATAATTTCAACATAATATTCCTTTGCCTTTGACTCCATGAGCTGACAAACTTCCTCAGCAATCTGATTAGGGGAGCAGGGTTGATATTGCGGTTCACGTTCCTTAGAATAGTTTAGTAAATTTAGAACTAAGTTTGATACCCTATCTACATTTCTGTGAATCATCTCCCAACCGGTCTTGAATTGGCCCATGTTTTTTCCCTTAAGTGCAGTATCTGCCACATAAATGCCGCCTTTTAATCCACTCAAAATATTCTTTATATAATGAGCTATACTTGATACGGTCTGTCCAATGGCTGCCAATCTTTCTGAATTAATCAGCTCTTGTTCCAACCTTTTTATTTCCCTTAGGTCATGAAAGAAACACACACTACCCACTATCTCTCTGCCTTCACAGAGTATGCTCCCTGAAAATCTTACTGGGATTTTCTTACCATCCTTTGTCAAAACAGAGATCTCTTTCCATAAAAAATCTTTGCTTCCTTTGTCTTTTAGACCTTCTATAACCTCTTTGGCCATCCATGGGGGATAAAGCCCTACAATATTCCTCTTTCTGAGCACTTCAAATCGAGGATAACCAAATATCCTCTCTGCTCCTTTATTAAAGATAATTATGTCTCCTTTTTCATCAGTAGCTACTATGCCATCCATGGAACTGTGGATAAGTTTGTCCTCAAATTCACACCTTCTTTTTATTTCCTCAGTAGCAGCCTTAACCATATTCTCTAGGTCATAGGTATACTCCCTGAGTTGCTGTTTCATTTTGATACTCTTCTGAGCTCTCTTTAACGCCACAGACAAAGCCTCATCACTAACTGGTTTTGTAATAAAATCAGAGGCATTTAGCTTAAGTGCCTGAATGGCCGAGTCCATATCGCCATGTCCAGTAATGATAATCACTTCGGTCTCAGGATTGATTTCTTTGATCTTCTTTAATACCTCTATACCATCCATCCCTGGCATCTTGACATCTACTAGAGCAATCGGGGGGGTCTCTCGCATAAATACCTCCAACCCTTTTTCTCCATTTTCTGCAGTAAGGACTTCATAGCCCTCCTTCCTTAATGATATAGAAAACACCTTCCGTACACCCTCTTCATCATCAATAAATAAAAGCTTTGACATGCTATAAAAGATAACAAGCAATTTCTATACCAAACAAGAAAGAGAGCAATATCTCTAGATTTTTTGTGAAACAAGAAAAGAAATAAAAAGAAATAATTGTATTATTTTAGGACAGTAACTGTAGAAAATTTAGATTAAATCTTGGGCACTTTTGTATGTACAATAATTGGACAGTATCGTACTATTTGTGTACAGGCTTCTTGAGGTTATATTTCTTTAATTTGGCGTATAGAGTGCTCCTGCTAATACCAAGCCTTTTGGCCACCTGGAGTTTATTCCAGTTAAATTCGTTTAACATCTCTATGAGAAATTTTTTCTCATTATCCTCCAATGAAGCTGTTTTATATTCATCCCAGATAAATTTGCTGCCCCTAAGTGCTGGGGGTAAGGCCTTTACCTTTATAATCTCATCTTTGGTGAGAACAGAGGTATATTCTAGGACATTTTCTAACTCCCTCACATTTCCAGGCCAACTATAATTCATTAACAATTGCATGGCGCTGGGTGAGATTTCTTTAATTCCTTTACCGCTTTGGGTACTTAATCTCTTCAAAAAATAATCTACTAAGAGAGAAATATCGCCCTTTCTTTCCCTTAAGGGAGGAAGGTTTATGGGTATAACATTTAGACGATAATAAAGGTCTTCTCTAAAACTACCCCTTTTTACCTCTTCATTTAAATCCTTGTTAGTGGCTGCTATCACCCTGACATCTACCTTTATAATCTCTGTTCCTCCTAGTCTCTCAAATTCCTGGAATTGGAGAAATCTCAAAAGCTTTACCTGGGATGGAAGAGGTATTTCACTAACTTCATCCAAAAAAATGGTGCCTTCATGGGCTATTTCAAAACGGCCCAATTTCCTTTGAGTAGCACCGGTAAAGGCCCCTTTTTCATAACCAAAGAGTTCACTTTCAATTAATGTCTGAGGATATGCAGAACAATTAACTACCACAAAGGGTTTATCTTTACGAGGGCTATTAATATGGATGGCACGGGCTATTAGTTCCTTTCCAGTTCCACTTTCTCCCTGGATCAAAACTGTAGTATTAGTAGGTGCAATATCTAGAATTAATTGATAAATGCGTCGCATTTTGGGGTCTTTACCTATAATATCACCATAACCAGAAAGCATCTTTATCTGATCATGTAGCCTCTCCAACTGCTCATCCTGCAAGACAATTCTTCTGATCACCCCCAATGCCTGGGAAAGCATAAGATACATAAATTTTATATTCTGTCCAGAAAAAGAACCACTGTCATAAGAGGCCAATATTACTGAACCAATAACGTCTTGCTCCTTAGCAATAGGTATTAAAGTCATGTATGGGAATTTCCCTAAGGGCTTAATAAGAGGTAACTTCCTTGATTTCCAACCTTCCATATCCAAGGGCTCTGCTACAGAGGTGATAGAATGTATTTGATCCCAATTGCCTAAAGTATTTGGTGAATCATACCCTTCAATGGTAATGAAACCATCTTTTTTGCTATTTAAGATTATAGGAAGTGCGTAATTATAACCAACTACTTCTTTTATCTTTTTTAACACAAAATCAATAGTTTCTTCTAAAGAGGTATTTTCAGAAATATATTGAGATACTTCATAAAAGATTTTTATTTGTTCGTGCGCCCTCTGTAATTCTCTTGTCCTTTCGGTTACTAAATCTTCTAGATTATGGGTATATTCTCTAAGCTTTCTCTTTAATTCTAATTTTTCTTGAGCCCTTTTTAATGCAATCAATAGGGCTTCATCCTTAATAGGTTTGGAAAGGAAATCAGATGCATCCAGTTTAAGAGCCTGAATAGCTGAGTCCATATCACCGTAGCCAGTAACGATTATTACCTCAGTATCAGGATTGATTTCCTTAACCCTCTTTAATACCTCTATACCATTCATCCCAGGCATCTTTATATCAGTGAGTACAATGGGGGGTATTTCCTGCCTAAATATTTCTAATCCCCTTTCACTACTTTCGGCAGTATATACCTGATACCCTTCCCTTTTTAGCAATATGGAAAAAACCTTCCTTATTCCTTCTTCATCGTCAATAAATAAGACCTTTGGCATAGAAGAATCCCAAAACTATTGTGTAAGGCAGGCAGGAAATCTTAATACAAAGGTACTACCTATACCTTCCTCACTTTTTATATCTATGGTTCCGTCATAGTCTTTGACAATCCCATAACTAATAGACAAACCCAATCCAGTTCCTCTACCTACCTCTTTAGTGGTAAAGAATGGTTCAAATATCCAATCCATTATTTTCTCAGGGATGCCTATACCACTATCAGACACAGTAACTACAACTTCTCTATCTTCTAAATGCGACTTTATACTCAATACCTTCTCAATTTTTTTCTTTCCTAGCTTCTTTTCTTTCTCATCCATGGCGTCCATGGCATTAAGGACCAGATTCATAAATACCTGTTCTAACCTATTATAGTCTGCCATTATAGGAGGTAAAGTTTCATCTAAATCCAATTCAACCTCGATTCGATGTACCTTTAGTTGCTGTCCCAATATTTTGAATACATCTCTGATTGGGGCGTTAATATCTATTTTGGCTTTTACTGTCTCAGAAGGTCTGGCAAAAATTCTTAAATGGTTAATAATCTCCGATGCCCTATCTACTTGAGTACCAATCTCTTGCGCAATAATATTTAATTCCTGATCTTCTATCTTTTCACCCCTTTTGATCATCTTTAGAAAGAAATCACTGCCTGCCTTAATCACACTCAATGGTTGATTTAGTTCATGGGCTATGCCTGAGGCCATCTGCCCTAAAGTGCCCATCTTAGCAGCCTGGACTAAGTTGGCCTCTTTTTCCACGCTCTCGGTGATATCGGTGGTTGTAGCTATCAGGACATTCCTTTCCATATATTTTGCCGGGCACATATGGATATTGACATAAAATGGACTTCCATCCTTTCTGTAATGTCGCCTTTTGGAGTAAAAAATTGATTGATTGTCTGTGATTTTTTTTAAATCGGTTATAACCTTTTCATCCTCCTCATAGCCTAAGTCTATAAAAGACATCTGTAATAGTTCATCTTTTGAATACTTATAATAATCCTGAGCCCTGGAGTTTATATCTAAAATCTTAAGTGTTTCCCTATCAATAATAAATATGGGATTGGGATCTGCATTGAATAGAGATCTATATTTTTCTTCTGATTTTTTTAGCTCTTGATACGACCTTTCTAATCTCTGACCAAACGTTTTACATTGCCGATAGAGTATAGAGTTCTCAATACCTATCCCAATCTGCCTGCCAATGGTGGTAAGATGCTCAACATCTTCTGGAAAAAACCTATGGGAAGTGTGGCTTGAGACCCGCATTACCCCAAATACCTTACCCTTTGAGACAAGGGGAATATAGGCAGCGGATTTTAATCCCTCTTTCATAGCAATATCTAAGTATGGTGTCTGAGAGCTGGTTAGGTCTTCAAATATCATGGGGATTCCTTTCTCAGCCACCTTTCCTAGTATGCCATCCCCTACATCCCTTTTTACGATAGGGTTCTGATAAAATTTTTCAGAATAGCCCTTAGAGCAAGCCAATTCAAGATTTTCCCCATCCTCCTGCCTTAAGTATATACCAATACTATCGGCCCCTAAGGCCTTGATGACCTCATCAACAGCGGTATGAAGCATGTCTTCCAATTCTAAGGAACTACTTACTGCGGAGCAAATAGAATGCAGCGCAGAAAGTTTTATATTGCGCCTTTTTATTTCTCCCTGTACCCTTTGCAAATCTATAGTCCTTTTTTCAACCATCTTTTCAAGACCCTCGGCATATTCTTTTAATTGCTCCTCAAGCCTCTTTTTTTCTGTGATATCTCTGACCGCAGCAAATACCCCTTTGATCTTACCTGATTTGTCCTTGTAAACCGTGGCATTATAGGAAACTATGCTTTCCTGACCGGTCTTGGATTTTAATACCAGTTCATAGTCGGTTACCTTCCCCTCATCAAAGGACCTTCTTACACCTTTATATGCCCTATCAGGATCGGTAAAGTAATTTTTGAATTTGCTGCCCACTAACTCCTCTCGGCTGTAGCCAGTAAACCTCACCATTTCTTCATTTACATCGGTAATAAATCCATACTTATCAAAGGTAACTAGGGCATCCAAACTGCTCTCAATCAGGTCTCGGGTGTAATTGTGAGCCTCTACAAGTTGCTCCTCAAGCCTCTTTTTTTCCGTTATATCTATGGTCATTTCCATTGCATAACGAGTTTCTCCCTTCTCATCCTTAATGGGTGAGCTATGAACTATATAGCAACCAGCGCTTCCATCTGGTAATGTCCAGGCACATTCTGCTTTATGGGGCATACCATCTTTAAAGGTATCCTCAACCACACAAGGTACACATTTTTGGGTACGTTTTTTAAATGCACTGTAACAGGGCCAACCAATTACATTGCCAAAATCCCTTTCAAAGTTTTTATTCATCTGGACTATACGGTAATTTCTATCCACTACCAACACATAGCCACTAATGCTTTCAAATAAATACCTGTATTCTTCAGTCTTTTTTTGCAACTCTCTTCGTACCCTTAATTTTTCTTCCTCCACCTGAATGAAATCCCAGAAAAAACGAGCACCAACATGGTCAATGACCTTAACAGAAGATGGCTTATTAGACATTATCTCTGCTAAAACCTCATCACTACCAGTCAGCTCAATGAGCAAGTTGAGATCATCCTTGTAAAACTCCTGATAATCAGTGGCGGTGGGAATGCCTTTCATTTTGGCATACTGATAACCCACACCATTTTCGTTTACATCTGCCACACCTATAACATTGGCCTTCAATTCCCGAAATTTTTCTTTTTCAAACATCTTCAATATCGCCTTACAACCAGGGCCTCCACCCACTATAGCAATATTTAATTCTCTTTTGCCTTTATTCATGATAATGACACCTCACTTATGGAAATTCTATTTTAAATTCCCAATTCTGTCAAGAAAAATTGTACGATATTTGAACACAGATGGGATAAATAGAATGGAGGTTAACGTCAATAAGTTTTTTTCTACCTTGACAATGTGCTTTTTTCAATGCAAGTATAAGGATACAAATTCAAGAAAAAGACGCATTAAGCTTATTAGAAAAATTGAAAATAAGGAAAAAGACACAATAGCCTCCTTCTATTATAAAGGGGTTAATATCAAATAATTATGAAAGACTCAATAAAAAGAGCAGAAATACTGATAGAATCTTTACCCTATATTAGGGAATTTTATCATCAGACTTTTGTAATCAAATATGGCGGGCATGCTATGGCAGACGAGACATTAAAGAAAAATTTCGCCCTGGATATGGTATTGTTAAAATATATAGGGTTAAACCCCATAATAGTCCATGGGGGTGGCCCACAGATTGGCCAATTTTTAAAGAAAATGGGTATTAGTTCTCAATTTGTAAGTGGCTTTCGGGTCACAGACAATGCTACTATGGATGTAGTAGAAATGGTATTAGTAGGAAAGGTAAATAAAGAAATTGTAAATTTAATAAATCAAGCAGGAGGCATGGCTGTAGGTCTAAGTGGCAAGGATGGAATGCTGATTGAAGCGGATAAAATCTCTTTGAAAGAGGAAGAGTTAAAAGATAAACCCCCAGAAATCATTGATTTGGGTCATGTAGGGAGGGTAGTAGTCATTAATAAGGATGTTTTGTCTGTCTTAAACGAATTTATTCCAGTAATTGCCCCTGTAGGGGTAGGAAAAGATGGAAAAACATTTAATATTAATGCCGATTTGGTGGCCAGTAAGATAGCTATTTCCCTAAAGGCAAAAAAATTGATTCTATTAACAGATGTACCTGGTGTGCTCAATGAGCAAGGAAAGCTTGTTTCTTCAATTGGGGCAAAGGATGGTAAAAAACTCCTGGATAGTAATTTGGTAAAAGGAGGAATGTTGCCCAAATTAAGGGGTGCCATTGATGCTTTAGAAAATGGAGTAGAAAAGGCACATATCATTGATGGCCGCCTTCCCCACGCTATACTACTAGAGTTATTTACCACTAAAGGCATTGGCACAGAGATCGTCAGGGAAAAATAATCGTTGAATCGTTAAATGGTTAAATGATTTAAGAATTTGGGATTTGACGTTTAATCGGGGGATTTTTCATATGAAAGACTGGATGGCTAAAGATGCTAATTATATCATGCCTACCTACCCAAGACACCCTTTACTAGCTGTTAGAGGAGATGGATTTAAGGTATGGGATGAAAAGGGGAAAGAATATCTAGATTTTTTTTCTGGGATTTCTGTGTGTAATTTAGGTCATTGCCGTCCAGCAGTGGTAAAGGCCACTGAAGAACAAATAAATCGCTTATTTCATATATGTAATCTCTATTATACAATTCCTCAAATTGAAGTTGCAGAGCTTTTGGTAAAACACAGTTTTGCAGATAAGGTATTTTTTTGTAACAGTGGGGCTGAGGCCAATGAGGCAGCCATAAAGCTTGCCCGTATTTGGGGAAAACAATTTTCACCCCCGCGCTATAAGATAATTACTATGAAAGGTTCTTTCCATGGCCGCACTTTGGCTACACTAACTGCTACAGGACAAGAAAAGGTAAAAAAAGGGTTTGAACCATTACCTGAGGGGTTTGTCCATGTACCCTTTGATAATATCCATGCTTTAAAAAAGGCCATTGATAAAGAGACATGTGCTGTAATGTTAGAGCCTATTCAGGGTGAAGGTGGTATAATTGTTCCTTCGCCTGATTATTTAAAAAAGGTAAAGGCGCTTTGTAAAGAACACGGTTTACTTTTGGTCCTTGATGAAATACAAACAGGCATGGGGCGTACAGGATATTTATTTGCTTATGAACACGAAAGTGTAAAACCAGACATATTGACATTGGCAAAGTCATTGGCAAATGGATTGCCTATTGGGGCTATGCTGGCAACAGATGAAATTGCAGAATTTTTCTCTAAAGGCACTCATGCAACTACATTTGGCGGTAATCCTGTAGCATGTGCGGCAGCAAAGGTTGTGGTAAAGACGTTGGTTGAAACAGATATATTAGATCATTGCAAGCAAGTTGGCCATTTTTTCAAACAGCAGTTGGAAAAATTAAATGAAAGGCATAAGGTTATTAAGGAAGTACGTGGAAGGGGTCTTATGCTAGCTGTTGAATTGAATATACCAGCAGCCCCCATAGTAGCTGCCTGCCTGGAAAAGGGTTATCTTATCAATGCAGTACAGGAAAAGGTATTACGCTTTTTGCCCCCTTTAACTATTACTAGAGAACCCATTTCTAGCTTTGTTTCTACATTAGATGAAGTACTAGAAAAGTCTTAATGAAAAAAGACCTCATAACCATTTTGGATTTAAGCCGTGATGAAATTTTGGGGCTCATAGAAAGGGCTATATCCCTAAAAAGGGGGAAAGATAGTCATCATACCCCACTTGCCCATAAGATCTTGGCCCTAATATTTGAAAAACCATCTACCCGTACCAGGGTTTCATTTGAAGTAGCCATGTACCAATTGGGAGGAAATGTAATATTTCTTACAAAGGACGTCACCCAAATGTCCAGGCAAGAACCTACAAAGGATACAGCAAGGGTGCTTTCTCGCTATGTAGATGGGATCGTTATGAGGACTTACAGTCACAGCCTGATAGAGGAAATGGCCCACTTTTCAAGTGTCCCTGTAATCAATGGGCTTTCTGAAAAATATCACCCATGCCAGGTACTTTCTGATTTAATGACCATAAAGGAGCATAAAGGAAAGATTGAGGGGCTGAAGATTGCCTGGATAGGGGATGGCAACAATGTAGCCAATTCCTGGATAAATGCTGCAATTAGATTAAATTTTACCTTGCATCTGGCCTGCCCTGATGGGTATAAACCAGAGGGGGATGTCTTGGAAAGGGCAAAAGGGAGAAAAAATATCATGCTTACCAACGACCCCATTTTGGCAATAAAGGATGTCCAGGTAGTAAATACAGATGTTTGGGTTAGCATGGGAAAAGAGAAAGAGGCCAATAGAAAAAAAGAGGTTTTTGTCCCTTATCAAATAAATGAGGCACTACTCAGGCATGCAAGGGATGATGCAATTGTTATGCATTGCCTGCCTGCCCACAGAGAAGAGGAAATCACTGATGAGGTCATTGAGGGCCCCTTTTCTGTGGTATTTGAGCAAGCAGAAAACAAATTGCACTTGCATAAGGCAGTGCTTGAGACATTCTTAGGATGAAAAGGACAGGTATTGCAGAACTACCACTCCATGGAGGAAAGGCCCCTGTTTGGCTATTTCAAAGGATGACTACCCTTTCAAGGGAAATCCTTAAGGTATTGGTATTAGAGTCTGGGACAAAAGAGATTTTAAGGCGTTTATCAGACCCATTTTGGCTTCAGGCATTAGGCTGTGTATTAGGGTTTGACTGGCACAGCAGCGGCCTTACCACTACTGTATGTGGGGCCATTAAGGAAGGAATTAAAGGAATTAGTAATGAAATAGGGTTCTTTGTAGCAGGAGGTAAAGGAAAAACAGCCATTAAGACCCCAGACGAAATCCGTCTTATTTGCGAAAAAACATCTCTTTTTGCCCCTTCTTTAATCTATGCCAGCCGTTTATCTGCAAAGGTGGATAATTCTGCTATCCAGGATGGATACAGCCTTTATCACCACACAATATTTTTTACCACAGATGGGAACTGGTGTGTAATCCAACAGGGCATGAATCCTGAAAATCAATACGCTCGTCGTTACCACTGGCTATCAGAAAATGTAAAAAGCTTTGTTTGTGAACCCCATGCTGCCATCTGTGCCTTAAAAAAAGAAAAGGCAGTATTAAATTTAGTCGCCAGGGAAAGTGAGGCCACAAGAAAAACGAATGCATCTTTGGCAAGAGAGCACCCAGATAGGCTATTTAGGGAATGGAGAAATATACAGAGGCTTTATCTACCAAGGCATCATTTCATTGGCGCTAATGATATTAATCCAAAGCGGCTCTATAAGACATTTATAAAGGCATACGAGGCACAACCCAAAAATTTTGAGAAATTATTAGGCGTTAGAGGGATTGGACCAAAGAGTCTAAGGGCATTATCCCTTATCTCTGAAATAATATATGATAAAAGGCCAAGTTTTAGAGACCCTGCACGTTTTGGCTTTGCACATGGTGGAAAGGATAGGCACCCCTATCCTGTAAACCTTCCCCTTTATGATAAATCTATAGAGATACTAAAAGAGGCAGTAAATTCTGCCAGGCTTGGACACACAGAAAAATTAAAAGCCATAAGGCGCCTTTCTTTGTTTGAGGGAAAGTAGTTATTTATATCCTACAATACTCCGTTTGGTACAAGCACTCTAGACAATTGACACATTTTTGTTTAAATGTATTCCATGGGAGATTTCTATACAGAGAAAAAGATTTATTACCACGATACTGATTGCGGTGGTGTAGTTTACTACGCCAATTATCTAAAACATCTGGAAGAGGCACGCACGGAATACCTTTTAAGTAAAGGGGTTAACTTAAAAGAATTAGCCAACAAAAATGTATGGTTTGTGGTTGCCAAAGTTGTGATAAACTATAAATCACCTGCAAGGTACCAAGATACCCTTAAGATACTTACCAAGATTGAAAGAGCAAAAGCTACTGCCATCCACTGTTTCCAAGAGATTATCAAAAACGAGACCACTGTAGTTGAAGCAAAAACAACATTGGTCTGTGTAGGTGAAGACTTTAAACCCATTCCCATACCTGAGGAGGTGAGGCAATCCTTATCTACTCAAAATTCAGTGGAATTTTGAGTAGATAATGAAAAATGAAAATTATAAAGTACATTCCGCACATAAAGATTATGTGCGGAATCTTTGACCTAATCTCATCTTCCCATTTTGCATTTTGCAATTAATCAGTTGCATCA
>Ga0190286_1000337_pt1 | contig 20402 bp, 18 predicted proteins | sample 48691834_MG_FD_183241 | JGI IMG/M metagenome (GOLD analysis project Ga0190286, IMG submission 183241) | Hydrothermal vent microbial mat bacterial communities from Southern Trench, Guaymas Basin, Mexico - 4869-18-3-4_MG | ecosystem: Environmental > Aquatic > Marine > Hydrothermal vents >... | reverse complement strand
GACCGCCAAAAAGGCAAAGGGGTTAAACAGGGTAGCGCTTTCCATAGGTTGCAAAATTAAGGAGCCTTTCATGCAACTGTCTTTTCTTGCATTGCCTGTGATACCCTACCTAAAAATTACAGATAAGGGGCTATTTGATGTAAAAAAATTTAGGCACGTTGACTTTTGGCTTTGACGATTATATTAAGGAGGATAAAGTCCAAAGGCCTGTTCTATTATTTTTTTAACACTACTATAATATCATTATTTTCCATAAATTTTAAAGGAAGCCTTAATAAAGGCCCCTTTGCTGGCCCAGCTATCCTTTTTCCAGAAATATCAAAGGCACTGCCATGACAGGGGCAATGAAACTTTTGAGTTTTTGGGTCAAAATTTACAATACAACCTAGATGGGTGCAATGTGCTGAAAGGGCATAAAAGCCCGCCTGCCACTGCGAGGCACGAGCGGGCAGGTCATGGCCATCTTTTATCAGATAGACCCCCTTTTTAAAATTGACCTTGAGTAATTGCTCATCAGGATGGAAGGTAATTTTTAGTGTTTTTTGTTTTTTGTAAAGAAGATAGGAAATAAGAGGATAAAAGATAATCATAAGGAGAAGTAGCAAAATAAGAGAAAAGATGGCCTTTAGAAAATTTCTCCTTTTCATAACTATAACAAATTTCCATTTAACGAATCAACGAATTGACAATTCTATAGGATACGCCTAATTAATTAAATTAAAAGGCCCCAGGTCTGGGGCCTTTTAAAATCTATGGATTAAGCTCTTTTTCTTGTGGGAATAAGGGGAGATAACGATAGGCCAAAGAAATAATTAAAACACCTACGAAAAGCACTCCAATAGTGGATCCCCACTCTTGCCAGCTAGGTGCATAGGTAACCCACCTATCAAAGCCAAAAGTAGGGATAGCCAAGTTTTGAACAGTAAAGACGAAACGGTTTATGACAATACCAATGCAGTCAAATAGGCAACCTAAGGCAAGCAGCCCCTCATTTTCTCTAAATCTTGGGGTAACCAAGATGATGGCCGGCAATACCCCAAATATACCTAATTCTGCTATAAGCAGCCACAATCCATAAGGGCCAAACCAACCCTGATAACAGGCCCAAAATGTCATACCCTTTTCAGGGAGCACATGGGTTGCCCAATACCAAGTATCTACAAATTTTACAATCAGATAAAAGCACAAAAGAAAACCAGTTATTTTCCCTAATAAGGAGAATACATCTTTGCTTACCAGCCTTCTTCCTGTTGCCTTTTGCAATGTCCAGGTAACCAAGATCGTTAAGGCTGGACCTGATGCAATAGCAGAGAGGATAAATATAAAGAATGTCCAGGGCCATATAAAAAAGCCTGTACGCCAGGCAAAGGGACGGGAATAAAGTACCCCATACATCCCACCTAAAGAGCCTTGATGGAAAAACGAAAGGAATACACCTACTGCCGCAAAGATATACATGTATTCATGCATATTATGACTAAAGAGATGGATGAATCTATTTTTTTGCAACTGGACATTTTCTAATATTGAAGGTAGGACTTCAATGCATAGCACAATAAAATAGGTGGTGATACAAAAGGCCACCTCTGTAAGCATAGAATGGACATTGGCATACCAAAATATATGCCAGCCACGTAATGGTTGTCCAACATCTAAACCCAATACCAGCAATGCAGCAGCATAACAAAACCAACCTAGAATTGTGGCTAGACCGATAATGTTCTTTAGTTTATCTATCCCCAAAATATATCGTAAGAATGCAGTAAAGAATGCCCCACCCCCTAAGGCAATCATACCCAGATCCACGGTAATCCAGAGAGCAAATCCAAAGTAATCATTCATATTGGTTTGATTTAGGGCCTTGTACCAGCAAAGGAACATTGACAAAACACCCCAACCTATTATAGCTAATAAAAACAAAATCCATACTGAAAATTTTTTAAGGCTACACCTGCTTACACCTTCTGGAAATAATGCAGCATCATCAATCATTTTTCCTTACTCCTTATTTAGCTTCTTTTGCTACTTCTTTTATAAGATATCTCTCAGCCTCCTGCCTTACCCAATCCTGCCTAGTAATGTAATATACACTAGGTTCAGTTCCGTATTTTTCTAAAAGCCTAAAGGCAAAAGGACTTTTTACCAATTTTGATACCTTGCTATTTGGGTCTCTTATATTACCAAAAGAAATAGCCCCTGTAGGGCAGGCCTCTGCACAGGCAGGAATGTATTCACCATCATGCAATACAGTTCTACCTTCAAGCATGGCCTTTTCCTTTGCCCTTTGATAACGATGATTGCAAAAAGAGCATTTTTCTACTACACCCCTCATTCTGGTAGAGACATCAGGATTAAAACCCTTTTCAGTTCCTTTGGGATACTTAGGGTCCCACCAATTAAATACCCTTGCATGATAAGGACACGCCGCCATACAGTACCTGCACCCAAAGCAACGTGGATAAATCTGACTCACGATTCCTTTATCGTCCTTATCTGTAGCACTACCAGGACACACATGCACACATATAGGATTGTCACAGTGCATACAACCCCTGGGGATATAGGCTAGACGTGTTTTTGGAAATGGTTTACCATTTGTAATTTTGTAGATAACCAACCAGTTTAAACTCAAAAGCTTCCTGGTCTCATCTGTCCTCACAGGGAGGTTGTTTTCCACTGAACAGGCTATCACACATGCCCCACAACCTGTGCACTTATCAATATCAATGACCATTACATATTTCTCTGGCCCAACTTTATGTTTGTGCTCGTGTTTCATGACTTACTTTCCTTTTAAACAATCTTGATTAAATTGGCACGGGTGACTACCCAGGTAGCCATCCCTGTGGCCTTTTCTTCATTTATACCTAATATATTATAGGCATTTATCCCTTTTCCTTTTAGGTATTCGTCATAGGCTGTATGGCCTAAACCTAGGGGAATAGCTACTACTCCTGGCATAATTCCTTCGTAAAGGTGGGCACGCACCTTTGCACTTCCAAATGGCGTTTTTAGCAATACCAAATCTCCCTCACTAATCATTAAATGGGTGGCTGTATAGGGATGCACCTCTACAAACATATCATTATGTTTTAAGGTGGTGTCCTCTAAGGCCTTCATCATATAAGGAGGATTCCCAATATAGCCATTGCTTAGCATTAATTTCTCATAAGGAATCAATATCAATGGGAACTCTTTATCAACTCCCTTTACCTCCCAAGGAATAAATTGGGGAAGGGCCGCCAAATTTAGTTCATTCAACCTGGTAGAAGAAAATTCAAATTTACCTGTAGCGGTCTTAAATCCCTCAAGTTTCACATCTGGATTAAACCATACACTTTTCCCTAACTTTTCCCACATTTCATCAAAGGTTTCGTAATTAGGGCTTACTTTCATTTCCCAAGGTGTGGAAATTACATTTTCTGAAATCATGCCCTTGCCTGTTTCATAAACTTTTTCTGCCACATCTTTTAGCAAACCCTCAAAGTCCCCCCAAGGAAGGGCATCAGCTACTGTCCCTCCTATACCTTCAGCCATTTTAAGAAAAATATCGCCTGTATGCTTTGTGTTGCACAGAGGTTTACTTACAGGCCTTGAGACACCAAATATGGGGTATTGGAGATAACTAGGAGTAGCTACATCTTCCCAGGCCTCTAAGTAAAAATGGTTGGGTAAGATGAGGTCTGAAAACAGGCTAGTTTCATCAATAAATGAACTAAAACTCACTACTAGAGGTATCTTTTCCAAGGCCTTGGCCATTGCATCTGGGTGAGGCAGATTGTAAGCCGGATTGGCCTCAGAAATCATAAGTACATTAATAGGATAACCGAGGCCTTTACTAACATTTTCTGAAAAACGATGAACCAAATTGGTGGCCAATGGATATCTTTCTGTACCTGCATCATCGATTCTCTCTATTTCTTGACCATTTTTGGCAACTTCATCTAAGGGTACTTCGGCCCAGAATGTATCTGAGATATCATTAAAAAAGACCACGCCACCTTTTTTGTTGATATTACCTGCTAAGGCATTTAAGCAGTGGATGGCCATTGATTCATAGACGCCACTTGGTATATCTCCTTTGCCTCTTCCCCATACGGCCAGTGGCCTTTTGGCACTTGAAAAATCATGGGCAATCCTTACAATATGCTCTTTTGTTATACCTGTAATATCTGCCACATTCTCAGGTTTGTATTTTTTTAAGACCAGGCCTTTAAATGCTTCAAAGCCAAAGCTTTCCTCTTCAACAAATGACTTATTATAAAGACCTTCCTTAATAATAATGTAAGCCAAGCCCAGGGCCAAGGCTGCTTCTGTCCCGGGCTTTATTGGTAACCATTCATCTGCCTTAGCTGCTGTATGAGAGAGCCTTGGTTCAAATTGAACAATCTTTGCTAAAGCCCTTGGGTTTTCTTTTAAATATCTATATGCGGCCATCATCCTTGTTGGTGTACCCCAGCCTTCAAATAATTGACTTCCAAAACTCAAGATATAATCTGCTCTTTCTAAATCAAAGCCAATCCTTCCCTCATGACCTTGCATTACTCTTATAGCCAGAGAAGTACCCTCATCAGATGAAGGCATCTGAATATAGTTAGGAGTGCCATAGGCCTTGCAGAATCTCTTTATTAAACCAGACATAATACCCCTTCCACGGCCATCTATACAGGCTAGGGTGTGGGCTTTGCCAGAATCTCGCAATTCTTTCAATTTATTAGCCAAAATTTTCAAGGCTTCAGACCATTCTATATCTTCAAATTCACCTTTCCCTTTATCACCCACACGCTTCTTTGGTTTTTCTATCCTGGTAGGACCATAAAATAGTTGCAAACTGGCAGCATTAAGTGGAGAAACACCCCCCCTTCCAACAGGGTCTAGAGGATTGCCTTCGAGTTTCACTATTCTTTCATCTATCTTCCTTACCTTTAAGCCAACTGTTTCAGAGCCCAATTGACACCAGGTATAGTCCCAGTTCTCTTTTCCGGTCGGCCCTTGGGGAGTCCACCACTGGGTGCACAGAACCAATTCATCTGCCATTCGCCAAGGAAGTGGTGAAAAAAGCGTACCCACTGCACCACCCACAATAAATTGTAAAAAACCACGTCTTGTGAGCATTTCTTATCTCCTATTTATGACAAGTAAAACAATAATTTTTTGCATTATGATCTCTATGACACTTCATACAGTCTTCCATTATTATTACATAATGCTGAGGATAGCGTGAGACTCTTGAATATACATAGTCTGGTGGTTTGCTTGTATAGCCCATCTTTTTATGGCATTCTTTACATTCCATATTTGCCAATTTAGTATGGGCAATATGAGAGAAAAATACATTTTTAGGTTGCTTTGAATATACCAACCAGGGGACTTCTTTTCCAGGTTCTATGTATTCCTTGATAAACCTCTCTTCTTCAGGGCTCTCTCCTTGAGGCTCCTCATGACACTCTGCGCATGCTTCCAATTTAGGGATGCCAGACCATGTCCCATCTTCTCTGAAATAGTGACAATCCTCACAAGCCATGCCTGCCTCTTCGGTATGCTTTAGGTGATTAAAGACTACTGGTTGGTCTGACTTTCCATAAAGTGGAGGCACAGCAAACCAGTTGCTAAAAAAGAACCAACCAAACAAACAGGATAAGACAAAACCTAAAATAAAAGCTCCCCATCCCCCTTTTTTCTCTTCCTGACTCATTTCTTATAACTCCTATCTTAAGGAATTTTCTCTAATACAAGTTAGAACTCTATTTACCCTTATTGTGGATATTTGTCAAGAAAAAAAAGTGCATACTGTTTTGAAAGTGTTGATTAGTGCTTTGTTTGAGTTTGACATTGGGTTAGATTTCGTATATTAGATTCTATGTATTTAAGGATGATGGAGGTATAGTTTGAATATTAATCAGAAGCGAAAAAAGCTTCCTAGAAAGGTTGTTTTAAAATGTAGGGGAGGAAAACGCGCACCACGCAAGTTTGAATATCCTCCAGGACTTAGAGATTGTCGTGAGGCAATAAAGACTTATGGCGTAAATCTGGAATGCGGGATTGGCTGTATTGGATTAGGTAGTTGTGCTAAGGCATGCCGTTTTGATGCCATTGAGATTTCTGAAGAGATAAGGCTTCCTATTATAGATGAGGAAAGGTGTAATGGATGTGGAAAATGTGTACTCATTTGTCCACAACATGCATTAGAATTGGCCTCCCTTATTTCCCCTTTACTTAGATTTAATCGAATAGATGACTGCCTTTCTCCTTGCCAGCAGGCCTGCCCTGCAGGGATAGAAATTCCTAAGTTTATTAAATTTATTAAGGAAAAACAATATGAAAAGGCTTTGCTTACTATTAAAGAACGTATGCCTATGCCGCTTGTCACAGGAAGGGTATGTCCCAGGCCTTGTGAAGATTACTGCATCAGAAATGAAATAGATGAGCCTGTTGCCATCAATTTTTTAAAGCGTTTTGTCGCAGATTATCAGTTAAATAAAGGGCACTTTCCTTTATTCATTGCCCCTTCTACAGGACGCAAAGTGGCTATCATTGGAGGGGGAGCAGCAGGCCTATCTTGTGGCTATTTTTTAAAAAGATTGGGGAATACTGTCACTATATTTGAGGCCATGCCTAAATTGGGTGGGATGTTGCGTTATGGCATTCCTGACTATAGATTACCCCAAGAAATATTGGACCTTGAAATTTCTGGAATTATTAACCTTGGAATTGAGATAAGGCTCAACATGGCACTAGGAAGGGACTTTTCGTTAAAAGATTTGAGAGACCAAGGTTATGAAGCAATTTTTTTGGGCATTGGCGCTTGGCAGGATAGGGTAGTAAATATGGAAGGGAAGGATTTATCAGGAGTATGGCCTGGCCTAACGGTCTTAAGAAAGACAGCAATGGGAGAGAAAACAGATTTAGGTTCAAAGGCAATGGTTATAGGAGGGGGAAATGTAGCCATGGATGTGGCTAGGTCTGCTATCCGCTTAGGAGTAAAAGAGGCCTATGTCATCTATCGTAGAAGCTGTGCTGAGATGCCTGCGTTAAAAGAAGAGGTTAAGGCAGCAGAAGAAGAGGGGGTGAAGTTTTTATTTTTGGCGAATCCCATAAGGCTTATTGGCGAAGATAACAAATTAAAGGCAGTAGAGTATATTAAAATGCGATTGGGTAAGCCTGATGCCAGTGGTAGGCCCTCTCCTGAACCTATCTCTGGAACAGAAACAAAGATAAAAATAGATACCTTTATTTTTGCTATTGGTCAACGCCCTAGTATATCTTTTTTGAAAAGGGACCCTATTGGGAAGGATTTAGAATTTACTAATCGTCATACAATTAAAGCAAATCCAGATACCTGTCAGACAAATATTCCATTTATCTTTGCTGCAGGGGACGCCATATTAGGACCGAGGCGTGTAGTGGATGCCATCTCTACTGCAAGGTTGGCAGCATATAATATTCATTCATATCTAAAAAGGGGTGAGGTAAAACCACCAAAAAAATTACTTAAGGAGTTCCTTCCTAAACCAAGAGTAGATAAAAAATATATTAAAAATATGCCTCGAACTACAATGCCTCAAAGAAAAATAAAAGAAAGGATTAAAGACTTTAAAGAGATTGAGCTTGGCTTCACAGAAGAGATGGCAGAATATGAGGCAAAACGCTGTTTAAATTGTGGACTTTTCTGTTATGACCAAATCACCGATAATCGATCTGATGTCTAAATTTCTCCATGCCCTTGCCTTGTCTCTTTCTATCCTCCTTAGCCCTTATTTTATTCCTATCTTTTTTATATTTATAGCAATTTGGCATTTCGAAGATCGAAGGCCAGCCTGGTTTATTATACCTACCCTCTTTCTTAGCATTATTCCTCTTATAATGGCACTAGTTTTAAGAAAGGCAGGCAAGATCTCTGACTTGCACATAAGCGATTTGAGGCAGCGGCGATTGTTCTACCAATTGGCCATTTTACCTATTTTGATTTGTATTGTCCTTCTTTATTTTTATCACGTACCTATAATTATTATTCATATGCTAGTTGGTTGTATCCTAGGCCTCTTGGTTTTGGCATTTACTGCCCCCCACTTAAAATTAAGCGGGCATCTAGCTGTTTTATCTGGTGCCTTAGTGGGCTTGTGGTACCTGTATGGCAATAAAATTATATTTTCATTTATACTTATCCCCATCTTGGCCTGGGCACGGCTTTATCGCAGAAGGCATACCTTAGTTGAGGTTATTTTGGCCATTATAGTAGGTGTGGTGTGCATGGCAACAGCACTTATTTTTTCTTGACAAAACCATAGTTTTTGTTATATGAAATACATAACAAAGGTATTGTCAAAAATAGTATGAAAAAGAAATTTTGACAATCCCATTGAATAAAAAAGGGGGGAAATTATGCCTTTAAGACCTGGTCAAAGGGATATTGGTGAGGTAGAAGGGAGTCCATTTTTAATCAAGAGAAATGGAAAATATGGAATTAAAGTGCGTTTATGTGCAGGGATGTTAAATAGTAATCAGCTTGAGGCATTAAAAGAGATTACTGAAAATTATGGTATCGGAGAGCTTCACCTCACTGTAAGGCAGGAGGTACTAATCCCTAAAATAAAAGAAGAGTATCTTGAACATGCATTAAAGAGGCTGGAGAGCGTAGGTCTTAGAGGCGGTTCTGCTGGCGGTAGGGTAAGAAACATTGTTGCTTGTGCAGGAAGTAGATATAAGAATTGCGTTCATGATACAGTAGGAATAGCTAGAGAGCTAGATGAAAGATATGGGGAAATGGAACTTCCAGGGGCAATAAAGATAGGTATATCTGGTTGTGGTTATCCTTGTAATCGCCCACAATTTGAGGATATAGGCCTTATAGGAAGGGCAAAACCTGTAGTAGATGAAGAGAAATGTGATGGATCTGGATTTTGTGTAGAATTATGTTTAATGAAGGCTATTAAATTAGATGAAAACAAAAAACCAGTTATTAATAGGGATAAATGTAGGATGTGTGGAAGATGTATTCAGAATTGTCCAAAAGAAGCAATATCTCCAGAAATAAAGGGATTTACCGTTATTTTAGGAGGTAAAGGAACCTGGCCTGCATTTAAGGGAGATACCTTAGCAGAGATGGTGAAGGATGAAGACATAGTCCCAATGGTAGGAAAAATAATTGATTATTTTAAGAAAAATGCACAACCCGGGGAAGGAAGGCTTAGACCTTTAATAAAAAGAATAGGCATAGAAAAATTGAGAGAAGACCTACTTAAAGGAATAGAAGTCTTAATGTAAAAAAACCTTTGACAATTATCTCAAAATATTGTAAAAGGGTTATGAATTTTAAAAGAGGGGTGAACAGTGATAGAGATTGCTTTAAACAAGGCGTTTATTATTCAGTTTGTTAACTTTGTCTTAGTTATGTTTATCCTAAATGCCCTTCTCTATCGTCCTATCCGTCAGGCACTGAAGAGAAGGGAAGAAAAAATTGGTGAGGATAGGGGAGAGGCTGAACGGCTAGACCAAGAGGCAGAAAACAGGTTAAATGAATGGAACAAGGGGTTAGAAGAAGCCAGAAAGGCAGGTTTAGAAAGGCTAGAGCAGTTTCGGAAAGAGGGTAGAGGCGAGGAAAAGACGCTTATCTCAAAGGTGCGTGAAGAGGTAGAAGATCATCTTAAAAAGACGCGTGCAGAGATGACAAAGGACATTGAAGCAGTGCGAGCAACGTTAAAAACTGAGGCAGAGACCTTCTCACTTGAAATTGCTGAAAAGATTTTAGGGAGGCCTGTTAAATGAGATCATTAAGAAGCAAAACAGCCTTTGTTTTAATCCTGCTATTTGTTTTTTCTTCAAGTCTTGGCCTTGTTTGGGCGGTTGAGGAACACGGTGGGGAACACGTGGTTCATAAGGTACACTATACTAAGAGTCAGTTCTTCGATCTGATTAAGCGTGCTGTAAATTTTGGCCTCTTCATTGGGATTCTGGTTTATCTTGCAAGAAAACCTATAGGTAAAATGCTTCGTGAAAGGCGAGAGGGTGTAAAACAAACCTTAGAAGAGGTGGAACAACAGAAACAAGAAGCCCGTAAGAAATATTTAGAATATGAGGCAAAGTTGGCCCAGTTGGATAAAGAGAGGGAAAAGATTATTGATATGTTTATTGGGGAGGGGGAGAAGGAAAGGCAGCGTATCATAGAAGAGGCAAAGAAGGCCGCTGAAGGTATCAAGGCTGGGGCCAAGGTGACAATAGAGCAAGAGACGAGGGCAGCGAGAGCACAAATTAGAGGAGAGGTGGCTGAATTGGCAACAAAGCTGGCAGGTGAGATGATAAAAAAGAGGTTTACTAAAGCAGATCAAGGTAAACTAATAGAGGAATATCTAGCAAAAATGGAGGGATAAAATTGATAGGGAAGGTCGTAGCCCGCCGTTATGCAACAGCATTGTTTAAAGTAGGGATAGAGGATGGTTTGGCTGAGAAATATATTGACGAGATAGAGGCATTTGTCAATGTTTTAGAGTCAAGTAAAGAGCTCAAAACTTGCATTACAAATCCTCTATTTGAAAAAAAATTACGAGGGCAGATACTGAGCAACATTTTAAATAGAATGGCTATTTCTGATATCACAAAGAGGTTTCTAGTACTTGTTTCAGAAAAGGGGCGGTTAGCTTATTTAAAGGATATGTTAGAATTTTATCGCCTTCTTTTAGACGATCATAAAGGTATTGCAAGGGCCGACTTATTTTCTGCCATATCTTTATCGAAAGAAGCCATAGAAAAGATCAAGAACCGCCTTAAGGAAGTCACTAGGAAGCAAGAGGTAATTTTGAATATAAAAGAAGACCCTAGTTTGATAGGGGGTATTGTGGCAAAGATTGGCGATGTGGTCTATGATGGGAGTATAAGGACACAATTAAATGTTTTAAAAGAAAGATTAAGGAGGGGTGAAGTATAATGCAAATAAGAGCAGAAGAAATTAGCCAAATTATTAGTCAACAAATTAAGGGGTATGAGAAGGAAATAGATGTTAGTGAAACAGGGATTGTGCTTTCAGTAGGTGATGGTATTGCCCGTATCTATGGTTGTGAAAAGACTATGTCCATGGAGCTCTTAGAGTTTCCAAAGGCAGAAGTCTATGGTTTGGCAATGAATCTGGAAGAGGATAATGTAGGTGCAGCCATCTTAGGAGAGGATGTGCACATCAGGGAAGGAGACCCTGTAAGGAGGACAGGGCGCATTGCCCAGGTGCCTGCAGGGGAGGCAGTAATTGGCAGGGTAATTGACCCGGTAGGTCGTCCTTTAGATGGAAAAGGGCCTATTGAGACCAAAGAGTTTAGAAGAATTGAGCTTGCAGCGCCAGGGGTGGTTGATAGACAACCAGTGAAAGAGCCTATGTATACAGGGGTTAAGGCCGTTGATGCCATGATGCCTGTAGGCAGAGGGCAGCGTGAACTGCTTATCGGGGACCGTCAGATTGGAAAGACCGCCCTTTTAGTAGATGCCATTATAAACCAGAAGGATACTGATATTTATTGTATTTATGTAGCCGCTGGACAAAAACGCTCTTCTGTGGCCATGGTCATAGATACATTGACGAAATATGGGGCCATGGATTATACTACTGTAGTCTGTGCAGCCGCAAGTGACCCAGCACCATTACAGTATATTTCAGCCTATTCAGGTTGCGCTATTGGCGAGTGGTTTAGAGACAATGGAAAGCACGCATTTATTGCCTATGATGACTTAACAAAACAGGCATGGGCCTATCGTCAGATCTCCCTCCTGCTACGAAGGCCCCCTGGAAGAGAGGCATATCCTGGTGATATCTTTTTTAATCACTCTCGATTATTAGAAAGAGCAGCAAAATACAGTGATGAAAAAGGTGGTGGTTCACTCACTGCCATTCCTGTTATTGAAACCCAGGCAGGCGATGTTTCTGCCTATATTCCTACAAATGTTATTTCTATCACCGATGGGCAGATTTATGTAGAGCCAGGGCTCTTCTTTTCTGGTATCCGCCCTGCTATCAATGTTGGCCTTTCGGTATCCAGGGTAGGAGGCGCTGCCCAGGTAAAGGCCATGAAACAAGTAGCTGGCTCTCTTCGGTTAGATATGGCCCAATACCGTGAAGTAGCAGCATTTGCCATGTTTGGTAGCGAACTGGATAAGGCTACCAGAATGCAACTAGAAAGGGGGATAAGGCTAACAGAGGTCTTAAAGCAGCCTCAATATGAGCCTTTGCCTTTAGAAAAGCAAGTAACCATTTTATATGCTGGAACAAAGGGTTTATTGGATGATTTTCCTGTAGAGGTATTAGGTGAATATGAACCAGCACTTTATAAGTTTGTAGAAAGTAAGTATCCTCAGATATTTTCTTCTATTAAGGAAAAGAATGTAATTGACGATGAGACAGATAAGTTAATGGCCAAGGCTATAAAGGAATTTAATGAGGATTTTAAAAAGACCAAAGGGCTGGCATAGGGGTAAAAATGGCTACTTTAAGGGATATTAAGAGAAAGATTGGTGCAGTAACAAAAACACAGTCAATTACCAGGGCCATGAATATGGTAGCTGCGGCAAAGCTTAGAACCACTCAAGTAAAGATGGAAGGTTTTAAATCATATTCTGAAAAGTATAAAGAGGTTATAACTCGTTTAACCCAGGTGGCCCCTATTGGAGAAGAATTTCCTTTACTTGAAGTAAGAGAAGAGATAAAAAAGGTTCATTTGGTAGTGCTCAGCTCTGATAGAGGCCTATGCGGCGCCTATAATTCCAACCTCATTAGAGAAGTAGAAAAGTTTATCACCGATGCCAATAATAAAGGTCAAGAGACATTTTTGACCATTGTTGGAAGAAAAGCCAGGGATTACTTCAGAAGACGTGCAGTCAACATCAAGAATCAATATGTAGGCATTGTTGGTAAGATTGATTATGCCATGGCCCGTAAGATAGCAGCAGAAATAGTCTCTTCCTTTATTAATAAAGAAGCAGATGAAGTCTATGTGTTTTACAACAGGTTTCTTAGCATGGTTAGACAGGAACCCACTGTTGAAAGATTTCTTCCTATTAAACCAGAGGTGCCAGAGGAAGCTGTACCTTTGTTGGAATATATCTATGAACCCAGTCCAGTGCTAATCTTGGAGCAAATTTTACCAAAGAGCCTAAATGTTCATTTATACAGCAGCATTTTGGAATCTGAGGTAGGTGAGCATGCCGCCAGGATGAGGGCCATGGAGAATGCTACAAATAACTGTAAAGAGCTAATTACTACCTTAACATTAATCTTTAATAAAACTAGACAAGCTGCCATTACAAAGGAGCTTATGGATATAGTAGGAGGGGCTGAAGCCCTAAGGGCATGATACATGAATAAATAAAGGAGGATAAAATGGGAGAAATGAATATAGGGAAAATTGCCCAAATAATTGGGAATGTAGTAGATGTAAGGTTTGAAGAAGGGAAAGTTCCTGCTATATTTAATGCCCTTACTGTAACAAATCCTGCTATTGATGATACAGAAGACAATTTAGTTTTAGAGGTAGCCCAACAGTTAGGGGATAATGTTGCAAGGACTGTTGCCATGGATATGACAGATGGTCTGATAAGGGGAATGCCAGCAAAAGATACAGGGGCGCCTATCCAAATGCCTGTAGGGCATGAAGCTTTAGGACGTATTTTAAATGTGGTAGGAAGGGCAGTAGATGGAATGGGGCCGGTTAAGGCCAAAAAATACTATCCTATCCATAGACCTGCCCCTGACTTGGTAGACCAAAGTACAAAAGTAGAACTATTGGAAACAGGGCTTAAGGTGGTAGATTTGATTATTCCATTTCCAAAGGGTGGGAAGATGGCTCAATTTGGTGGAGCAGGTGTAGGAAAGACAGTGGTTATGTTAGAGATGATCCACAACATTGCCATGGAGCATGGAGGCATCTCTGTGCTGGCTGGCGTAGGGGAGAGGACCAGGGAAGGAAATGACCTATATTTAGAGGTGAAAAATTCCGGTGTTCTTCCGAAATGTGCCTTAATCTATGGGCAGATGACAGAACCACCAGGCGCAAGGGCAAGGGTAGCCCTTTCTGCATTGACCGCCGCAGAGTATTTCAGAGATGAAGAAGGAACGGATGTACTTTTATTTATTGATAATATCTACCGTTTTATCCAGGCATGTTCTGAGGTATCTGCCCTTTTAGGCAGAATGCCCTCAGCCGTAGGTTATCAGCCTACATTGGCAGTTGATTTGGGTGAATTACAAGAAAGAATTACATCTACTCAAAAGGGTTCTATTACCTCTGTCCAGTGTGTCTATGTGCCAGCAGATGACCTGACTGACCCAGGTCCAGCTACTACATTCGCCCACTTAGATGGAACTATTGTTCTATCCAGACAAATTGCAGAGCTGGGTCTTTACCCAGCCGTTGATCCCCTGGATTCCTCTTCAAAGATCCTTGATCCCCATTTCTTAACTATGGATCATTATACTACAGCTAGAGAGGTTCAACAGATTCTGCAGAAATATAAGGATTTGCAAGATATTATTGCTATTTTGGGAATGGAAGAGCTTTCTGAAGAGGACAAGCTTACAGTGGCCAGGGCAAGGAGGATACAGCGTTTCTTATCTCAGCCATTCCATGTAGCCGAAGAATTTACAGGAAGGCCAGGTGCCTATGTAAAGTTAGAAGATACCATAAAGGGATTTAGGGAAATATTGGAAGGAAAGCATGATGATTTACCAGAGCAGGCATTTTACATGGTAGGACCTATTGAAGAGGCTGTAGAGAAGGCAAAGAAATTAGCAGCAGCTTAAGAGGAAAATGAGATGGCAAAAATCCTTTTAGAAGTAATTACACCAGACCGTGTGGTGGTACGTGAGGAGGTAGATTCAGTAACAGCTATCGGGGCAGAAGGTGAATTTACAGTACTACCAGGTCATGCAGCATATCTACCCCTTTTGGAGATAGGAGAGGGACATTATATAACAGATGGACGTACTGAATATATGACTATTGCAGGGGGTATTGCTGAGGTATCTAAGGATAGGATGACCATCCTTGCTGAGGCAGCAGAACTTGGGAGGGAAATAGATGTTGAGAGGGCAAGAAGAGCAAGGGAGCGGGCACTAGAAAGGTTAAGGAAGAGAGAAAATGTAGATGTAGCCAGGGCAGAAGCGGCTTTAAGGCGTGCAATCACAAGGATTAAAACAGCAGAAAAGGCAGGATAGCTTAGTCTTTTAGCTGGGATTGATTAAAAAGGCAGGTCTAAATGGCCTGCCTTTTTTTTTATTTTTCTAGAGGTGATTCTGTAGGACCAAAGTGATAACGTCACTAGGGTTACGCCACTTGGAATATTAATCCTTGTCGTTAAAGGATTTCCAATAGCCGGATATCAAAAGTCAGGTCTTCCCCAGCCAAAGGATGGTTGGCATCTAACGTCACGCTCGATTCAGAGACATCGGTCACCGTGACTACAATTGTTCGACCATCCGCTTGACGGCTTTGTAGCCGCTGACCGACCTCTGGGTTCAAGTCCACTGGAAATTGGTTTCGATCTATCACTAGTACCAGTTCCTCACGGTGTGGGCCATACGCTTTGTCCGCCGGGATTTTAGTGTTTTTCGATTCGCCCGGATTCATCCCGACTACAGCTTGTTCAAAGCTTGGGATCACCCGACCCTCGCCTATTGTAAATTGTAAAGGGTCTCGGTTAGTGGAGGTATCAAATACCGTGCCGTCCTCCAATTTGCCCGTGTAGTGAACCTTAACGGTATCACCCATTTTTGCCTGTGTCATTCTTTCCTCCTTTAGTTTTGTATTTATTGCAATCCAACGAACAAAAACTTAATTTAAAATTTAAACCTCAAGTCTACACAGATAAATACAGATTGTCAAGATTTTAGGCCTGTTCCTGACAGGTTCAGGAATACAAAAATATTTTCTGCGGTTATTGGCGAAAACCTGCCCGCCAATGCCTGTTTGTCTCGTTCTCCTGCACGACGGTGGGCCCGCCTGCCATCGCTTTGCTCAGGCAATAGCGGGCAGGAAAGCAAAGCTTTTTTAATTATTATTTTTCTCTGTGCCCTCTGCGGTGAACGATTACTATTTTTTTAATCACTCGAAGATCACGTCTTACTGGCGTTTACAAAATGGAAAAATTAAGATAAGAATTAGTAAATAAAAATAACTAAAGGAGTATAAAATGGGTGAAATCTTACCTATTATTTTGGCTGCAGGAAAGGGCGTGAGGATGGTCTCTTCACAACCAAAGGCACTGCATAAATTTTTAGGAAGGCCCATTTTAAGCTATGTTATTGATGTAGTCAAAGAGTTAGGCCCTAAAAAGACATGGGTAGTTATAGGTCATGGCTCAGAGAAAATAAGAGAAACATTTAAACAACCTGAGTTGATATTTATCGAACAAAAGGAACAATTGGGTACCGGCCATGCGCTGGCATGCTGTGAGGAAATATTTAGTGATACCAGAGGAAATGTTTTGGTACTAAATGGAGATACCCCTTTAATTACCCAAAATACCCTAAAGCGATTAATAGATACACACTACAATGAAAAATCCTCTATTACTTTGGTTACTTCTAGGGCAGAGCACACTCAAGAATATGGCGTGATTGAAAGGGATAAAGAAGGAAAAATAAAAGGCATTAAGGAAATAACAGAAAGGGGTAAAACTGACGATATAGAAGAGATTAATGCTGGCATCTATTGCTTTAAAATGGATTTTCTTAAAGAAAATATTTCCCTTATCCCTAAAAATAAGATAAAAGGAGAATATTATTTAACTGATTTGATAAAGATAGCCTCAGAAAAGGGGGAAAAGATTACAACAGTTGAGGCGTCATTTGAAGAAATTATAGGGATCAATAACCGATTGGATTTGGCTATGGCTATAAATATTTTAAAGCGAAATATCTTAAAAAGACTAATGCTTCAAGGCATTACCATAATTGATCCAAGCAGTACCTATATAGAGCCAGATGTAAAGATTGGAAAAGACAGCATTTTATCTCCAGGTGCCTATTTAACTGGTCAAACAATCATCGGAGAAGACACCGTTTTAGAGCCCGGTGTAGTTATTAAAGATAGCAAGATTGGGAATAATGTAGTTATTAATGCATATTCTGTTATTACAGAAAGTATTATAGAAGATAAGGCAAAAATTGGTCCCTTTGCCCATCTGCGGCCTGGTTCTCATGTAGCAGAGGGTGCAAAGGTTGGCAATTTTGTAGAAATGAAAAAGGCTTACATAGGAAAAGGCAGTAAGGCCTCCCACCTCACCTATTTGGGCGATGCCGATATTGGTAGCGATGTAAATATCGGGGCAGGCACCATTACCTGCAATTTTGATGGAAAGAGAAAACATAAAACTATTATTAAAGATAAGGCATTTATTGGCAGCAACACTGCCCTTATTGCCCCTGTATCTATAGGTGAGGAGGGACTGATAGGGGCAGGTTCTGTGATTAATAAGAATGTACCAGATAAAAAATTGGCCATTGCCAGGGCCAGGCAGGTGATAAAGAGGAAAAAATAATGTGTGGGATTGTAGGTTATATTGGAGATAAAGATTGTGTTGACATTTTAATCAATTCTTTAAAAAGGCTGGAATATAGAGGCTATGATTCTGCAGGTATTGCAACCATTGGAAATGGACAGATATCTTGTAGGCGCTGTCAGGGAAAGGTCAAAAGGCTAGAAACAATTATTAAAAATGAGCCCATTAAAGGTAGTATTGGCATTGCTCATACACGCTGGGCCACTCATGGCATCCCCTCTGACGAGAATGCCCATCCCCATATAGTAGATAATGTAGCGGTAGTGCACAATGGGATTATTGAAAATTACTTTTCCTTAAAAAAGGGGCTTGAAGTAAAAGGGGCAAAATTTACTTCAAACACAGATACAGAGGTAATAGCCCATCTCATTGCCAAGTATAAAGATCTGCCTTTAGAAAAGGCAGTAAATGAGGTTATAAAGTCACTTAAGGGCTCATTTGCTATAGCCGTTCTAAGCAGTAAAGAGCCAGATAGGTTAATTGCTATAAGGAAAGAAAGCCCACTTATTGTTGGTTTAGGGGATGGTGAACACTTTTTGGCCTCTGATGCCCCTGCCCTTTTGCCTTATACAAAAAAGGTAATATTTATGAACGATGAAGAAATGGCCATTATAAAAAAAGATGGATTGGTAATTAAAGACTTTGATGGAAATGTATTAAAGAGAAACCCTGTAGAATTACCCTGGACTCCCTTAATGGCAGAAAAGGCTGGCTATAAGCACTTTATGCAAAAAGAGATATTTGAGCAGCCTCAGGCCGTTGCCAACACAGTCAGACCAAGGCTAGATTTTACAAAGAAATGCATCCATTTTGACTACTTTAATCTATCAAAAAAAGAGGCAAAAAATATTTATAAGATATGGATTGTCGCATGCGGCACATCCTGGCATGCAAGCCTTGTTGGAAGGCATGTGATAGAAAGGATATGCGGCATTCCTGTGGATGTAGACCTAGGTTCGGAGTTTAGATACCGTAAGCCTATTATTGACAAAAATATGCTGCTAATCCTTATCTCCCAATCTGGGGAAACAGCAGATACCCTAGCTGCCCTAAGGGAAGGAAGGGGGAAAGGTGCAAAAATATTGGGAATATCCAATGTCTTAGGAAGTACTTTAAGCCGTGAGTGTGACTGGGTAATTTATACCCATGCTGGCCCAGAGATTGGGGTGGCTTCTACTAAGGCATTTACTACACAAATCTCTATTCTCTATTCATTTAGCCTTTATATGGGCCTGATTTTGGGGAAGGTAAATAAAGAAGAAATGGATGGGCATTTTGAAAACCTATTAAAACTTCCACATCTAATGGAGGAAATATTGAGCAATGCCCATGAAATTGAGGCATTGGCATTAAAATATAGGCGTGCACAAAACTTTTTGTATCTAGGAAGGGGGCTATATTACCCCATTGCACTAGAAGGTGCACTTAAGCTAAAGGAGATTTCCTATATCCATGCTGAAGGATATCCAGCAGGTGAAATGAAGCATGGCCCTATTGCCTTAATTGACGAAAATATGCCAGTAGTAGTATTGGCACCAAAAGATGAAACTTATTTTAAGATATTGGCCAATATGGAAGAGGTGAAATCCAGACAAGGAAAAATCATTGCTGTAACTGAGCCTGATTGTATGGAGGCAAAAGAAAAGGCCGAGGACGTATTAATAATTCCTAAAATGGATTCCCCCTTAAAGACTATTTTATTCACTATCCCTTTACAGCTTCTAGCATATTATATTGCAGTTTACAGGGGCACAGATGTAGACCAACCAAGGAATCTGGCAAAGAGTGTAACAGTAGAATGAGATTGAGGAGCCCACCCGTCATCCTTTAGGAATAAAAAATAGGCGCGCCAGTAATGATCAGCATTTTCATAGATTAGAGGCCCTAGCAATTCGCTATATTGACATATATAAATTTATAATTTAATATTTAATTAAGCGCGGGGTGGAGCAGTTTGGTAGCTCGTCGGGCTCATAACCCGAAGGTCGCTGGTTCAAATCCAGCCCCCGCTACCAAAAAAGCAAACAAAATAGCCAGTTAGGAGATGACCTAGCTGGCTTTTTTTGTTTTGGTAAAAGATCCTACCAGCTTATTTGGAAAGGATACAGTTGATTTTTCTGAAGATACCCATTAATATGAGATAAACAATTGGATGGGCTGGAGGATTATGATTAATTATGTCCAAAGTTATTTTGATAGTAGACGATGAGATGGCTATTTGTCAGGCCCTCAAAGGTATCCTTTGTGATGAGGGCTTTTCTGTCATCACTGCTACTACTGGTAAGGAGATCTTAATAAAAATAGAGGAAGAAATCCCTGATTTGGTCCTTTTAGACATCTGGCTCCCAGATATAGATGGGCTTGAGGTATTGGGACAGATTAAAGACCGATATTCTCAAATACCAGTAATTATAATATCTGGCCATGGAAATATTGAGACTGCTGTGAAGGCCATAAAATTAGGTGCATACGATTTTATCGAAAAGCCACTTTCTTGGGAAAATACCGTCCCCCCTGTGAACAATGCCTTAAACTTCTGTCGTCTGGCTGAAGAAAATTTGCAATTAAAACAAAAAGCACCTTTTAAATATAAACTTACAGGGCAAACTTTGGCCATTAAGAAAGTAAAAGAGCAAATAGAATTAGTGGCTCCCACAAATGCCTGGGTTTTGATTACAGGTGAGAATGGAACAGGAAAGGAGTTGGTTGCCCATGCAATTCACCATTATAGTAAACGTGCCTCAGGTCCATTTGTAGAGGTGAATTGTGCAGCCATTCCTGAAGAGTTAATAGAAAGTGAACTTTTTGGCCACGAAAAAGGGGCATTTACAGGAGCACACACCAAAAAAAGGGGAAAGTTTGACTTAGCA
>Ga0190286_1000335_pt1 | contig 20420 bp, 41 predicted proteins | sample 48691834_MG_FD_183241 | JGI IMG/M metagenome (GOLD analysis project Ga0190286, IMG submission 183241) | Hydrothermal vent microbial mat bacterial communities from Southern Trench, Guaymas Basin, Mexico - 4869-18-3-4_MG | ecosystem: Environmental > Aquatic > Marine > Hydrothermal vents >... | reverse complement strand
AAGGGTATCTCTTCCTCACATCATAAGGCTCAACACTCCTCTCCCATTCCTCAATCAGCTCCTGCTCCTTGTCAAGGTCAACCATTGCCATACCCGTGCAAGCATCATAATACATGGTGTATAAGTCATCAGCTATTCTCGCATCACTAACACTACATTCACATGGTATCAAACGAGGGTCAACTCCTAAAACCACAAGTTCTAAACCCAAATCCGCAACACCTATCATTGAATCGTATGCTTGGTCTATGTCAGTCCAAAAATAAACCGCAGGCGGTCTCCCCAAAGCATCATCAAGCATGTATTGTGCATCAACCGAACACAGCTCAACCTCCTCACCCTCCGCTATCGCCTCCTCAGTCCTATATACCTGCTCCGCTAACGTCATAGCCCCTGGCAGTAAACCCTCACGCATTATGGTTCTCAACCTCATAAGAGCAGTCACATGGTATAACATTTCCACCACCTCTCACTTAAATCTTCCATTCCTCCTCAGTTAGCACCTCCTTCACTAACTTGGCATAAATACTATCAGAATTCTCAATCCACTCAGGACTGACATCTCCTATGTGATGCCTCCAGAAATGCATCACATATAAATCCTTAATACACTCATGCTCAGTAACACTAAAAGGATTAATCCCTTCACATCGCAACGTGTTAAGCACACGAGTCTCCAAAACATTGACTGATTCCTTGTTACAACTCTCATAAGCATCCGATATTGGTTTCAACCCCGTTTCACCCCACTCGCATTTCCAGCGTTTGGATATGACCTTCGGACGCCTCCGTGATAACAAAACAACCCTCCAACAGTTCTCTAACGCCAAAAAACTAAGCTCTTTCGCTCTCCTCATAAGCTCAGTCTTGGGCTTAGACGTGATTATCAGAGTGTTCGTCAGATAATTCCAGCCTGGACAATCTCTTACCACAACCGCTTCATAACCCTCAAGAGCAAAAGTAATATCTTTGAGCGTCAGAGTGTCCAAGTCCAAATACATCCCCCCATATTCATATAACTTCTCAAACCGCAAATAGTCCGAAACAACAACCTTCTTCAAAGACCATAAACGGTTCTCATCATACCAGTCACTATGCGGGATGTTCGGAGATACATATCTCATCTCCACAATCCCTTCCTCCAGTCTGTTCCAGTAATAGTTATTCTCAGGTCTGCACGTGCTCCAAATGTAAACTCTGTCAGGATTAAGCACACGCTTCGCAGATACAACAGCCAAATAGAAAAGGTAAGGAAATTCAACCCCAGTGGACACAAAGTGCAATATCATCACTCACGCCTCCATAACTTCCAACAGCTTTTCCGCAACAACCGACGCCTTATACTTCCTCGCATTCATTCGCCCAAAACCACCAATCGCTTCCGCAAAAATGCGGGTCTTCTCTATCGTCTTCTCCAAGTCACCATACTCTATAACCGCAAGATATAAACCAGAAGGATACCAGTATATGCTCTTAACAGGTATCTCAAAACCACCACCCATCTCCACAAGCGGCGGTAACGCTGTGTAGCAGGTAGGCGTCCCTATCGCCTGTGCCTCCATAACCACAAGCGGGTTGCTATCCAAACGAGTAGGCAAACAGAAAACGCCAGTGTTGGCAATAAGCTCATATTTCTGCTCCTGCGTCAGCGTGCCAGCCTCTATTAACTCAAGATTGCTCAACTCAGGTATCTCTATCGCCTTACTCAGTTCTTTGGTGCTCGTCACTAACTTAACATTCCAGTCAGGATTGTTAGATGCAAACTCTACTAACAATTCATGTCCCTTCCTCGTAACACTGTTTAGCTCCTCTGGCGGGTTGAACGAACGATACATCCTGTTATCACGCCTGTAGTCCGTGAAACCTATGCTCAATACCTCCTTCTTAACCTCCTTCTTCTCACCCGTCCAGTCATCATCCTCAAGACCTATCCATTTATACTTGAACGCATCATCGGGTATGCATCTCGGTATGACAGCATCAACAGTAATACCCACTTCTTCAAGATATTCCTTTTCAGTGTTACTGCAACAGACTAACTTGCCACCAAGTGCTCTGTAAGTCTTTTCCTGTATCTTGTAACCTATGAACTTGCGGAACACAAAGAAGTCAATCCAATACAACGCCTTACGGTGGTATAACTCGCACGCATTAACATAACTCAACAAAAACGGCTCACCACCTATAAATATTATCTCACCCTCCATAGTCTTGAACTTATGCCAGTCCCTTGCATACACCGCCACCTCATGCCCCTTCCTCATAAACGCATCCGCTAACCACTCAGCAAGCATCGCATGACTGCCCCATTTGCTATGCATGATGTTTATTCTCATTTCTCATCACTTGTTAGTTTCAAAAAAATAAGAACAAAGAGCAACCGCTCTTTGTCCCTCAACCTTAAAATATCTCTCCGTGATAGCCTCCATATCCAATATACCTGTCTGGGTTGCCACCTGTATCTATCTTACAAAGACAGCATGAGCAGTAGTTTATTAACGATTGTCCTTCGTCCAAGATTAGTATATCTTCAGTCTGTCCAAATCTTGTCCCTTGTCTTAACTGAATCGTTTGCCGTCCAAACAATTCTGGAACACGTATGATTGCCGCACATATAAACAGGTTATACCCCGCATTTGCGTCCTTCGGCTTGGGTCTGTCATCTCTCCAACTTATAGTGAAAGGCTGTGCATAGTATCCACTGCCATACATCATCCAACACCAAGGCACATTCTCTATCTCCGCTGAACCTCTAAACTTCCCGTCATACAAACCGAAACACGACGTGTTCTTCGCTACAATACTGTTGTTTATATAGCAATTCCTGAACTCACAATCGTGAGTGAAACACGTGGACTGGTCATTCTTTCCGATTACTGAGATGTCGTTTACCTCTATGCCCTCCACATACAAAGACTTGAAAGTGTCATGTCCCGTCACACTTATCTTGTTGATGCGGACTTTAGCTGCCGAGTCCAGCATAGCACCCTTTATGCCTATGTTCCTCAGTTTTGGCGAGTCCAATACAAGGTTCTCGTCATAGAACCCTGGAGCGACACGCACCACATAAGGCTTCTGCATAGAGTTGTCTCCCTTATCAACTATGGCATCAATCGCATGCTGAACGGTTCTGAACGGATTGGCAGGCTGTCCCTTGCCACGCTCATCATCACCCTCCATGCTAACCCATACCTCTTGCGGTAGCCGTTGCCACTCATACAAACCCAAAAGTGCTCCCGCTGTTGCCCAGCCTCTCCATAACTCTCTTCCAAACTCCATAAACGCTCTCTCTATTCCCATTTTTCCACATCACCTCCTATTCTCATATTATTAATTTCACTCCTAATAAAACAAATACCGCCTGCACTACCCTCCCAAGAAAGAAGCCTGCGGTGAAGTAGTGGTATTCACTCTTTATCTGTTCCCTCAGCTCTTCTGACATCCTCGCTCTTCTGAGTCTGAAAAAAGAAGAGTAGAACCCGAACCACAATGCATGAACCTCACTGGGCTCACTGAGGAACTCCCTGCACAATGCATACTCCCTTAATTTTTGCCACGTGCTCTTCATATCACAACACCTGCATAGAACCTAAACCTATCATCGCAGTGAGCAGTATCATCAGTAACGTCTTAACCCATCGCATATCGTGTTTGAGTTCCAGCATCGCAAGTGCAAGTATGCGTATGCTGTCATAACAGTCATTCTCATCAGTGTTGTCTTTTTCTATCAGTCTCCGCAACTCCTTCTCCGACGCTGACAACCACTACACCTCCCGTTACGCTCCAGCACGCATAGACCACTCAGACTCAGCTTCTCTTAAACCTTCCATATATCCGACAGTGTGACCAGCATAGAAACTCAATACCACTAACTCCTCAACCGTGTTTGCTAAACCTAACAGGCTGTTATACAACTCCTCCTTTGTAGTCATCGCTTGAAGTGAGCCATCAAGAGCATCAAGCTTCCTGCTTCTCTCAAGCATTCTCGTAACATCCTTCCAGTATTCCCAACTATGTCTGACCCTCATCTCAGAATAGTTCCTCCTCTTCTGTTCCAAGTTCTTCTCTATATAACTCACGATGCCTCCGCAATCGCTCCTCCTCAGTGCGTGGAACACCACCTCTACGCTCACCCGCTGTGCCTCTATACAACCCTTCACCTCGTGGCGGCAATTCACCACCATACCGCTCATAGTATTCAGGCGTCTCCTCAGTCGGTGGTATTTCCAGCACCTCGTAACGCTCCTCTTCGCCAACTCTCGACTCCGCATAATCCATCATCCGCTTGAGGACTGGTAAGACCTGCCGACTTATAGTGTTGCACCCTCTGTAATACCCCAATTCGCAGAGTTCCGACATGCCCGCTCTTATGTTCTCCATCATGCGTCTCAATGTGTATGCCACACTATCCCAATCCACACTCTCTTCAGCCATTCCTATCACCTCCTACTTTTCCCTTCTTCTTGAACCATAACAACTCATCCTCATCAACAAGCTCCTCAAGCCTGTTCTCCTTCCTCTTCCGTTTCTGTCTCTTCTGTTTCATCTTCCAAACCCTCCATCGCTTCCTGCATCTCCTCGTCAGGTATCTCCGCCTCCATCTTGCCCATCCTCTTCTCCGCAATCTTCTTCGCCTGCTCTTGTATCGCCTGTTCCATCACGGGCATCATCATGGCAGTGAACGGGTCTTGTGCCATGCCCCTTAACATCGGGTTCTGAAGGGCTGAACTCGCATGTCCCTGTGCACGCTCAAGCGACTTGACCGCCATAGAGGCTCTTCGGTATATCGTAGTGAACTGGTTGATTACATCAATCGCACGTTGTAAGTCCGCAATCGTAAGGTTAGCAGTTGTATCCACTTTGGGCTTCACTTTGGGTTTGGGCTTCTTATCTATTCCGTTCATTATGACAGCTCCACCTTCTTGTTACCACTCACTGTTCCGTCAGTTCCGTATATGAGATAGTAGTGTTCAGCACCCGTTGTCGTGTCATGCCATATCGTTACCTCACCTGCCGCAACCGCAGGTTCGCTCTCTTGCTCCACCACCTGTATCTTCTTTATGCTCTCCACAACCTTTGAATCGCTATCAAGCGATGCAACACCATTCGCCGCACCCTTCTCTGATGCGTCCAGCTTCGTATCGTCATGAGGCACTACCGTCCCTATCGGGTGTCTCTCTGTTGTGTCATGCTCAGTCTCCGTAAAAGTCGTATGTGCCATCTCTTATCACCTCCTAACTCAATTCCACCTCCTTCCAAACGTTACCCTCTGTGCAGATACATAAAAAGCACGTATCAGTCTCAAAATACATATCCCCAACCTCACACGTGGTAGGTCTCTCTGCATGCGTCCCCGCTCGCACCTTCGTAACAGCAAGACCCGTAAGGTCTATCTCGTCATCACCGCCCTTCTCGTGTCTCGTGTGATGGTCTTCAGGTATGAAGACATCAACCCAGCCCGAAGCAGTATAGAATTGTATGACGTGCTTGTTGGTGTCACTATTATATATCTCACGTATCTTGTTCGGTATCTCCCATATAACAGTCTCAGGCATAAAACATCACCTCCGCACCCTCATACAACACAAACCTTGAACCATTATTCATCACTCTCTTCTTATGTATCAATGTCCCCCATATATGTCCCTCACCACTCACTGTAAGGTTGCGAACAAACTTGTGCTTATCACTCTCTACCACAAACACTTCGTTTGTTTTTACAGTTACATCTTTTGCGATTACAGGTGCAGATGCTATGTCTTGTGTTGCTGACGATACAGACTGCAAGTAATACTTCATCCATCCGAGTATAGATGTTGGTTCTGACATTTCTTATTTCGTGATGGTTACAATTAATGCTTTACCCTTGACCTCTACACTCACTGTTCCCTGCGATACTCTTATCTGTTTCGCAACCGATTTGGCAACCGAAGTCAACGACATGGAGATTAAAACCTTGTCTATCCCAACACGCATGACCGATGCTATGCCCGCTCTACGCAACCGCTCTTGAGACGCTATAAGCGTTTGCATTGATGATGCCCATACACGTCTCGCCTGTGGTGATTCAAACTCTATGTTCGCAGTCATCTTCACACCTTTGTCTTTATTATATACTGGACGCTTAACGTTTTTCCCTGCTCCACATCCACTGGCGGGGACAGAACATCTCGTAACCACAAACAGTATGTGTTATTCCACTCTACCTTCACGACAAATCCTATCTCTTTAACCGTTATTGTTGCACCACTGTTATTGTAGAATGTTCTCAAGAACGGCAGTTTCACATAGCCTCCACTTATGTTAATGTCAGGAAACATCATCTTGTCGTATTCTAATTGTCCTGTCCCGTCTCCGTGTTCAATCTTCTCAAGCAGTTTAAAGTCTTCATTTGTGGGTGGTGTGTCATTACTTCCAACCAGTATTCCATAGGTGTCATTTCCCACACCAGCACTGCCTCTGAATAAACCCTTACGACCACTTCCTGAAATGTTCCCCTCTGCTTGTAAAGTAAACTCCGAACCGCTGGTGTTTTTGCAGGTTCTGTTGTGCACAGACAAGTCCGCTAAAATGCCAACTAAAAACCACTTTACGAAACTCTTGCTCTCTTTTATTCCCGTATCACGTATGATTTTTCCGTGTTCGTCAGTAACGAATACCCTGAACTCAGCCATCACCCTCTTTTCCTTTTTCTTTTCATTCTCCTCTTTCATCTTTTCTCCTCCCATCTTTTATGCTTTGGTTTTCATTATATACTGAACCGTAAGCATCTGTGCAGGCTCAACAGTGATTGGAGTGCCCAGAACATCTCGTATCCACAAAAAGTTCCTGTTATTACGGACTTGACGCACTACAAACCCTATCTCTTTAACAGTTACATCCTCTGTTCCGCCATTATAGAAATTCCTCCGCATTGAAAACTCCACATAGCCCGATTCTTCAACTACATCGTGGTATACCATGCTTCCGTAGCTCAATTCTCCAGATTCTGAACCGTCATGAATCGGATTGCCCAGAACATAATCAGAATTACTGGGAGCGACATCGCTTGCTCCTACAAGAATACCATAGCCATCATTATGGTCTCCAGCATCTGCTCTGTGTAAGCCTAAATTGTTGGGGCTGTCAGCTACAAGCGAAACCGTAGAACCTCCAGTATCCTTTGCGTTGGTGCTGGCATCTGATATTTCTGTCTTTAAACAATCAAGGAACTGTCTTACGAAGCTCCTTGATGGCACTATCCCGCTGTCATATACTATGCGTTTCTTCTTGTCTTGCTTCATTACCCTATACGCCAACACAATTGAATCTTCCATTTCTTCTTTCTCCATAATTCCAAACACCTCCTTTTGGGGCTTCATCATGTTATCTCGGTAGTGAACTCTGTTTCTGGCTCTGCTTCTCCCGCAGCACTCTCCGCTATTTGAGCAGTAGATTCTGCCTCTGGTTCTGCTTCTCCAGCACCACTCTTCGCTATATAAGCGATAGCTTCTGTCTCAGGCTCTGCGTATGCATACATACCACCTACTGCGGCTGCTGGCATGCCAGGCTGTTGAGGTTCTGGCGGTGTATATGGAACTTCTGTCGGTTCTGGAGTTTCTGGTGGTGTAAACGGCGTTCCAACTTCGGTTGGTGTGCTTGGAGGAGTTCCTGCACTGGGTGTGCCATGTGAGATTGAGGGCGTGTATCCAGAATCATACTGTGGCGTATCTTCTCTGTATGGTTCTCTATCCACTACTTCTGCGGATGGTGCTGTGTATGATACTTCTGGCATGTATTTAAGCACATCAGTCTCAGGCGGTAAGAGGTTGATTGTTGTTCCACCCATGCCCTTAACCGTTGAGGCAACAACCTCTTTCGCAAGCATGCTCGTGATTGGTAATACTGCAAGCGATGCAAAATTACCGAGTATGTGATAGCCTATGTCACCGATTGAGTGTGCATCACCCGCCTTCTCCGTGAGATTCAGCACTATCTTCCTCGTTCCTAACAGTATCATGTTTGCGAATATTACATCGTCAATTCTGTCTTTAACTCTTGAGAGAACATCTGACAAGAACGTGTTTGCACCTGATGTGAGGTTGCCTATCCAGTTCCTGAAGGTTTCGTATATGTTAGAGAAGAACCCCGTTATTGCGTTCCATATCCAGTTACCGATATTGACAAGCTGTGCACCTATCCATGTAATTCCTGACCATATCCACTGAGCAAAACCCTTGAGTCCACTCCAGATGTTACCGCCTATCCACTTGAGTCCATCCCAGACAGTCTCACCTATCCAGCATATACCATCCCACAACCAAGCACCGAAATTATAGAGTTGAGAGCCTATCCATGATATGCCTCCCCAGAGCCACTGACCGAAATCGTAAAGCTTGTTGCCAATCCAGTCAAAACCTGCCTTTAGCGAGTCAAACGCAAGTTTAAGATAGTGACCAAACCGCTGAAATGCCCACCATATACCATTTCCGATGTCAGTGAGACCATTGCGAAATGCCTGACCCATGCTGATGAGTGCATTCCAGAGATACTCCCCAAAGGAACAGATTGCATCCCATAATGACCTTCCGAATGTTACTATACCTTGACCTACCCATGCGATACCTTTACCTACTTCGTCAGTAATGCCTGTAAGCGTATCCCAAGTGTTTGATGCCCAATCTGTTATGTTTGATACTACGTCATCCCACCATGCCATTGTTCTTTTATACCCTAATGAGCACGACTATGCCTCTTGAGTCCACTGTTACTGACGCCAATTTCGCAAGGTCTGGGTTGTTGTCAAATATCTTCTTCACGATTGCCTCCTTTGTGAATATCACCTGCAAGCCTTCATTTACAACCTGCACGTCTGCTTCTGGCACTTTGTTCTTAACGCCTTCCGCCATGAAGTGCAATAGTCCCGCTCTGTTCACTTGTGGATTTATACCTTGTGGATTCACACCTGCCATTTTCTATTCTTACACCTCCTCCTTATGCAAACATAATCGCTGTTGTAACACTGAGATGTGCGAGTTTCCAGGGGTCTTCCATCACTTGTGCCCATACGTATTGCATGAAGCCCCATACATAAGACAATGCCTGACGCACCATGCCTACAACTGTTGACAGGACGCCTTTTACCTCGTCCCATCCTGACTGTAGCATGTTGCCTATCGGTGCTTCCAGATTCACTCCGCATCCTAATACTTGCACCATTTTCTTACACCTCCTATATTATACAAAAGTATGTGGAGAAAAAAATCAAAATCTCCACAACTTTTCTCTATTTCGGCTTGCTGTTCTTACCCCCGATAGTATCCCCGATAGCACCACCGATAACATTCTGAGTGCTTACGCAAATCCACAGTATGCCATGACAGCATCCGCAACCGCACTGATTGCATCTGCAAGTGCATCACCGTATAGACCAGTGAATCTTGCGACTACAGCATCACGTTCTGCTGATGCTGTATCTGCGTCTGTCACCTTCTTCAGCCTCTTGTAGAGGTTGTAGCCTACTGACCTGAGCATACCCCGCTGACCAGTCCCAACAGTGTCGGGGATAGCAGGCAGTATCACATTTATGTATAGGTCTTCATACTCTGCGAAGGCAGTAGCATATCGGGATTCGGCACGTCCCCCAATGTATTTCGCCTCTGGCGATACTGGGGTCTGCCTACCCTCCTGCAAGCCTCCCACCTTGATACCCAACAAATGTGCGTCTGCTTTCTTCGGCATTTTATATCACCCCCCAACTACTCTGGACTGGCTTATACGGGTATTATGCCCCGCAGTGACCTGAAAGCTGACCTTCCGAACTTCACAGCAGCACCGACTACGAGACCCATCACCATTATCAACGCAAGTGCCTCAGCATTCTCTGCAAGCACAGAAACCAGAGTATTTATCACCGAGATTACCGCATCCACCACATTGCCAATCATGTAAGTCAAATCCGCCATCTGGGTGTCTCACCTCCTAACTTTTTCAACAGTATAACATTTGTGGTAAAAGTATAAAAATTTTATGGTATAATGCAATTCTGGTGGTGTGTGACATGATTACCGATTGGAGCGTTTTGTGAGGGGCAAATCATACGACGTCATATAATACTTTATATGACATGGTTAATTTTAGGTAAACCTAAAAAATTTAGGTTTTGAATTATAAACCCTAACTACACATAACCTAAAATTTTGGTCACACGTTAGTAGATATGCATGCCAAATAACGCTTCTTAGAACCCTAATACTAAAATAGAACCCTTATAGGGCAAATCAAAAACCCCTAAAAACCGTTTTTGAAAGAACCATTCTGTGACGACGGATTTAGAGCCTCCAGAGAAGAGTATAAAGCCAAATCTCTAACCACAAGGGCTGAATTCAAAAACGCCTAAAAACCCTTATGTCACACGTTACTAAATTAACACTTCTGCAATTCTGCATTTTTAAGTTCAATAATCACATCACGTATGGAACATTCTGTTTTGCATACTATCTTACGCTGGCTCTTTATATCACCAGGTGCATTACTGATAGATTTATACAACGCCCTAAAGATTATCCTCAACACCTCCTTGCTCTTCCATCCGCTCGCATCATCAAAATCCTCATCAAAAGAGAGTGTGATAACATGTTTACCGTATAAGAACAGACTGACCTGTGCTATCGTTGGCATCTCAATGCATGTATTGTCATACATATCGCCAATTTAACACTTCTGCAATTCTGCACATGCGATTTCTCTAATCACGTCAAATATAGACCGTTCTGTTTTTCGCATTACCTCATACTTACTGTCATCATCATCAGGTGCTCCTTCATCAGTCTCATAGATAGTTTCATACAGCCCTCTGAAGACTATCCTTAATAGTTCTTTGCTCTTTGCTCCACACATATTCTCAGCACAATCAACAAAAGAGAGCGTGATGACGTGCTTGCCATGTAAGAACAGACTGACTTGCTTTATTGGTGGTAAGATATTATATTCAAGCATTCACCACCACCTGTTCTTGCTCTTCTCAACAGCACGCTCAATCCGCTCTCTCGCAAACTCAAAAATATCGGTTATGAGTTCGCCACCTATGAACTTCCTGCCTGTTATGACACATGCCTCACCAGTTGTTCCTGAACCCATAAAAGGGTCAAAGACACTACCGCCTGGCGGCGATAGTGTCTCAACTAACTGTTGAACCAACCCTAAAGGTTTGGGCGTTACGTGCATCTTCTCCGCAGGTGCGGTCTTGTAGTCGTAACCCCAATTCCTCGTCACACCACGTGCTCGCATCGTTTGATATACATCACTGTAGAGGCTGTCCTCTTTAAAGTAGTAGTTCTTGCTGATGCTGTAATGCATAACGCTCTCATGTGCTGGTAAAAACTGCTTCTTGCTCTTTATCCCTGGCGGATACACCATAATAATCTCTGACCGCAGTGCGAACCCGTATTTTGTGAGTTTCTCGTGCCACCTGAACTTGTCATGTAAGCCTACGAATATCACGAGGTTGCCCGTAACTTTGAGTATCCGTTTGAAGTTTTTGACCAGTATCTCTTTTGTGGATGCAGTTAATGGTGGTGTTCTTATGTTACTTGTCTTCATATCATAAGGCGGGTCTGTAAGGATAAGGTCTTGCGATTTGTCCTCTATCTGCAAGACCAAATCCTTTGCGTTTCCGTGATATAGTCTTATCTCCTCACTCATTGTCTATCTCACGTAATATCTCGTATAGTGCCATTATCTGTTCCTCAAGTCTTATCGCAAGTTCGGTGTGTTCCTCTCGTGATACACGCTTGCCGTTGCCATCGTATTTGCCCTGAAACAGTATATTCCACCGTTTTGGTGTCTGTGTGCCTGTTACTCTTAACCAGTTGAAAATCTCACGCCTGTAATCTGAACCTAATGCTAACTGTATCACCACCTTCTCTTGTGGTGATGGCTTCTTATCCTTGCACCAGAGATATACATGCAAGCCCTTATGCGTTTCGTATATGGTCAGCCTTTTGAATTCTATTGCTGTAAATATTGAGATAAACCGCATCCTCTCTGCGAATTCTCTTGCACTTATGCGTTTGCGGTCTATGTCCAGTAGTATATCCGCATCCGTGAGCATTGCTATGTGCCTCCTGTAAGAGCATCCCTCAAATGAGAATGCTCTTTCTCTTCAGTCCAGTCTATTAACGCTCGCAACGCCTCATCACTGCGTTTCCGCATGCAGTGCCAGATGCTCACACCAGCATCATAGTTTACTGTTTTTGGTGCACCGAGCGTATGTGCTCTTCTGAATGTTACTGAGTTGAATTTTATGAACGAGTAGTTGTTAAGTTCTCTTTTCAGAGCATCTGTGATTTTTACGTCTGTAAGTGGTGGCTCTATCTTTGCATAGTATTCTGTTACATCAACAACCGTCTTTCCGACTATTTCTCGTCCAACCACATTGCATCTAATTTCTGTCTCTGGTGGAATGGTTATTCCATATCCCTCCACAGCATCCTCAAGGCAGTCATCCATGATTTCACACACTGCATTCCGCAATGGCACTTCTATATCCGCAAGCCATAAGCACTCATCATCACTGTATGCGGTTGGTAAGAGTGTCTTGAACGTTCCCGATAGTGTGAGTTCTATGTCAATATCGTGCCCTTTCTCCCGTGAGCTGTATTCAAGCGATTTGTGTAATTCAAAGTCCACCTCTCTATACTTGTGCTGTATGACAGTAGGTATCACTTCAAGTTCTTTTATTTCTCTCCTGACTTCCTCAAGCAGTTTATCCAGTTCCTCCCACCTTCTTGATGCATAGTTGTATGCACCATATAAGTCTTCAAGCCTGCGTCTGTAATAATTTATCAGCCTGCGTGTCTCTTCTATCTCTGCACTTACTGTCCTCACATCAGGCAACCCTGCAAGTGTTTCCCTTGCGATTGCCACTCGCTCTCTCAATTCTGGCAGTCTCGCTCTTTCGGCTCTGAGCAGTTCTGCGTAGTGTCGTGCCCGCTCCTCATCATGAACGGCAACTGCTCTTCGGTATAGTCTCGTGTATGCACCTATCCTGCCGATGCATACACGCTCCGCATGCACTGCTTCTCTATATCTCCGTTCTGCCATCGCAATTCTCACTCGTGTTGCTCGCAATGTCCAGTATCGCTCTCTTGCCTCTTCCAGAGAGCGTTCAACGTTTCTGTATCTGCTAAGCAATATTGACTTACGCTCTGATTCATTTTGTCGCTCTTCAACAATGCGTGTCTCAAGTTCCCGCAACATTCCGAGTCGTTCCGCAACGGGCAACCTGTTGAATTCCTCTTTTGTCGTGCCCAGAATTCTAAATTTTCGCTCTTCTATGTTTTCTTCTCCCATAATCTTATCACCTCCTACATTATACCCAATACACAATATTCTTAGAAACTGTTGCCTTGTGCACTAAATTCTTCTCTACAAGTGTAGTCAGTAACCTTGCTGTATATTCTCTGCTCAAACCGAGTGCTTCGCTTATCTCTGTTGTTGTCATCTCTTTCTGTTCTCGTGCAAGGTATAGGTATATGTCATAGGCAGTCTTCGTGAGTGTGCGTTTTGCGTATCCGAGTTCTTGCACTTTAACGAGCCATTCTATGCTGTCAATTGTCTCTTTTGTTATTTCGTTCGCTCCGCTGACGAACGCTTCAATGTATGCAACACGTGCGAAGTCCCACATCGCACGTGTTAAGTTTTCTGGTCTTATCTTTGCGGTCTGGTATTTCTTTGCGATGGTTTCTCTTGTCTTTTCTGGTATGATAACTGACGTCCCTTTTAGTTCTTCTCTTGCTCTTTTGATTTCACTCGTGTTGATGTCCAGCTCTTTGCCCTTGATGAACAGGTCTGTCTGTTCCGTTACTGAGGTGTCGAGAAATACTGGCACACATCTTGATAAGAGTGCCCTATCAAGAGCCGTAGGTGTCTGATACGTCATTGATAACACTACGAATGATGCTCTCAAGTGTATCTCCAGACTTGTGCCTTCTGCTACAAACCCGAACCCATCCTCTATTATGTGTTCGGGTTTGAGTATTTCAAATCCGAGTGTTCTGGAGTATCGCTGGTCTTCCATGAGTGAGAGCATGACTGCTCGCTGGTCTTTTGTCGTGTTCTGGAACTCTTCAAGTATTGCTGTGGTGTTCGGAAGGTGTCTAATACTGCCTATCACTGCAATCCCGTCTCTTTTGATTGTGCCTATGAGTCCTGGAGTGCTGTAGTCTTGTATTATCACGCCCAGACCTTGCCTGACTATTGAATTCATGATACTGCTCTTTCCTGTTCCGTATGGACTGTTGACCCATAAGTTGATTGTTCCTCTCGTTTTATGTCCCTGCTCTGTCCGAAACTCTCTGATACTTGCTGATGCGAGCGTATATCCAAGTAGTTTGTTGAACATTTTGCGTTCATTCTGGCTTCTTGATTATAATCTTCCCGTCCTCAATGCCCACGAGCACCCAGTCTCCCCTTTTGTAACCGAGTTCTTTGAGTTCTGCTGTTATTGTTAAGGAAGGGATTGTCCCTTCCTTGTTTGCTGAACTCACTCGTCTCAACTGGTATCCATCTATCTTTTGAAGGTCAATAACGACCTTCCGTATCTCCTTGTGCAACTTCCCCATTTCCTTTACATCACCTCCTCTTTTTCATTCTTCCTCTTCACTCTCCATACAAAAAAGTTCAACAGCCTCAAAAGGTATGATTGTAACCGTTTTGTGGTCATCGCTGTATGCCAATACTGCTCTTATATTCGTATCAGGAATAGCGTTTGGATAAGACCGCACTTTTCCGCTCTTGAATTCAATTGTTATCTTCATTTTGCTTCACTCCTTTGGCACTTTGCCTCCGTCTTTGCGTATTGGTTTTTTGAGGTTCACCTGCATCTTTTTTGCGATAAGGTCTGTCATGTTGTTGAGATAGCCTTTTATTTCTGCGAGCACTGCTGTGGCTATGATTACGTCTGCGAGTTCCTCTTTGAGGTTCTCTTCGTCGCCACTGAGAACCGCCTCTTGCAGTTCCTGTGCCTCTTCCAACACCACCTTTGCTTGGATATAACTGTCTTTATTCGTCAGGTTCTGCTTCTTAACGAAGGTTTTTATTATTGCATCAAGCACATACATTTTGACCCTCCTGCGAAAAATACTGAGAGGAGAGGTTTGCTCTCCTCTCAACTCGCTTGTTTTAGTCCTCCTCAAGTCCTTCTTCAAGTGACCGCATTACGAGATACAGCATCGTCGTGAGCACTCCTATCAGTTCGTAGTTACTGCCTGCAAAAGTCTGAATTAACTGACCTGCGGCAGTGGTGGCGATTCCGAGTTGTTGCTCTACTGGGTATGTCTTGATTTTATGCACGAGAGCTTGGAACTCTGGTGCAAGTGGCTCTTCGCTCATTGTTCTTGCTCCTTTTTCTGCTCCTCTTTCCATGCGATGATGAAGATTGCTTCAAATGGTATTATTGCTGATTTCCCGTCACCCTGTATTCTGATTACCCGATTGGCATAGTCTATCACTGCTCTTGGGTATTCCACCTTGCTCTTATCTCTGAACTCTACCACTACCTCTCTTGGTTTCTCGTTCAACACTGTTGCCATTTTATTCTTTCACCTCCTCTTTCGCTTCTCGCTCAAGGTATTTCTCTGCTATGTCTTGTGCAACCTTCAACGCTCCAATCCACTCCAGAGGATTTCGGCTGAAAATATAAGTGAGCCACACCGCAAGTGCGATTGCGGTGTGGATTTGCAACTCTGGTCTGACTGCTCTAATCCTCTCCACGAGTGCCTGTGCCTCTATTGTAGAGAATATGAACTCTGGTTGCATCTACCTCTTCCTCCGTGTCTTCTTCTCTGTCTTCTTCTGTTTTTTCTCTGTCTCCGCCTCTGTCTCCTCTTCTTCTTCCTCTTCTGTCTCTTCTTCTGTCCCTTCTTCTATTTCTCTTTCTGCTTCTCTCTCCACCTTCTCATCCACTCTTCCCATACCCATTTGCTCTGGTATTTTCGCCAGAGCAACCACATTACTTACTTCCGTTCCGTCCCGCATTGTCCTGTTCTTCACTGTCACCATCACTTGTCTCCCGATGAGGTCATCAAAGTCTATCTCTTCGCCAGGCTCTGGCTCTCTGCCCAAGAGTGTTGATGCCCACTCATACGCCTTTGACCTCAGGGACATCTTCTGAGAAGACACTCCGCTAACGAGTGTCTCTTCTGCGAAGTCCACGAGGTCAAAGACCCATCGCCATGACTGACCAAACTGGGTGTCAATGTCCTGAATGTCTATTAGTTCTGCTCGGTATATGCCCTCGTCCACGAGTGTCACGCCTGCTGATGGCTCTACCGTCACTGTTCTTCCTCTCTTTCTACTTCTCCCATATTCTTCTCCCATTTTTGGTGTTCTCACCTCCTTTGCCCCCTCACGCCTCACGGTCGTTGAGGGGACATCGCTTTTTTGTGGTGGAGAGTGGAGGAAAAAAGTAAAACCTCCACAACTTTTGAACTGTTTATTTTAGTTTTATGCATTGTTTATTCACCACGCTCCTCTTGTATAATCTCCAGTATTTCTGTCGCCAGCTCAAGGACACGTTCTGCTTGCGATTTCGTTGTTGTTTCTGTATTTGTGCCGTATCTGCATGCCTTGCATACTTGTGGTTTTGAGAGCATGTGTCCCAGGTCTATAAGGCTTCCGCAAGGCGTATCTTGTATGAAGGTATTATGGCACTGACTGCATTCTGCCTGTAGATAGAACTTGGTGTAACTGCTGTAACCAGTGTATACTTTTCTGGCGATAAAAGTGAGCCCGTCAGCGGTGATTCTTGCTGTTCTCTCGCTCTTTGGCTCTACGTTTTGTGGTTTACCGAACACTTCTGTGAATTCTTTTACTGCTTCTCTTGCAAACTTTTCAGCCTGTTCTGTTAGTTCTCTTTGATGTTGTTGTTCCCACTCTTCATACGCTTTTATTGCTCTTTCTCTCAGGCTTCCCATCTTCTTCTCACCTCTTCATATCTATTCCACATCCTCTTTTCTCATTGGTGCGATTGCGTATGCTGTTTCTGTATCTTCACCGAAGAATACCAGAAGTGGGCTGTCGTTCTCTATGCCCAGCCTCACATACTCAAACCCTTGCTCTTTCAAGAGCTTGAGCAGTTTTGTCAGCTCCACCATCTTCTCCAGCGAAATCCTTGTGGTGTGTCCCTTAAACTGCTTCACTTGCACGAACCCTACTGTGTTATCAGCATTTACCTGCAACTTCTCTATTTTCATTGGTTTTCTTCATCACCTCCCATCTCTTTGTATTCCTTGTTATAAATCTGTTTTTGCAGTTCAATTGTGGCATCGTCATGCAAAAAGCACTCGTCGCCAACCTCTTTAATCACCTCAAACTCATCAGGTGGCGGTTCTATGAGTGCTATTGCGTTTAGTGGTGTTCTTGTTGTGGTCGCCACCTTGAGCCACTTGTATTCGTGCACTATGTCGTGAAGCACTGTGCTTGCTTTTGCTTTTGGTATTACTCGCTTGCAATACTTGATTTCTTTATCAAGGTCTTCCCGCATGCATCCGCTCACTCCGCATACGTAAACCTTAATCTGTCGCATTTCAGTTCTCCTCCTCTGGGCACATATCGCTGTAAAGGTCAAAGGCTTCACTGATAATGTGTGCGATGCGTATGACAGCATCGCTGTTGGCTCTGAATTTCTTGCGAAATGACATTTCGCCGTTCTCTGTTTTGAATTCCATGAAAACTGTGATTTCACTCATTTCTCTTTATGCCAAACCGTGTCTTCCTTTCCCTGTCCAACTCATTGATTTTTCGTTTGTTCTCTAAGAGCATCCGCCACAGTGCTCTGTTGCTCTTTTGTCCTTTAATCTTCGCTATTTGGTCTTGCGATGGATAGTGTTCTTGTAGCCATTGCCAGGGTTCGTAGAGCAGTGGTATCCTGATGTTCCACTGCCGTCGGCTATACCTGAATATGATGCATAGTTCTCCCTGTCTATTAACGTAAATGTCCAGCTTTTGTGCTTTTTGTGCCTTCTCTTGCTCGTCTAACTTCTTTGCCTCTTGCACTGCCTCTTTGTATCTCTCTTCTGAGATAACTCCCAAGTCCCTTAACAGGTTCAACTCACTCACTCTATCCATTACAATCCACCTCCTCTTCTTTCAGCCTCTTCTTCCAGCTCGTTTATTAAGCTAAACATCTCTTCCCAGTAGATAAAGACCCTGCCGTGTTCGTGTCCCATCTCGTTGAACTCTTTGATTAGAACTCCACGAGCACCCTTGACAAGCACCAGATAACCCTCGTGCTCCTTCTCCTTGATTTCAATCTCCACGTCTTCCCTCATTTCTCCTCACCCTCACTGTTTATGCCATATACCTTCTTTGCCTCTTCCTCGTCTTCTTCGGGTGTCACTGCTCTGAGGAACTCATACCACCATTCCTCTATCTCATATTCTGTTGCCATTCCCATCGCCTCCTTTTTCTTTCATGTCGGGATACGACAATTTGGAGTGTTCATTGGCACTCCCTCCCTCACCACGATACTCTTTTTTGCCTCCGCTTGTGCCTCCGTAACCATTGTGGATGTCGGCGATGCATGTAGGTGTGCCCGTGCGTCAGCTTGAATCTCCGAAAACCTGCTTTTTTCATTCTTCGTTTCACTTCTTCTCTTCTCAGATAACCGGGAAAGCTGAAATAGCCTCTGAAGGTCTTGCCGTAGGCGGTGATGCACTTGCTCCCTCTGCCTCCTTCTGGAGGGAGCAAGTCTGTGTAGCTGTCTTCCTTGCCTTCCTCATCAAGAGTCGGTAATGCTATTTCCAGCATTCTCACGCAGTTTTTTCACCTCCTAACTTCCTCCACGCTCCTGTCTCTTGGAAGGGGCAGGAGCTTTGTGGGGAAGAGACAGAAAAAAAAATATGAAAGTTTTTGGTGTTCATTTTTGACCTTACCTTTACTCTTTACTTTTCAGTGCTGACAACTCTTGAGCTTTGTTCCGCTCTGGATACTCGCATCTCCACTCATACAGTCCACAGTCATTAATGTTGATAAAGTTTGACGGGTCACACCCGCCAAACCACCAGTTCCCATCCTCGTCCTGTGTTCCGATTGCGTAACCGTTTGGTGCGTCTTGCAGACTTATCTCCTCTCCTGTCACCTCACTGATTTTCTTGCATAGTGCCACGAGGTCATCTGAGACCCATGCCCCACGATTTGAGTCATAGACAACTCTTGACGCTCTTGGTTTCATGACGCAACCGATAATGCCGTCTTTGCCGTAGAGGACAAACCCTGATGGGTCTTCTTTGACTTTTTGGACACCGAGAATGTTTGCTACCAACTGAGAATATCCGCAATCGTTGACGTATATGCCTGCTTGTCCGTTTTTCTGGTCTATCTCTATGTTTACTCTCAAGTTCGGTATTTTGTTTTCCATCTTGTCTTTCTCACCTCCTCTTTGTCCTCATTCCTGCTCTTTCAACCTCAACCACTCCCTGTATAGTTCAACTGCGTCAGCGAAAGCATCAAGCCTTTCTGGTGTCACTATGTCCTCGTCAAGCACCGATAAGACTGTTTCTATCATGCCCAACTTTTTTGGTATATCCACCTTCGCCATTTTCTCCTTTTCACCTCCTCTTCTTGTCGGAATTGGGCTGTTCATTGCCAGCCCCCCGCTCACCACTTTACCAGTCTGCCCTAACAGCAGGCACTGAAAAAAAAATATGAGAAGTTTATTTGGGGTTTAACCCCTTATAAACCCCTCACTAACCGAAGGACGTGATTCACGCTGGTTCTGCTAAAATTGATGCTCGCACGCTGGTCTTCTGTGTATTTTATACCGCCAGTGCCCTTCTTTTTGCCGTTGAGCTTCTCCAGAGCCTTTTTTGCCTCTTTTTCGCTCAGTATGCCCTCAGACAGAAGTTTGCGTATCACTGCTTCGTCAGAATCGCCGTTCTTCTTTTCTATCTGCATAAAATCCGCCAATCTCTGCAGGAAATTCTCCACTGTCTTTTTCTCGCTCTCATCAACCTTAAATCCTGAATTCTTAACCAGCGTGGCAATATCTTCCACCGACATCTTCTTTTTGGTCTCTTCTGCCATTTTCGCCTCACCTCCTAACCCTATTGACGAAAAGGAGCAAGAAGATAGCAGTAAATCGCCATTAAAGCCAGCACCTTCGCTCGCTATATATCCCCTCTTATCGGTTTTTCTATCGCTCCGCATCTCGCTCCTTTTCGTCATAGGACGGTTATAAGATAAGTTCTAATAGTATATAAACCTTTAGACATAACTACTTAATCTACAATTCTGGTAATACTTTATAACCTAAAAATTCGGTCACATGTTACTAAATATGTCATTTTAGTAGATAAACTTAATATCGCCGTTATGAACCCCCTAAGAGCGATTATGTTAAAGGTGTCAAGAGTAAGGGTAAAAGTGGCACGCTGTATATC
>Ga0190286_1000334_pt1 | contig 20487 bp, 21 predicted proteins | sample 48691834_MG_FD_183241 | JGI IMG/M metagenome (GOLD analysis project Ga0190286, IMG submission 183241) | Hydrothermal vent microbial mat bacterial communities from Southern Trench, Guaymas Basin, Mexico - 4869-18-3-4_MG | ecosystem: Environmental > Aquatic > Marine > Hydrothermal vents >... | reverse complement strand
ATTGCTATCAGTAATGATAATGGCCCTGGTTTTTCTGCCATGGGTAGTATCTATGAGCCTCCCTGCTCCTTTGGCCTCTTCCCTCAAGCGCTTCATAGGTGCAGCGTCAGGGGTAACAATGGCTATTACCCTATCTGCCACTACTGTATTACCAAAACCAATATTTAAGAGCCTCATAATACTTTTATCCTTGTCATTCTTTTAACAATTGCTTTTATAACTCAATTACTTTTATCTATCAAGCCCCTATTTTTCATTGAATAATGGGGAATTACAAAATTAATTCCTCCCTGATATAGAATCTATTCCATAAAACCCAAATGTCAATTTGTTAATTGGATTTTGTTCATGCCTAGATTGCTTTGTCCCCTTCGCTTTGGGCTATGGCTTACACACTCCTCGCAATGACATTGTCCCATGTGTCATTGCTCGCCCCGTTAGATAATAGAAAGATACTTCCTCTACTCGTCCTGTGAAGTAAGCTTCACTACTCAACGGGGCTTGTTGAAACTTTCTATCTAACGGGGCGAGCAAAGCGAAGCAATCTCATGATTTGCTCCATCTCAGCGGCCTGCCCGCCATCGCTCTCGCTCAGGCGAGGCGGGCGGGTCTCGGCGCTCTCCGTGGTGAACAGTTACGATTTAACGAATCAACTAATTTTCTATTCAACGATTTATCCTTGACTTTTACTTTATAAAAATATATAGCAAAAAAACATGAAGCGAAGCGATTTAATGCTGAAAGGGCTAAAAAAGGCACCACATCGCTCTCTTTTAAAGGCTACAGGATATATAGATGAGGAGCTTAGACGTCCTATAGTCGGTGTGGTCAATGCCTTTAATGAAATTATACCAGGGCATATCCATCTAAATCAGATTGCAGCAGCAGCAAAAGCAGGTGTGAGAATGGCTGGTGGCACTCCTATAGAGTTTCCAGTGATTGGCATCTGTGATGGCATTGCCATGCACCATAAAGGCATGAAATACTCCCTTATGAGCCGTGAGATCATTGCCGATTCTATTGAGGTAATGGCTATGGCCCAGCCATTTGATGGACTGGTTTTGGTAACAAATTGTGACAAGATTGTCCCAGGGATGCTAATGGCTGCTTTAAGGTTGAACATTCCAAGTATTATTGTAAGTGGTGGACCTATGTTGAAAGGTGAATTTAGAGGTAAGGCAGTGGATGTGATTTCTGTATTTGAGGCTGTCGGGGAGGTTATGGCTGGGAAGATGACAGAAGAGGACCTAAAAAGGCTTGAGGAGGTGGCCTGTCCAGGTTGTGGCTCCTGCGCTGGCATGTTTACTGCCAATTCTATGAACTGTTTAAGTGAGGCCATTTGCCTGGCACTGCCAGGAAATGGCACTATTCCAGCAGTAATGGCTGCCAGGGTACGTCTAGCAAAAGAAAGTGGTATGCAAATTGTTAAACTTATTGAAAAAGGTATTAAACCTAGAGACATTGCTACACTCTCTGCCTTTAAAAATGCTATTGCTGTAGATATGGCCCTGGGGTGTTCTACAAATACAGTTCTCCATTTAATGGCAATTGCCCATGAAGCCAAGGTTGCCCTTAATTTAAATATGTTTGACGAAATGAGTAGGAGTGTGCCTCAATTATGTAGCTTAAGGCCAGGAGGTTCTTATTTTTTGCAAGATTTAGACGCCGCTGGTGGCATCCTTGCTGTAATAGCTGAGCTTTCAAAGAAAAACCTTTTAGATTTAGATGTAATGACAGTAAAAGGTCAGCCTCTAAAAGAACTACTACCCTATTCAGAAAACAAAAATCCTGAGGTCATTAGACCCATAGATAGACCATATAACAAAGAAGGCGGTCTGGCAGTGCTTTTTGGAAATCTGGCCCCTGAAGGTGGAATAGTAAAGCAATCAGCAGTAGTCCCAGAAATGATGGTCTTTACCGGTAAGGCAAGGGTATTTGATTCAGAAGAAGAGGCAACAGATGCCATATTAAGTAAAAAGATAAAATCCAAAGAAGTAGTAGTAATCAGGTATGAGGGCCCTAAAGGGGGGCCTGGTATGAGGGAAATGCTTACACCTACTGCTTCTATTGTGGGCATGGGATTGGGCAAGGAAGTAGCCCTTATTACCGATGGGCGTTTTAGTGGAGGGACAAAAGGAGCAGCCATTGGGCATATCTCTCCAGAGGCAGCCAGCGGAGGCCCTATTGCCTTAATAGAAGAAGGAGACCTTATTGAAATTAATATACCGAAAAGAAGACTAAATTTAAAAGTATCTGAAAAAGAAATGAAAAAACGCCGTTCCTTATGGAGGCCTTATCCTCCAAAAATTAAAGAAGGCTATGCTGTGCGTTATGCCCATCTAGTTACCTCTGCCAGTAAAGGGGCAGTATTAGAACTTTAATTATCTACTATAAGTTCAAATATTTCTTTTGCCCTTGGGTATCTTTTATTCTTCTTTATAGAAAAGATAAGCTTAACATTTACAGAGACAGAAAACCTACCTTTACCTGCCTCTATCATCTTTACATCCATTTTTGCCTTCTTTATCATATTTTCAAGCATTTCTGCCTCTTTTCTAAAACCAACGCAGACACCACAAAACTCAATTCTGGCCTCCATCTTCAGTATTATAAAAGATAATAACAATTCTTGCCATATTAATTTAAGTGCAGTAAACTATAATTGTATGAAGAGGTATATTTTGGTTATCTTTTTTATCTTTTGGCAAGTTTTACCTGCCAGTGCCATGCTTAGTACAACAGAGGAAAAAAAGTTGGGGGAAAAATTCATTGTTGAAGTAAAAAGGCATCTCCCTCTAATAGACGACCCCATTATTAATAATTATATCAATAATTTGGGCCAAACATTGGTTAGTCAATTGCCTTCAAGGCCATTTACCTATCACTTTTATGTAATAGATGACTCTACGTTAAATGCATTTGCAGGGCCTGGAGGACATATATTTATTTACCGAGGTCTATTTTTGGCCTTTGAAAATGAGGATGAATTGGCTGGTGTAATCGCACACGAGTGCGGACACGTAGTCTGCAGGCACATTGCTGATCGCTTAGAGAACAGCAAAAAACTCAGTATAGCTACACTGCTGGCTATCCTAGCTGGAGGTATAATAACCAGAAGTCCTCAGGCATCTGCGGCCATTGCCACTACCGCTATGGCTACAAGCACGGCCCTTTCACTTTCTTACAGCAGAGAGGATGAAGAAGAGGCAGATCGCACAGGCCTAAAATTAGTGTCAGAAGCGGGTTACAATGGTAAAGGCACCGTAACTGCTTTTAAAAAACTAGCGCGTTTGAGTTTGGAAAGTGGAGGGAAGATTCCGCCTTACCTTTTGACCCACCCAGCACTCCCTACTAGAATTACCTATATTGAACAGGCACTAAAATCCACATCTTATAGTTATAGTAATGTAGACCGTGATCAAACCAAATTTAAGATTGCCCATGCAAGATTAAGGGCACTTTATGGAGATGTAGATGCAGCTTTTAACTCCTTTTCTGCGTTTAAAAAAAAGAATCCCCAGAATTTTGCAAACCATTATGGCCTTGGTCTGTGTGCTGTTAGGAAAAAGAACTGGCAAGAAGCCCTTGTTAATTTTAAAAAGGCATCATCTCTTAAGCCTGATGAGCCAATAATTTTGCGCGAATTAGGTATTTGCCATTTTTATTTAGGCCAGTTTTCATCTGCTATTGGTATTTTAGAAAAAGTGCCTGAGGATGCTCAATCACTTTTTTATCTAGGGCGGGCATATCAAGAAAAGGGGTTAATTAGTAAAGCCATTTCTACTTGGAAGAAGTGTGTCAAAATTAACCCAGATTATGCTATGGCCTATTATTATCTGGCTAAGGCCTATGCCAATGTAAGTCCATTTAATGTAGCTACATTAGATAGTCCAAATCTAAAAGAGCGAGCTTGGTCTCACTATTATCTAGGAATTTACTTTAAATTAGGAGGGAAATTCCCTCAGGCAGATTATCACTTTAAAAAGGCATTAATGTTAGCAAAGGATGAGGAATTAAAAGGCAAGCTTAGACAAATCCTAGACAAAAAATAAAAGATAAAAGAAGTGCTTCTTTCTTTCTATTCATTAATAACTGGAGATGTCAATTTAGATCTATCAAATTCAAGGCTCTTTACACCAGATGCCATAAGGCTTATAAAACAAGCCAAGGCTGTTGTCCTTCCTCGATATTGCAGGGCTTGCCAATATTGGTTTTGTAAAAATCATGCCCCGGTCTTTCCCAACTTAGATACCCAGTTTCGTTTTAAAGGAAAATTTGGTCATACATTTGTATTTTCATTATGTGAAGTGCCCTATCCTCCTACCAGGCTCTATACTGGTATTGAGAATTTTAAAGAAAGGCACCTTAGAAATAATGAACCCCTTTTTTCCTATCCTTTTGTAGTAAAATGGAATAAAGGTGGAGGTGGAGCATTCGTATATAAAGTATATGATAAACAAGGGTTGTTTAAGGCATTAAGGACCTTTAAAAAATATGAACACCAAGGGCCAACATTTGTCATTCAACCCTATATTGACCATGGGGGAAGGGACTTGCGGGTGGTAGTAATTGGGGAGAGCCTTTTAACCTATTGGCGTGTCCAAACAAATCCTCAAGAATTCCGGACAAATGTAGGGCGTGGAGGAGAAATAGAATATAACATAGCACCAACATTAGAGGAAAAGACTATAAAATTGGTAAAAAAGATTTGTGACTTTACAGGCATCAATTTAGCAGCATTTGATGTCCTATTTCCAAAACAAAGGCCTGATCCATTGTTTTTAGAAATTAATTATCAATTTGGACTAAAAGGAATTGGGGGGCATGCCGCTTATAAGCAAATATTAAGGAAAGAAGTAAAGAAGTGGTGGGAAACTGTTAGAAATTAAAATGAAATATTCATGAATTCAGTCACAATATATCCTGTATCTTGTTTTATCTTTTATATCGTCCTATCAATTGAGTTTCTGCTAGAATGTGTCCTTCCATAGCCTTAATCAAATCATCCTTTGTTGCCCCGGGTTCAAGGTCAATTTCACTATCTAGGGCGTATAATTTAAAATGGTATTTGTGGGTGCCCCTTGGTGGACACGGTCCACCATAACCAATCTTACCAAAATCATTTCTTCCTTGTTTTGCACCAATTTTTAATACCTTTTCAGGCGGTATGTTTTCAGAAAGCCCTGTAACCTCTGGAGGAAGATTAAAAAGCAACCAATGCACCCACGTTCCCATAGGGGCATCTGGGTCATCACAGATAAGGGCCAGGCCCTTTGTACCCTTTGGAGGAGGTGTCCATGAGAGGGGAGGAGAAATATCCTCTCCATCGCAGGTATATTTGCTTGGTATCATACCACCTTCCTCAAAACTTGCACTTTTAATTTTTATTTCCATAATTTCCTCCCATATTTTTTGATTATTATTAAATTTTATCCAGTTTTGTTGCAGTTTTTTTAAACCAATCATAGGTCATTTTTAGGCCTTGATAAAAATCTATCTGCGGGTGAAACGCTAAGATTTGCTTTGTCTTTTTTAAATCGGCTGTGGCATGTCTTGCATCGCCAGGGCGAGGTGGTGCGAACTGGATATCTAGGTTGCTACCAGTGATTCCTTTTAATATTTCAATTAATCCCAAAACAGAATGACTCTTGCCTGACCCAATGTTTAATACTTGCCCTTTTCCCTTATTTAAAGTCAGGGCCAAAAGATTTGCCCTTACCACATCCTTGACATAGACAAAGTCTCTTGTTTGCCTCCCATCTCCATATACAGTAAGGGGCTTCCCTTCTAAGATACGGGTTATAAAGATAGGGACCACTGCAGCATAAGGAGAACTCGGGTCTTGTCTTTCACCATAGACATTAAAATATCTTAGACAAATGGTTTCTAGACCATAGACTTGGCTAAAGAGCTTGCAATAAACCTCCCCTATAAGTTTGCTGCTTGCATAAGGAGAAAGTGGTTCAGGGGTAGTAATACCTTCTTTTAGACCGTAGCCTTCTTTCCCCTTGAGCCCATAAATAGAACAAGAACTTGCAAAGATAAACTTTCTTACCCCATTCTCCTTGGCTGCCCAAAGCAGATTTAATATCCCTGTAACATTTATTCTATGTGTATCAAAAGGGCGCTCTATCGAAAGGGGGACCGAGACCAACGCTGCTTCATGAAAGATTGCTTCAACTTCCTTTGTTGCTCTGAGGCAAAGCTGACTTTCACTTATATCTCCTTCAATTAGTTCTATACCCTCTTTAGGCAAATTTTCTTTCTTTCCTGTAGAAAAATTATCTAAAACCCTGACAAAGAAGCCCTCTTTTTTTAAGGTCTCCACTAAGTGAGACCCGATAAATCCTGCCCCGCCTGTAACCAAGACATTCATATCAAACTCTAATAATTGTCGATAAGAAAGATATAGTCAAGTTCTATACTGCGATTAAAGCGATTGGCCAAGGATTTTAATAATCTCGGTTTTGATTTGTTCAAAGTGGCCTTCTGTCAGATAGAAGATCTTTGTATCTTTTCTATTTTTTATCTTTTCAATAAAGGGATCTTTGGCCAATTTTATAGTTCCAAGCACCTTATTTTTACTATTTATTGCCTCCTTAACCGCCTTTTTAAATCTTTCAGAAAATAACTCCATTTTCCCAATTTCATCAATTATCACTATCTTATTTTTATTGATTGCATCTAGTACGGATTTCACCCCTATTTCTTCTAAGTCTTTTAAATTTACTTTATATTTGCCTACCTTATAAGGACTTTCTAACTCGGTATTGGCCAAGATACCTTCCTCTCCTTCAAGGTCAATAATCTTAAACCCTTTTCTTTCACCCCTTCCTCTAATCTCAGCAGTATAAAACCCACCTATACTTAGATTCAATTCTTTAATGATTTCCATTATCAGAGTTGTCTTTCCACAGCCTGGCCTTCCGGTTATAAATATATTTTCGATCATATAAAGTATTGTAAAACAATTTATAATTTATATAGAAAAGGCTGAAGAGAGAGGGTTAAGATGATTTCTACAAAAGTTGTTCTTGGACTGGTGGCTATGAGATGAAAGGACAAAACCCATCTACTTACCCGATAGATAAAGCACACAGGCATCTTAGAAGTTAAAGGCCTGGCCCAGTCTCACTTTATTAGCTGGGCATTAAATAAAAATACCAAGCCTATAAATATTGTAATTGTAAACCTATAATTACACTTACTTAACCGCTTTAGCTAAGTTAGCTCCGGCCTTGAACTTAGCCACTTTCTTGGCCTTAATCTTAATAGGCTTCCCTGTCTGAGGATTCCTTCCGTTTCTAGCCTTCCTTTTCATGACAGATAAGGTTCCAAACCCAGCCAAAGTAACCTTATCCCCTTTCTTTAAGCTATTTGTTACCGTATCAATGGTGCTGTCCAATACCGCCCTTGCTAATGTCTTGGAAATACCAGCATCTCTAGCAATAGCATCGATTAATTCTCCCTTATTCATATGACTCCCCCCTTTATGCCGAAAGTATCAGCAACTGGTTCTTTTATACACACAATATTTCAAATGTCAAGATTTTTCTTAGTACTTATTCTAAGGCAGATTTGTTAAGGTGTTCAATCTTTGAAAATAGTAATCATCTCTAGTTTTTCTCAAGGGTATATCTTCTATCAACGTTTCCCAAATTAACAAATATAAAGAAAAGAAATAGACAAAAGATTTTTATTTACTTTATTTGTCCGAAGAGATGGATGCCTTTGGTTTCAATTCTATCACGCCTTCTTTCTCTTTTAATCTTGTGCACTTTCCTTCAAGGATACTGCCTTCTGCAATAGCCATTTTTTGAGCTGTTATCTCACCATATACCTGTCCTTTGGCCTCAATAGTAACCAATTGTGTAGCCGTGATTTTCCCTTCTACTTTCCCGTTTATAGAAATAGTCTTTGTCTCAATTTCTGCCTTAATATCTGCCTTTTCACCTATTGTTATACAATCTGCTTTGATTTTGCCTTCAAGTTTTCCATCGATGCGTAGTCCGCCCTGAATCTCTATTTCTCCCTTAAATATTGACTTTTCTCCCAATAAAGAGTCTATTTTTTCATTCGCTTTAAATTTTTTCCACATGTTTATCCTCTTCTATCTTTGGTTTTTTTATCAGCTATTTTATTTGACCTAATATAGGTCATTGGATTTACCCACTTTTTGTTTTTAGAAATTCCGTAATACAGATGTGGCCCTGTGCTAAAGCCTGTTGAACCTATATAACCAATGACCTCTCCTCTTTTTACTTCTTGCCCAACCTTTACTATATATTTTTTCAAATGGGCATAAACTGTGGTAAATCCATATCCATGCTGTATAATAATATAATTGCCACTGATTCTTTTTTTACCTGTGGTAATAACCATACCATTAGCTGTAGCCCTTATCGGAGTGCCTGAAAGGGCTGCAATATCTACTCCACGATGAAACTCCCTTTTACCAGTGATAGGATGAATGCGCCAACCAAATCCAGAGCTTATATAACCCTTTGCTGGCCATCCCTTTGGAGTAGCTAAATAAACGGATTTTTGTTTTTCTAAATAGTATTTAAGTTCCACTAAACTGTTGACTCTTTCTCTCATTTCCTCCTTTATAACTTCAATATCTACAGAACCTATACCAGAAAAAGGAATATTTTTGGGCTCTACAGCCTTGACAATTTCTTCCTTTGAACCCAAATCAAGCAATTTTCTTAATTCCTTTTCTGTCTGCTGAAGCTTGGTTAAAGTATCTTTGAGGCAACCAACATCAGAATCATAATCGGTTTTTAAGGCGATAATTTGTTGTTTAGCTTGGCAAATCCCCTTTTTTAAAGAAAAATAAGATGGTGCCCTAATAATGAGTAAGGCGGTGGCTGAAATGGTAATGAGAGCAAAGGCTACCCCTATGATAATTCCTAGAAAGGAAATGCGTAATCTAATGGGTTTCCCCCCTTTATGGGGTATAAAAGCAAGTGTAATTGAATCAAATAACCTTCTCGACATCTTTTTAACTTTTGGCTATCTATAATGTTTTCAAATTAAAATGTCAAGGAAAAAAATTGTTTAAAATCTGAATTTTGTAGACACCAAGCAGGATCTAGGCAGAATAGATAGCATTTTAAACAGAACAACCCCCTTTTTTCATTTAGACAGGCGCACTCCCATCAATTGAATCAATAAGGCAAAAAATATAATTTGGACAAACCAACCAATAAAGACTACACTAATTGCCCTAATAGTGCTTCTATAATCAAGGGCTTGTCTTACAGCAATAACCATGGCCACTATCATCCAAATATTTGCAATAAAAAAGGCGATTACCCTAAGGGGGGGAATGATACCCAAGATGCGGGTCAGTCCAGGGGCACTTGAAAAACCGATAGTTCGCAGTAGTTCTTTTGGATTTGAGCTAGTTTGAGGCTCAGGAAGTAATTTTGTGCCAATAAGATAAGTTAGATAGGCCCAGATGTACCAGCCCACCAGGGACAATATAGTTCCTAAAAATAATGCCCCTATTCCTTGCATTGTACTACCAATTCCAGCCGCTATGCTTGAAAGGACAACCACTGCCATGGCCTGGCCCATAGCCCCAGTGTCTGCCTCTACCTCTTCATAAAGATTACTATCTAATTTAGCTGCCCTAACTATCCGATTTATAAATTTTTCCATTTTCACCTCCTTGAAAACTTAATACACGTTTCCATAAATATGGTAACGTAAGCTGACAGTGCTTGTCACTCTGAACCCTTCGCTTACTGTCATTCTGAAGGAGCGATAGCGACTGAAGAATCTCGCTCAGGACAGGCTCTGTGAAGAGTCTCAATACCACCCTTATTAAAATACGTTACCGTAATTACGAACCAGAGCACTTAGTATAAAGACATCCATTCATTTCATTATCTCATCTAATAGCTCCAGGCAATCTAAAAGTGCCCTTGTTATTAAAAATTTTTCCCTGACAATCTCCTTTGCTTTTTTGCCCATTTCTTGTGCCATAGATGGATTTTTCAAAATTTCTATAATCCTGTCTGCAAATTGCTCTGTATCATGAGGCTCAACCAAAAAGCCATTTTCCCCGTCTTTTATTTGAAGAGGGATTCCTCCTACATTTGTAGCTACCACTGGTTTTTCTTTCCATAGTGCCTCGGTTATAGCGAGACAAAATCCTTCCCTTATAGAATTTTGCACTACTACAGTAGAAAACCTTTGTATGGCATTAACAAGGATCTGGTTATTACCCAAAACAAATATTACTTCCCCTTTTTCTAGAAATTTTTTTGCCTTACGACGCACTTTAGAGTATATTTCAGCACCTTGTGGGTCATCTAATGCTATGTTATAACAATAGACCAATCTGCAATCAATCTTTTCCTTTACACGTTTAAATATCTCAAGTAAGCCTTCTGGGTCTTTCCAGGGGTCCATTCTCGAAACCTGTGTTATAATTGGCTTATCAGTTGGAATACCCGCTTTTTTAATATATTTTGATATGTCTTTTTCAGAAAGTTCCTTATTTTTTAATGAGAGGGGGTCAATGGATGGGCAGATAAATCTCTGTTCTACCGGCAGGGCTTCCTTTTTATATTTTTCACATGAAAAGACAACCATGTCATATTTTAAGATGAACTTTTTAAGGAATTCCCAGAGTTCTTTATGTGGGTTTGATAGGTCTATATGACACCTCCAAATCCATGGCTGCCTTTTCTTATAGAATCTTATGAGCGGTAGGGGCTGTGGGTCATGTACAAATACACAATCATGCATTACGTGACAATAGTAGGAAAAGTCTTCATTAGTTTCCACATACAGTCGTTTTTTTATCTCGGTGAGGTTTATGGGATCGCCCTGGAGTGCATTGTGAAATTTTTTTGTTATAGTGAAAAAATCAGGTGTAGCAGGCATTATCCTCCAACCTGTCAGTATCCCTACATCTTCCATCAGTGGCACCAGAGAGTGTAATATCTCTGCTACCCCACCACCATAAGGGGTAGAATTGATATTTATGACACGCTTTCCGTAAAGTCTCCTTGCCTTTTTATATATTGCTGATATAGTTTCATCTCCCACAATTTCTCTATAATCCTCCAAATGATACATGTTTACACCCCCAATTCCCTCAGTAAAATCGTATTTCCTTAGTTTACTACTAATTTATTAGTCTAAGCCTATTTTTTCTCTATACCTTATACAATTTTTGTTTTCATAATCCAGAAATTTTATCTTTTCTATGTTTTTGTATGCCTTTTTTACAGCCATATCTAGATTATGGTCACTGGCTACAATATGCAAGACCCTTCCGCCACTTGTTACAAGCCCTTTCTCAGGGTGTTCATCAACACCTGAATAAAAAACAGCAATCCCATTATCTATGTCCTCTAAACCCTTTATCTTGTAACCTTTTCCATATCTTCCTGGATATCCAGGATACCTTCCCCTTTCGCCTTTTGCCCTTCCAACCATTGCAATAACATCTACATAGTAATTGTCATTCCATTTTGGTTTTATTTCATCAAGTTTTCCGTTCCATGTAGCCATCCCTATCTCAAAAAGGCTTGTTTCCAGTTTCCTAAGAATCACCTCTGCCTCTGGGTCACCGTGTCTTACATTAATCTCAAATACATCTAATCTACCATCTGGGTCCCTGTTTAGGCCAAAATACAAAACACCCTTATATCTCCATCCCCGTCTATAAATCTCATTTACCGTGGGATTTACTATCTCCTTTATTATTCTATTTACTAGATGTGGGCTAACCAGCTTGTGAGGGCAATAGCACCCTGTTCCACCTGTGTTTAGGTTTGGTAATTTAGCACCTTCTTTCAAAACCTCTTTTAGATATTGAATCTTTTTTTCTTCATCCATAGATTTTAGATTCTCAGGGCATCTTATCCCAAGCTTGTTCAATCCCCTTCTTATTCCCTTTTCATCAAGGCCATAATTAAAGACAAACATCCCTAGTTTATCGTCTGAATCAAATGCTGGTTTATAATCTTTTGCAAACATCTTTAATGGAAGGATGTGTTCTCCGTCTAGATAAACAAAAAATGATATCTCATCTCCGTATTTCCTTTCTTCAATTACAACCTTTTCCCCTGATTCCCCAAATTTCCTTTTTATCATTATAGTTTCAATGGCATCTATTGCATCATCAACATCATCGCAGACCATGCAACCCTTCCCAGAGGCCAGTCCATTGGCCTTGACCACAACCTGATAGCCTATATTCTTCACATATTTTTTTGCCTTTTCTGGGTTATCAAAGACTGCAAACTCTGGTTTTGGGACACCTATCCTCCTCAAGAGTTTACTTGTAAATTTCCTATCACTCTCTATCCTGACATATTCTTTTTTAGGCCCTATTGTTGCTATCCCTAAGGCATTGCATGCATCTACAATCCCCTGGTCCAAGACATTTTCAGAGCCAGCGTCTACCAAGGTTATATTGTTTTCTTTACAAAACTTTGCAATAAGGGCAGGTTCTCTCAATGGTACACACTCTATCCAACCAGTTTTGCCCTTTCCTGTATATTTTATCCCAGGGTTTCCTGGTGCAATATATGTCTTGTGCCCATGCTCTGCATATTCTTCAGCCAGGCAATGGTCTCTGGCCCCACTACCAGCAACAAGCACCTTCTCTTTCATTGCCATGGATTATAGAAAATATGATGTAAAATGGCAAGGAAAATCTTTCTTGATGGTTGTAAATGTGGTATAATTGGGAACAAATTTGATATAGGAGGCAAAGATGGCTCTTCCAATTTTAGGAATTACCCTGGGCGATGTATGTGGGATAGGACCAGAGATTAGCATAAAGGCCTTGAGCAGACCCGAGATATATCAATTCTGCAGGCCTGTTGTAATTGGCGATTATGGAGCATTAAAAAGGGCAGCAGATATTTTAAATTCAGAAGTACCTAAACAGCTAGATGTAATCTCTGTAACCCACTTAGATAAATCGGATCTTATATATGGGAAACCTACAAAACAGGTGGGTAAGGCAGCCATAGCCTATATTGAGAAGGCCGTCCAGTTGGCAAAACAAAAAGAGATTGATGGGATAGTTACCTGCCCGGTAAATAAGGCAGTGATAAATCAAGCAGGTATTCCTTTTACTGGACATACAGAGCTTTTGGCAAAATTAACAAATACCAAAAGGTATGCAATGTTACTCTCAGGAGATAAAATCAATGTGGTCTTAGTAACTATCCATGTGCCTTTAAAGGATGTACCTAGATTGGTTACTACAGAAAAAATTCTAGATATCATAGATTTGGCTCAGCAATTTTTTAAAGAAAAAATGGGTATCTCTGCTCCTCGATTGGCAGCATCTGGCTTAAACCCGCATGCTGGAGAAGGTGGACTGATAGGGAAAGAAGATGAAGAGATCATTGCCCCTGCAGTAAAAGAAGCAAAAAAGAAAGGTTTTAATGCAGAAGGGCCTTTGCCCCCTGACGCTGTCTTTTATTTTGCCAAAGAAGGGAAATATGACGTAGTAATCTGTATGTATCACGACCAATGCCTAATTCCCTTTAAATTGCTTCACTTTAGAGACGGTGTAAACATCACCATGGGGCTTCCTATAATCCGCACATCCGTAGATCATGGAACGGCTTATGATATTGCAGGAAAAGGGATAGCTGACCCTTCTAGTTTAATAGCAGCAATCAAGATGGCCACAAAGATGACAAGACTAGCCGATTAAACATTCCTGGCAGATACTATAGAGGTAAAGCTGAAGAAAAAAACATGTCATTAAAACTCTCTGATAATGCTATAAAGGTCTTAGAGGCAAGGTATTTAAAGAGGAATGAAGAAAGGAAGATTATTGAAACCCCTGAAGAGCTCTTTGCAAGGATAGCTAAGGGAATTGCCCATGCAGAGCTTCTCTTCGGAAGGACAAAGGCTGCTGATTACTGGGAAGAAGAATTTTATAATCTCCTTACTTCCTTTGATTTCCTCCCCAATTCTCCAACCATTATGAATACTGGAACTTCTTTAGGTCAGCTATCTGCCTGCTTTGTAATTCCTGTGGAAGACACAATGGAAGGCATATTCCAGGCCTTAAGGGATATGGCTATCGTTCAGAGAACCGGAGGAGGTACAGGATTCTCATTTTCTAAACTAAGACCAAAAGGGGGCATTGTTACCTCAACTGGGGGTGAAGCATCAGGACCGGTTTCTTTTATGAAGATCTTTGACTGTGCTACAGAGAACATCAAACAAGGAGGAAAAAGAAGGGGAGCAAATATGGGGATCCTTAAAGTTGATCACCCTGATATTATAGAGTTTATCACTGCTAAGAGAGAAGAATCGGTTCTTACCAATTTCAATATCTCGGTAGGTGTTACTGATTCTTTTATGCAGGCTCTGGAAGAGGATAGAGATTATGAATTGATTAATCCTAGAACTAAGAAGGTGGTCAAAAGGTTAAAGGCCAGAATGGTTTTCGATGCCATTGTAGAAAATGCATGGGAGACAGGTGATCCAGGATTGGTGTTTCTGGACACAATAAACAGGGCTCAACCTACACCTGAAATAGGATTGATAGAATCCACAAATCCCTGCGGAGAGGTTCCTCTACTGCCCTATGAGAGTTGCAATCTTGCTTCCATTAACCTTTCCCATATGCTTAAAGAGAACAAGGATAAAGAGGAAATTGACTGGGAAAAGCTCAAAATTACAACCCATAAAGTAATAAGATTCTTGGATGATGTAATAGAGGTAAATAAATTTTCCATCCCTCAGGTAGAGCACATAACAAGGGGAAATCGCAAAATAGGTCTTGGGGTAATGGGCTTTGCAGAGATGCTCATCAGATTAAGAATACCTTACGATTCTAGTAAAGCACTTAGTTTAGCAGAGAAGCTGATGTCCTTTATAGCTCAGGAGGCTTTGAGGGCTTCTATGAATCTGGCTGAAGAGAGGGGGGTCTTCCCATTCTGGAGAAAGAGTATCTATGCCAAGAAGGGTATTAGGGTCAGAAATGCTACTCAAACCTCCATCGCCCCTACAGGTACAATAAGTATTATAGCTGGAACCACTACAGGGATAGAACCACTTTTTGCCATTGCCTATACAAGGGCTCATGTCTTAGAGGAAGAAAGGCTGGTAGAGGTCAATCCTATCTTCTTAAATTACGCAATTAAAGAGGGCTTTTACAGTGAGGAGCTTATCCAGAAGATAGCAAAAGCTGGAAGTATAAAAAATATCCCAGATATTCCCAAAGAGGCTAAGAAGGTCTTTGTAACTGCCTTAGAAGTATCGGTCGAGCAGCATATCAGGATACAGGCAGCTTTTCAGAAGTATGTGGATAATTCGGTATCTAAGACTATAAATATGCCCCATGAGTCTACACCAGAAGATGTGAAAAGAGCTTATCTATTGGCTTACCAATTAGGATGTAAAGGTATAACTATTTACCGTTATGGTTCTCTAAAAGAGCAAGTCTTAGAGCTTGGGGTTGAGGAAAAGTTTTTTGAAAGAGAACACTATTCAAAGTGCGATCCTGAAGCTTGCAGGATACCGTAGGATATTGCAATCTGTGAATTCTGTCTACCTACCAAGGAGATTACAATCGATCCTATGTACATTCGACGTTAGCTACATTGGGAATTTCTGATTTTCGCAAGTTGCTGCTTTTAAAATTTTATATCTTTAAGTATGCTTTTTAATGTCACATAGGTGAGGATGTCCATAGGATTGGAAACCACTAATGGAATAGTATCACCAGCATCTTTTACTTACTTCGAGGAACACTCCTGGCAGATACCATAGAGGTAAAGCTGAGCCACCAAAACTTTATGGCCCAACGCTTTCTTTATTTTTGGGAGCTGGATGTCAAATAGGTCATAAATCCTTCCGCATTGCAGACATTTAAAATGGGCATGAGGCCTAGTATCAATGTCATAACGGACTTTATCTTTATCTATGACCAGTTCTATTACAATGCCAAGCTTGCTGAAAAGCTTAAGGGTATTATAGACAGAGGCCAGGGAAAGGGAAGAAAAGCGTTGCTTTAAGGTCTGATAGGCTTCTTCAGCCGTAGGATGACCCCTATTTTGCAAAAGATACTCCAGAATAATCAGCCGAGGTGTAGTTACCACTGCTCCCTTTTCCTTTAATAAGGCAACTTTTTCTTCCAACTCTTTTTGCAAATTCATTTCTCCAAGTGGTATACTCTCTTTATACTCCTGATTTTAATTTTAATTGCTATTTACTTTAACATAAAACAGGAGAAGAATCAATTATTGACAAGAATAAATTTTTAGTTTATAATAATTATAAATTTTTGTGTAAAGGAGGAAACAATGAAACAGTATGTATGGTTTTTGTTATTCGTAGGGATGTTTTGGCTAGTTTCAGTTGCTACAGTTCAGGCAAAGCCGTCCAAGTGTGAGGACTGTCACAGCAAGATAACACCTATGGCTGTGAAAGATTTTAATCGAGGCAAAATGTCCAAAAAATTGGCCTGTTATGCGTGCCATGGTAAGGCCCATATGAGTGAAGCCGACGTTAACAAGGCCAAATTGCCCACCATAAGCACTTGTCAAAAGTGCCATTCAACCCAGGCCAGACAATATCTCAGTGGAAAACATGCCCTGGGGCTGGTGGCTATAACTGCCTTTCCTGGTTTTGCTCACAAACAGCCACAGGCCTTTATTGCCGGGCAGAAGGGGTGTAATGGCTGTCACAATCTAGGGGTTACCAATCAACAAGTGCGGGAAAATGAACTAAGGAAGTATTATCGGTATGGTATGGATTGCCAAAACTGCCATACCCGCCATGCCTTTTTAAAGGCAGAGGCCAGAGAACCAGAGGCCTGTAATAATTGCCACACTGGCTTTGACCATGCCCAGTGGGAATTCTGGTTTCATTCAAAACATGGCTCTTCCTACCTCCTTGACCGTGAGGCCCATCGTGGCCCTACCTGTCAGGATTGTCATATGCAAAATGGTGACCATCGGGTCATGACCGCCTGGGGTTTTCTTGGTCTAAGACTACCAGAGGATGACCCAGAGTGGATAGGACATCGGGTCATAATCCTTAAGGCCCTTGGTGTCCTGGATAAAGACGCCAAGCCCACCAAACGCCTAGATGTAGTGAAGGCAGGGAACCTGGTCAGATTAACAAAAGAGGAGTGGCAGAAAGAAAGGGACAAGATGCGGGCAGCCTGTCAGAAGTGCCACTCTGCTAACTTTTCTAAGGAAAATCTAAATAATGCCGACCTTATGCTCAAGGCAGCAGACAAGATCTTTGCTGAGGCCATCGAGATAGTAGCCGGGCTTTATCGGGATGGAATCATCAAAAAGACAACCAACCAGGCAACCTTCCCCTACCCTGATTTATTGACCTTTTATGAGGTCAACACCCCTGTAGAAGAACTTCTCTATGAGATGTTTATGGATCACCGCATGAAGACCTTCCAAGGTGCTTTTCATATAAATCCAGATTATACCACGTGGTATGGATATGCCAAATTAAAAAAGGACCTGGTAGAAATCAAGGAATTAGCTGCTCATATGCGTAAAGGGGCAAGGAAGCATTAGAAAAGACTTATAAAAAAAGGAATTTTAATTTTTTGAGGTGGTATTATTAAGAAGGATATGAAGTTACCGTCTTTTAAAAATAAAAGGAGGTGAAAAAATGAATTTTGCAGACATACTAAAAGGTGTAGAAGCTGAAGGAAAGGAAAAGCATATTCCGATCATTGAGGTAGGTAAGGCGCGTGGTGCAGAAGGTGTAGATGTAGTAAGGGTGTTCGTTGGCAAGGATGTGGCACATCCTAACACTGTGGAACACTATATCGCATGGGTAGAACTATACGGCGTAAAGAAAGACGGACAGCTAGTTGACCTTGGCAAAGTAACCTTCGCTGCTACTTACACTAATCCCAATGCTAGATTTCAGGTGCCTGTTGGACAATTCAAGGCTTTCTGTGCGCTCGCCTATTGTAACATTCACGGGGTATGGCAGAACTGTATAGAAGTTGAATAAATATAAGGAAAAAAAATAAAAGGAAGTATGTTGTAGGTATTAAAGGTGGTGTGTTGTCTTTCGTACCACGGAATAAATCAATTAAACAGCAAGTTAAGACCCTTTTGCAAAAAAGGGATTATAACAGACTGCTTGATTTATGCCAAGAAGACAAACATGCTTGGAAAGTACTCCGCTTTTCTCTTTATGAGACAGATGAAAATATACGCTGGCCAGCCATTTCTGTAGTGGCCAAATTGATGCAACGCTGGTGGCAGGCAGGGCAAAAGGAAAAGGTGCGGGAATACATGCGAAACCTCTTTTGGTCATTGACTGATGAATCAGGCGGTATTGGTTGGAGTGCTCCTCAGACTATAGCTGAAATTATTGTCCATATTCCTGAGTTACTAAAACCTTATGGTAGTATGATGATTTCCCATGCCTTTGAAGAACCCCCTTTGGTCAAAAGTGGCCTTTGGGGAATAGGGCGGTTGGGAAGGCGTATAACAGATTCCGTAGCCTTTTTTCAGGATACAATATTAACAGTCTTTAACAGTAATGATGTTGAAGCCCTAGGTCTGGCAGCTTGGGCCATGGGAGAAGTAGCTTTTTTGTCAGCATTACCTTTTTTGGAAAGATTAAAAGAACACCAAGAGCCAGTGCGGATTTACATTGAAGGCAAATTTTATGAAAAACCTTTAGGTGAGTGGGCAAAGGAGGCTATTGCCAAAATAAAAAAGGAGGAAAGTGATGAATAAAGAAAAAATTATTGCCATTCTTAACGAAGCCATTGAAGGGGAAATTGGGGCGATTTTTCAATATATGGGCCAGCATTACCGGTTTCCCAAGGAGAGGCACCCCATCGTGCGGGAGATGCTGGAAAAAATAGCCATTGAAGAAATGAAACACGCAGAGACCTTTTCTAAAAGGGTGGTTGCCCTGGGTGAACAGGAAAGTGTTAAGGTAGGGAAGATCTCCTGGGAAGAAGATTTTACGAAAATGTTAGAGCAGGATATAGCTGCAGAAGAAGGGGCAATTGCGATGTATAAAAAGCATATTGCTATTTGTGAAGAAGAAGGGGATACAGAGACAAAGGCAATCTATGAAGAAATTCTCTCTGATGAAGAACGTCACAAAAGACTTTTTGACACTTTAAAAAAGATGCTGAGCATGGAGATTGAAGGAAAATAAGTATCCATGCCAGAACTGCCCGAGATAGAGACAATTGTCCAGACATTAAGGCCTTGTTTGAAGGGGCTGGTGCCAGTTAATGTAACCTATCAAAAGGCCAAAATCTTGCGCACCCCTGAAATATTGCCATCTGCCCTGGGCTATCCCATTAAAGATATTGTGCGAAAAGGGAAATTGATTCTCATTTTGGCTCCACCTTATGTATGGCTTATCCATTTAAAAATGACCGGTCAGCTCTGGTGGCAATCTGAGACAGCCCTTTTGCCTCGCTATACCCATCTTTTGGTCTCTTTTACCCAAACAGATTACCAATTGCGTTATGCAGATTTACGCCAGTTTGGTTACTGGCAAATCGTGCCAGAAAAAAGATTAAATGAGGTACCCTTTTTAAAAAAGTTAGGTCCAGATGCCTTAAGGATTACACCATCTCAGTTGGCCAAAGGGCTTCGAAAGAGGCATGCACCTATTAAAAACATTCTCCTTAATCAACAATGTCTAGCAGGTTTGGGTAATATCTATAGTGACGAGGCCCTTTGGCTGGCAAAGATCAATCCTTTAACCCCTGCCTCGGCCTTAACCACTACCCAGATAGGTAAACTTGCCTGGTCTGTGCGCAAGGCCCTGAAGCAAGGTCTAAGACTTGGTGGTGCCTCTATTCGAAGCTATATAAAGCCTGATGGAGCAAAGGGCATTTATCAGAACCACCGCCTTGTCTATCAACGAGAAGACCTGCCATGTTTGCGCTGTGGCACACCAATTAAACGCATTAAAATTGGCGGAAGGAGCAGTTATTTTTGCCTGCTCTGCCAAAAATAGTCTTTCACCTTAAAGGAAAACCCTGAAAATCCATAGAATATTGAGTAATTACGCATATCGCTAATATGGCAAAGGGTTCTATTGACATTTTTATTTACATCAATTAAAATTTTTTAAAATAAAAGGGGAGGTAATTATGGCAAAAGTTACCTTAGAAATGAAGGATGTAATAGAAAAAACTAGGGGGTGGGCATTTGCTACCTCTACTAAAGATGGAATGCCCAATGTAGTCCCTATTCACTTTGTCAAACTAATTTCAGATGATGAGATTATGTTTGTAAACGTCTTTATGAAAAAGACACTAGAAAATATAAAGGAAAATCCTAATGTAGCACTTTCAGTCTGGGATTGGGATAGCACACCCAGGAGAGGATACCAGTTTAAAGGAGAGGCAAGGATTGAGACTTCAGGTAAATTATTTGAAAAAGGGGTTCAAATAGTAAAGGCTGAAAAACCTGAGCTAGAGGTGAAAGGAGTGGTTATTATAAAGGTAAAATCCATTTATGTAAC
>Ga0190286_1000332_pt1 | contig 20509 bp, 20 predicted proteins | sample 48691834_MG_FD_183241 | JGI IMG/M metagenome (GOLD analysis project Ga0190286, IMG submission 183241) | Hydrothermal vent microbial mat bacterial communities from Southern Trench, Guaymas Basin, Mexico - 4869-18-3-4_MG | ecosystem: Environmental > Aquatic > Marine > Hydrothermal vents >... | reverse complement strand
TCATCTCAAGAAACTCCTTCCGCTCGCTGAGCTCCTTAACAACCTCATCCCTACTCCTCTCGACGAGGATTGTTCCCACAGCCTTATAGACCCGTGCATCCCCTGGGAGGGATTCAAGGGCCTTTAGAGCCCTCTCCGTCTCACTCAGCTCCAGCTCCAGCCGCTGCTTCTGGATCAGCAGAGATTGAAGCGTGTTCTGGAGCTGCTGCATCTTCGCCAACTGCTCCTGAATCTTCGGGGGTAACTCGGAGGACATTCTAAACTCATTCACCCCTTCAACCCTTTATAGTTGTCGCAGCCCTTCGAGGGCTGAGAGGCATCCCTCCACCCATCGGAGATAGCTGTTCACCGCCGCCCTCAGGGCGGTGGTATCCTGAGCCTCTATGAATATGGTTAGGGTCTCCCCCACGGCCTTTATGCGGGCCTTAGCCCTCGGAGTGGTGGGCGTCTCAGCCTCAGGTTTTAGAGACCTCTCTAACAGCTTTGTAAGCCCATCGCCGAGTTCCAGCCTTATCTCGGCCTCCGCCTCCATCTCTACCTGGCCGCCAATTTACCCAGCTTCGTCTGAGGCTGGTAGGCTCCACCTGCGAAGGTGAAGCCGCATTTCCTACATCGCCAGATGCCCACGCTGAGGCGCTTCACCTTCGGGGAGGAGCATCTCGGACATTTATGGGGTCTCCTGAGCATCGAGACGATGCGGGTCCACCTCTTCCTAAGCGTCGCCCCGCCTCTGGTTCTCAGCCTTAGACCGTAGCTCATAGCGCAGCCTCCAGCCTCTCCCTCAGCATCGGCGCCTTATTAACTGCGATCTCGATGGCCTTCCAGATCTCCTCTACGCTCAATCCCTGGGGGCCGCTCTTCTGAACGGCGCAGACATCCCCCTCCTCATCTACGGTGACGGTGATCCTCGTATCCATAACCTCCTCCTCATCCACCGTTGGATCGACGACGATGGAGTCACCGATCTTCGCCATGGATACAGCTATGGGAATCCTCCTCAGCTTCAGGGGCTCCACCTCCCCAGTGGGATGGAGCTCCCCCCTCTTAACCTCATAGACGGGCTTCTCAGCCCCCATGAGGGCTGCCACGGCTGCGAGGGAGGCGGCGTCCAGGAGATTTCCAGCGTGATTCAATATGCATAGGTCGATGTAGACGACGTAGACCTTCTTCCCAGGTATGAGGCATAGATCCTTGAGACCCAGTGCATCTGAGGACCTTATGCCCCTATCGACGACCCTTGCCAGCTCTATTGAGGCCTCATCTGGGGGTCCTGGCTCGAAGGTTGGCGATGCGACGGGGGCGAAGTCGGCGCTGCAGACGAGGATCCCCTCATCCGGCGTGTCCTCGAAGGGCTCTCCGATTTCGATCTTTACGCCGGCTATGACCCATGTGTCCCCGATCCTGGCCTCAGCTGATCCCTCAGCCTTCTCGACGACGCCTCTGCGCACGGTGACCTCCCTATAGTCCTCGAGGCCTCTCCCATCCATCCTCCTGCCGGATGCTATGGCTTCGAGGATTTTACGCCTCTTAAGCTTCGGTATGATGCTTAGCCTACTCACCCTCCTTCACCTCCTCCACAACCTCCTCATATTTACGCTTCAGGGCCTTCCTCTGGAGCTCGTAGATGCGTTTACAGCCCTCGATGGCCAGCTCTATGCATCTCTTCAATTCATCTGGGTGGAGAACCCCATCCATCTGCAACAGCGTCACCCTATCCAGCCTCGGCATATAGGCCACTGGGACATCTGCCTCGCCATATTTATCCTCATGGTCATTCAGGTCGAGGATGATGTGCCCCTCTATCTTACCGGCGGCGCAGGCTGATACGAGGTCTCTCATCGGTATGCCAGCGTCGACGAGGGCGACGGCTGCGGCTGTGATAGATGCGCAGCGGGTTCCACCGTCAGCCTGTAGAACCTCGGCGTAGACATCTATTGTGGCCCTCGGGAATCTCTCGAGGAAGATGGCAGGCTCGAGGGCGTATCGCATCACCATCCCTATCTCCGTGTCCCTCCTCGAAGGCCCTGGACTCCTCCTGGGATGGGTCGAGAAGGGGGACATGTGGTATCGGCATCTTAGCACGGCCATGTCGGGCTTTGCGAGATGCTTTGGATGCATCTCCCTCGGGCCGTAGACGGCTACGATTATCTTGTTGCGCCCCATCTCTATGTATGCTGAGCCGTCGGCGTTGGGTAGGACTCCGCTCTCGATTTTGATGGGTCTCAGCTCATTCCAGGCTCTCCCATCCCTTCTTCTCCACTCCTCTTCACCCATTCTTCACACCTCTCATACGCATGATGTAGTCATGCACCCTATTCGTCAGGCCCGTTGTATGGGCCTCCCTCTCAATCTTCCTTATTATGCTTACGATTAGCTCCTCATCCTCCCTGTCGGCGCATTGGATGAGGATGCGTCCATTCTCACCTATGACGAGCCTACAGCCCGTCTCCTTCAAGATCATGCCAACCATCGATCCCTTCTTACCTATAAGCCTTGGAACCTTCGAGGGGGTCATCTCGACGACGAGTCCCTCATCAACCTTCCCCAACTCACCGCCGAGGATCGACAATATAGGCGTCCTCCTCCTGTCGAGGTCGACGACCTTCGCAACGATGGTGTCCCCGACGTCGAGGAAATCGGTCATCGCGAGGTCAGGGGTGAAGGGAACCTCCATGGCGTCTGGAACCTTCAATACGGCGTTCATAGGGGCGTTTATATCGACGATCCACTGACCCACATCGATGTCGACGACGTATCCAATGACCGTGTCCCCAACCATCGGCGTGTATCCGGCTTCCAAGGCGATGACGGAGACCACTCCCCGGCCATATTCGACTAGGCCTACATGGGTGGCGTAGACCTTTCCACCCATCCTGTAGGTGTTATTCCCAGCCCTAATTCGGCCTTCATATAGTATGTCGCCCGGAACGACGAGGGCTCTATTCTCGAAGTGTGCTGACAAGGCTTATCCTCTCATCATCCTTGTCTGGGCGCTCCCCTGGGTCGCCTTACCGAGGCGGTCGAGGAATTCGACCTGCATGGCGGCGGGGAGCTCCACCAATGCGAGCCAGGAGCCGTCTCCCCCCCACTCCTCACGCTTAACCTCAGCCATGCTCCTCACCAGGCCGTAGGCCTTCGAGACATACTCCGGAGGCACCTTTATGGCGATCTCAACGCTCTCCATGCTCAGCGGAATTATGGGTCTCAGGGCCTTCACAACATCCTTAACCTGCTCCTCAGGGTCTTTGAAGGGGTCTATGTTTATGTGGGCCTCCCTCATCGCCGCCTCTATGCGTGTCGGCGGATGGGGGAGCTTGGTTCTCGGGTCTACGTAGGTTCTTGAGATTATGTTTATGATTGCCCTCCTCTTCCTCTCGATCATCTCACGCCTCTGCTCGGCTGTCAGCAGTAGGGTTCCACGCTTGAAGATTATCTCAGCCACCTTGATGGGGTCGCTGGTTCCGAAGGCGGCTTCAAGGCGCTCCCTCGACGCCTTCTCCCCCTTCCTCGCATCGGTGAATATGGTTTCAACCATCAGGGCCTCGGAGACATCCTTCAATTCGCCCCGTTTGTAGGCGAGTCCCTTATCTGGGTCTACGATGATCTCGAACTTCTCCCCTCCACGGCTGTATCTGACGAGGGTGTATCTCTCGCTCATACCCCTCGCCTTCTAACCGAAGTATTTCTCCACCTCCTCCTCGGTGAGGCGTCTGAAGACCCTCGTCTCCATGGGGATGACGGCTACCTTCACCACCTTTGGGGTGACCTCCCCCTCGGAGGCCACCTTAATCGTCTCAACGGCCAGCTTGATGGCCTCATCGAGGCTTAATCCATCCCTATAATGCTCCTCAAGATATTTATTCGCCTCATCGCTCTTGCGGCCCACAGCCGTCGCCTTATAACCCCTATAGCTGCCGCTTGGATCGGTCATCAAAACCCTTGAACCCGTCTTGTCGACGCCTGCGAAGATCATGCTGACTCCGAAGGGTCTGACGCCTGCATGCTGCGTATAGACCTGTATTATGTCGCCGATCCTCCTTGTTAGGGTCTCTATGTCGACGGGCTCGTCGTAGAGGAGTCTGTGATATTGGCAGGTGAGTCTCGCCTGATTTATGAGAACTCTGGCGTCGCTGCTGAGGCCTGCGATGGCTACTCCGACGTGATCATCGAGCTGGAATATCTTCCTGAAGTATTCGGGGTCTTCAAGCCTGCTCTCAGGAGTCTCATTGGCTGCGAGGACGGCTCCCTCCGGTGATGCCACCCCGACTATGGGAGCCCCCCTCTTAACCAGCTCCATGGCATACTCAACCTGGTAGAGGCGGCCCTCTGGGGAGAAGATGGTGATCGCCCTGTCATAGGCCCTTGGCATGAACAACCCTTATCTCCACCAACCTCGAAGGTTTAGGCTTTGAATCACATCTAACTACTTAAACCTTTTTAAAAGGGTTTTCCGGCGTGAAGCCCTATAGAGGCTGAGCTATAAGGGCTGTCAACGCTATGGCTCCCGAGGCTTTGAGTAGGTAGAGGGTGAGGGCTAATCCTCCGAGGATTAGGAGGCCCTCATTCACGAGGCGGTTGTCGGCTGAGTTTTAGGGCCACCTCCCGCTGAGACAGAGGCCATAGGGGCTTGAAGGGGTGATGTGTCAGCATATCGCCCAATAGATGCGATATGACTCCCCACGCTGCGGAGATGAAGCCTATCAGGAACCATTGGGTCTCCCCATGGGTGTATTGGAGGAGGTAGCCGAAGATGAGGCCTGCCATGAGGGCGAAGAGTATGCTATGCGTGGGCCCTCTATGATGTAGGCTTCGAGAAAACCTCCTCGATTCGAGGTCGATGTCTGGGAGCGTTGAGAGAGCTGTTGAGAGCATCAGAACCTGTAGGGCTGAGTCGCTTTTGGGTAGGGCCATCAAAGTTAGGGATGTGAGGAGCAGCGTCAGGCCTGCATGCCCCTTATAATACGTCGCCTCCACCCTCCCTTGATTCCCTAAGCCTCCTGGAGAAGGCCTCGTCGAAGAGCTCCTTGAAGTATTCGGGGTTCAATCCATATTCGAGGCAGAGCTTAGCAACGCTCTGCGCATAGAATCCTAAGAGCTCCTTCACCACCTCCACGATCTGCTTTGATGAGAGCTCCTCCCTCGGCGTCAACAGCAATATGAGCCATCGACCGAGGAATGTAGGTGAATACCACTTAACCCAGACGGTTCGGCCGTCGACCCTCTGCTTCTCCATCCCCTCCTCCACGAGGCCCGCTTCCGAGAGCATCCTGAGATACTTCAGCACAGACTTCGTCGAGTGCTCCCTCAGGGCCTCGAGGAGCTCCCTCTGATATGTTCTACCCCTCAGCCTCATGTGGCCGAGGAGCTTCAATGCGATCTCGGAGCTGAAGGCTGAGAGCAGCACCCTATACTGCTCAGCCGGCTCCCTGGGCAGTGGCAGTATGAAGGGCCAGGGCTCCTCGGGAACCATCGATCAGTGATCGTCTCCTGGGAGGATAAGCCTTAAGTAATGTATTGTAGATTTGGAAAAGGCTTTGGAGAGATGGAAAATGAGTGGTGGAGTCCTCTCAGCGAGAGAAATAGCCCTAACAGCCGTCTTCGCAGCCCTATCGGTCGTCATAATCATGTTCGTCCCAGGGATACCCATCGTCGGCATGTCCGGAGCCCGCATAACTCTTGACGCCGCCATAGCCCCCATCTACGGCCTCATCATAGGCCCATATCTCGGAGCCTTGGCAGCCTTCCTCGGAGGAATCATAGTCGCAGGCTATAAGGGGTGGCACCTCTTCCCCATCCTCACATCCTTCTGCCCAGCGGTTTCAGCCCTCGTCGCTGGGACGTTGACCTCAAAGAGGCAGGGGCCCCTCAGGGGCTGGATCATATCCGCCCTCACCCTCACCATCCTCATAGCCGGATGGTATTGCACAGCCATAGGTAGGGGCGCCCCCCTCTACCCAGTTCTGCATCTCGCAGCCCTATGCATCATACTGCTCCTCAGGGGTTGGGCCTCAGACCTCTTCAACGGCGGAGGGTGGAGGCTCACCCTCTCCGTCGCAGCCTCCAGCTACGCCGGCATCATAGCTGACCATATGCTTGGGAACCTCATCTTCATCGCAGGCATAGGGTGGTTCATACCCCTGAAGGTTGTCGAGGGATGGCTCAGCGGTATGGGTTTGCCATCTGTGTCGGCGCTCTTCATGTATATGCTCCCAGTCTCAGCCGTTGAGCGGTTGACGATGACAGCCATCGCCACAGTCTTCGGAGTAGCCCTAATCACAGCCCTAAGAGCCTCAGGCATGATGCCGAGGGGAATGAGGGGCTAACGTCTTTATCCATCAGATGCTGGGAATCGCTCATTGCATGGGGTAAGCTGACTATTCTCTGAGGAAGATGTGTTCAGGGTCTATATGCTCCCTCAGTAGCCTTAGCTCTCTCTCCGTTGGAGGCTCAGCTGGCTCGGCTTCGTCGACCTTGATGTCAAAAGCGGTGTTCCGCTTTATGTCCTCGGGTGTGACGCCGAGCTCTGCGTAGTAGGATTCGACGTACATCTCCTTCGTCTCCTCGTCGAAGCGCATCACACCCATGGTTGAGATGACTGCCTCTGGGCCTCCCCACATACCCAGCTCCCATCGGGGCACAAGCCTCACCCTGCCTCGGCCATTCTCGAAGTCGTGGAGCCAGACATACCATCCAGGGCTTGTGATGTAGTCAACCCTCTCGATGAAGCGGCGTCGCTCATGCTTCATCATTATGATCACCCTATTCGCCATCGACGCTATGTCGGCGGCCCCGCCGCTCCCCTCGAAGCGTTTACCGAAGACGTAGTAGCCGTCTCTGAGCTGGACTCCGACGCCCGTTGAGTTTATGTTCCCGTACTTATCCACCTGGGCTCCGCCGAGGAAGCCTAGGTCGATTCGTCGACGCTGGAGCAGTGAGAACATGTAGGACTGTCCAGCGCACCAGGTTGAGCCCACATACCACCTGGAGTCTCCGACGGTCATGGGTATATGTAGGAACCTTGAATCCCAGAAACCTGCCTCGCAGCAGAGGATGGCGTTGGGTGCATGTAGATACTTGGCCAGCATCGAGGCTATCATCGGCAGCCCTGTTCCAACGAAGACGACCTCCCCATCTCTAATCATCCTTGAAGCCTGGACGACCATCATCTCGAGAGCCGTGTAATCAGCCTTCCCGTTCACGTGCTTCACCCCCTATGGTGGTGGAGGCATCTCATGAAGCCTCCTCGGCAGCTCCGGAGCATAACCCAAAGCGGGGTCAGCCCTCAGAGCCAACAGACGCCTCAGACCAAGCTTCTCCAGGTAGGCATCATGGCTTTCAACGCCGAGAACCCACTCCTCCAGCCATCTTTTGAAGACCTCTGGGTTTCTCTCCCCCTCCCTCGTCACCCTCACCAACTCGTTGAGGAACCAGGGGTCATAGTCATAGTAGCCGAGGCATGACCCTGGATGGGCTCCATAGGGGACTTGGCAGACGGCGTCGACATAGACGCTGGGTATCAGATTCATCTCTGGATTCACCGCCAGCGTATCTCTGGAGACTATCTGCTCACAGGTGATGATGACATGGTCAGCGGAGGCTGCGTGGACGAAGTCGTCGAAGTGGGCGCCTAGGATGCGGGTTGTCCCATCTGGAGCAGCCATCTGGGCGTGGATTATGGTGACATCAGGGTTTATGGCCGGAAGCAGCCTCACCAGCTCCCCCTCCTTGAAGGGGTTCTCGATGACTGCGAACTTCTTAGCCGCAACCTTACGGCGCCTACCCCTCAAATCCCATAGATTGTCGAACTCAGGGTTCCATAGGTCTGAACCCCTCGCCGTGTAGGTTGGTATGAAGGGAACTCCAAGCCATCCGGCGACGAAGCGGAGCGACAGCATATAGTGAGACTCATCGTTGAAGCGGTATCCCGTCTCCTTTGGGCCACGTTCAACGAGGTTCCGCCACATATAGGGATGGCCAAAAAGCTCATAGCCATGCCAACAACCCTCAACGACGCTGGCGGAGCCAGCTAAGGCGAGGAGTATCTGGGGCATACCAGGGGCGATGTCGATGAGATGGAGGTCTCTGATGCCGAGCCTTATGATCTCATAGGCCGCCGCCATAGGCCTACGGCAGAGGGATATCCCTCCGAGACAGAGAACCGAGCCATCCCTAACATAGCGTCTAAGGGCCTCCCTAAGCCCCATAACCTTAGACATATCAATCGAAAAAGAATCAAAACAACCCTTAAAACTTAATAAGCCTCTAATCCTGGAGGATTTGCACCTCTATGTTGAGCCTCCTCTCGAGTGGAGCTTTAATCTTAAAGTTCTCGTCGAGCGTTACGATTCTCTCAATCCCCTCTCCGGATTCCCTTAGGAGTTTGGCGTAGGCTAGGTGGAGTAGGTCTAATGTTCGAAGTTGGGCTCTTATGGAGAGCTCTAGCGCCTCGGCCACGGGTAGATAAACCTCGCCGAGGGGTGGAAGCCTCACCGATCCCCTGAGGAGGGCTAACCTGAGTTTAAACCTCTTCATTATGTAGAGGAGGAGGGTTGGAATTAGAAGCTCCTCCCTAACCCTCAACTTCTCCAGCAGTCTCCCTCGATGGGGGCTCCTTGATAGGACGCTGGCCAGCTCTACGAGGGTGAGTTCCGATATCACCTTGTCCATCTCACCCTCGAGGAATTCCCGAGCTACATCTCGTCTATGGTCTGTGGGGTCTAGGGCGGCCACTATGACGCTGGTGTCGACGTAGCTCATGTGAACCTACCCCGCTCTGAGAGCAGCCTTCGGAGGGCTCCATCAAGCCTTATAGGTATCTCCCCTTCCTCCCCCTCCAACTGGAAGAGGCGTTCCAAGGCCTCAGATATCTCCACCAACTCTTCAAGGCTTTTAAACCCAAGTCTTATGAGCTTCCTCAGGGCCTCGCTCCTCGACTTGAAGACGCCGAGCCTCACCAGGAGATCAACTTGCCTCACATCCCCCTCATCGAGGCGGACTGGGAAAACCTTTGAGCCCATATCCTTATACAAATACGTATACGTATTAAAAATCTTCCCTGGCGCCCTGGGCGGGCGCCTGAAAACTCGTTGAAATCCCTTCTTTTTGGGAGTGTTTGTTGGTTGTAAAGGTTGGTTTTCGTTCGGTGGACGATATTGAAATTATTTTAAAGGTCTTGTTTGTGTTTCTTGTTTTTCTCTTTTTCATGCGATATAGATGGTGATTTATCGTTATGGGGTTAAGGATAACTCTATTTAATGATAACTCTATTTAAGTTGTCCTCGTTTTTGTTGGTAGCGAATGAAGCATAGTCACATTAACTAAACTTTAGCGTGGTAAGGAAGGTTTAAACCCCACCAGACGACTCGGGCTCCGCCATACTCACCAGCCACTATGGTAAGATGGCCGTTGAGCAAGAGAAAAGTGTTCAAAGGTTGACTATTTTCTATCTCTTTTTCCAAAATTTTTCAAGAATTTAGCTAATAATTATTTAAATATAATGCTTTATTCACATCTTTTAGAAGACTATGCAATTGTTTGATTTCTCCCCTCTTACTCTCTTTAAATAATCTTACTATCAACTTATGCTTGCTCTGATCACTAGCTAAAATAGTAGCATAGATTCCGGCTTTCATTTTCGAGTTAAATTCCATATTTAAGATTTCCTCAAAAGCCCTTATAGCCCGCCTAAACTCGGGATGAACATTCAATAACCATTTGTCAATAATGTCCTCAAGTTGTCCTGTTTCTCCTTTGCTCTCTAATCCCTGTTTGGCACAGGTTAAGAGAAGTTCTCTTCCATCAATCTCCACTCTGAAGAAGCCACCTTCCCTCGAGTACCTTAACCCTATCGAGGCTAGTATGCCTTCAACGCTACCCCACACATCTTTATCAGCGTCGCTTACTAAAACAATCTTGTATAGTCCCATATCGATAATCTCGGGGAGGTTCTCCCGGGTAAGAATTTCACGGAGCAAATCTTTCATCCCTTTAAATCCGCCACATCCGCCTAGGATCAGAGGTTTTCTGCCTACAATAAATGCCTTAATGCCGATCCGTCTGATGACCTCGGATGCTTCCAATATCTCCCATAGCTTCTTGAGGGCTGGAGGTGCCTCTTCACGGCTTATTTCTCTTCCTTCTAGAGCTTTGATGAAATATTGCTCGTAAAACACTCGATCTAAGGATCCCTCAACAAGAACTAGTGCAATAGCCGCTCACCTCCTAAGATCGAACTCTAACTCTTTTCTAAGTGACCTCGCTTCTTCGGCAGTATACCTTTTTACTTTGAGTTTACTTTGTATTAACGAGATCCTATAAATACTCAGATCATCAAGAGCATTAAGTTTCTCCGCCTTACTGAGTAATACATCAATGAACTCAACGCTATGCGTGGAGAGTATCACTTGACAATTCCTCTCCTTGTCGGATCTTACTATGGCCTCAGCCACGAGTTCTAAGAGACCTGGATGTTGATGGAGTTCCGGTTCCTCCAAGAGCAAGAGTGCTTCAGAGGCCGCCGAAAGAAGCATAAGATAAGCTAGAGCTAGTCTTAACCCATCCCCAATCAAATAAATCGGGACTCTTCTATCCTCGTATATTATATAGAGAATCCAATTATTGTCCTTTTTCAAAATTGATAAGTCCTTTATTCCATACCTCTCTCCTAATATCTTAAGAAGCATTTCTTTTGAATCAATACCACCTACATCCATCATTACTGAATAATAATCCTCAGGACCACCATAAGAAGATACGTCATTCCAATCGAGGAGAAGAGTCTTAATCACATCTCCTTCTTCCTTCTCTCGGAACATGTGATATTTACCCTCAGAATCGAAGTAGTGTGTATAATGCCTAGAGAAGAGACCATCAGTCCTCGAGTATATAGTTGCTAACTTTTCAGTATTCAAGCCTCTCAAGCTAAGGGGCTCCAAATGAGCAGAGAGAGGTATGTCTATCTGTAGTAGAAATTCTAATCTTGCATCGTCCTTAAAATTGATCGATATCTTGCAAGATTTCTGATCTTTGAGGAATAATCCGCTCACAGACGGAAGACCAAACCATCCTCTCCTTGTAACGGTGTATTCCAACGGCACATGTCCTAAAATATCCATATCACATCCTGTTGATGCCAAGTAAAGAGCTTCAAGTATCGTTGATTTTCCTACGTCATTTCTTCCCACGAGCACATTTAGCCCCGATAAGCCCTCTAGCTTACCCTCAGCTATACCCCTGAATCCCTTGATTTCCACGTCTCTCAGCTGGATATCTGCCTTATGAGCTTCAGTCATGCCCACTACCTCTCAAATAATAATATCGATTGCTCGATTTTAAAGATAGTCTATTGAGATGTCCACAGGACCGAATCTCGGTGGGTTGCAGATGCTCTAAGATCCCTAAGGAGCTAGAATGGCTTCTAGGAGACCCTGAAGCCAAAGAGATGCTGAGAAGAATCATCGAGGAGAGAAGAACTCAGAGAGAGTCTCATTTATAGTTTTAGGGCCCGAGTGATAAGTAACATCCGAAAGTTTACTAATTCGATCCTAATGTCTCTGAAGTGACTGGATAATAGGGATAGGATAGAAGAGTTATTGAAGTGGGTTAGGTGGAGATTCCTCCATATAGTTCCTCTACCAATTCTCTCCCAGAAAAACCATACAATTCTCCAGAGATAAATTCCCTCATTTTGAACACTAATAATTAATTCTCCTTTTCTTCTAAGAACTCTTGCTAATTCATTAATTACTCTTTTGGGTTTTGGGACATGCTCTAGGAGTTCAAAACATGTGGCTATATTTGAGATGGATTCTCTTAAAGGTAGATTCTGAGCGTCACAGATGAGAAAGTGAGGTGCCTTATACCTCTTATATGCATTCTCTATAAAGCTATGGGATATATCTAAACCTAAAACCTCCCGTATTGAGCTAGCATCTGAGTAAACATTCTTCCATCACAACCTATATCCACGATTATAGAGTTTCCCCGCGTTGAATTAATCATTTCCAAGGCTTTTGAAAATCGGTTTTTATGCCACCATTTAAAAAGCTTCGCCTTTTCATAGTAGTCTCCAGGCATCTCATCATATCTTCTCTTTAACTCTTTCATTTCTATCTCTCCTAACTATATTTTTTACAGCATATATTATGAGGAGAATAATGGAAGCAATAGTTATTATATATCCAATATACTCGATTCTAATCGTCTCGTATCTAAGGATCAGCCTAGCAGGTGTATCAATCTCTTCGGGTAGGATTACCAGCATGAATCCAGGTCCAGAATAATAGAGATCCAGCTTCCTCCTCTCCCCCCCAACCTCTAGATAGGCATGCCACTTGGGGAAGTAAGTCTCTCTAACAAAGACTGAAGCACCTCTCTTTACATCTCCACTTATTGGGATTATCATCTTCTCGGGGATAGGCCGATCAACCTCAACCTCTGTAGACGACTTATCCCTGGGTGGACTAAGCCAGTTCAATAGGCATAAAAGCAGCTCAGCCTCCTCCCTATTCCTATAAGATTTAGCGTGGTAGGGGAGGTTTAACCCGCACCAGACAACTCGGCCTCGGCCAAATTCACCAGCCACTACTATAGGATGACCATACAGCCAGAGCAGTGGCTCAGCCCAGGGTCGAAGAGTGGTGTTAAAGGAGTAGGAGACTCCCCAAGGCGCCTCACCATAGTGTGGCGGCGAGAAGGCTGAGAAGTTCACCTTATCCACGATTCTTGAACTGGATGGGGAGAAGCTCCATGTAAACCCGAAGTCCCCAGCCATAACCCTCATTATGGGAAAGGGTGGAGGGAGCTCCTTCGCATCTGAGTCGGGTGAGTAGCCGGTATCTATTAGCAGAGAACCACCTCGCTTCACATATTCCTCAAGAAGCCTAAACGCCCTCTCCCTGTCACGATAGGAATAGCCGTATAGGATTACGATGTCGAAAAGCTGTAGCTCATCTATGTCATGTCTCTCCACTCTCTTATTGCTCCAGACCAGAGCCGACTCCTCAGGGTCGAAGTTTGAGTGGATTAGGGCCCAGAAGATATTTTCATAGGCATATCGATCTCCGATGACGAGGATTCGCCTTCTATTCCCCAGAGAGACGTAGGGAGCCGAATCAACGACCCTTACTAGTCTATAATCTCGCTCACTCCAAATCTCCTTGAATCGAGGACTGGCGTAGATCTGAGCTACATCAGATGCATCATCTATGAAGATATAATCCAATCCATACCACCTAGAGACCATAACAGCCTCATCAACGCCGCCAAAGCCCTTGAAAAGATAGGCATCAGCCATCCCTATCCAGGCTAGGTTTGGAGCAGATTGCCACTGATAATTGTGGAGTTGAGATTCTTCTGAAGCTAAGTTGAATGTTTGAACGAACTGTCCCATATATCCTGTGAAGGCTATCCTCCCCTTGACAACATATGAAAGCTCATTCATCAGCTCATAGGTCCCACTGTGATGCGTTGCACTTGAAATCTCTATCCTATGGATATGAGCTATTGGAAATGAAATCACAAAAATTAGGGACAAAAGTATGAATATTCTCCATGAAGATATCTGGGTCTTGACAAACTTCACTGTCTGACCTCCCAGCAGGGATAAGAATATGGATGTCCAAGGTAAAAAACGTTGGGGAAAGACAACCCCATCATATAAAGGATAGAAGATTGAGAACCTATTCGCCTCTAAATAGAAAATGAATATGAGAGACCAAAAGAGGAAAAACCTGTTAATCTTTCTCTTCAAGCATATAAGACCACCCACAAAACCTAGAAGGGAGGTCCATGGAGCAAGCCGGGTGAAGCCACTCCCAGGTAGGCCAATAAGCTGTTCAAGACTTAAAGGACCCCAAGTTTTTGGAGACAAAACAACATACTGTTTGAAGGCCCCTAGCGATATGAAGGGTGCATACCAGAAAGCAACGAGAGAGAGGCTGAAGCCGAAGAATAGCAGTGATGATTTGATAAATCGTGTGAATGAGGCCCTCTCCTTAAGGTGTAGCCATAAGAAGTAAGTGAATAGAACTATGCTACCTAGAACAGCCATTAGTGAGTGGGATAGCAGGAGGAGGACGTAGGTGACGATAGAGGCCGTGAGGAATCTCTTCTTACAAGTTTTCATATATAAATGTAATAGTAACATAGTGACGATTAGGAAGGGGTATCCAAAATGCTCTATATAGAAGCCCCAATAGATAAGGTTATTAAAACTACCAGGAGTGTAGAGGTAAAGTATTGCAGCTGTTAGAGCTGCTACTTTATCCTCGAAGAGTAATAGGGAGAAGATATATAGCCCTAAGGAGGAAAATACGACGAGGAGAAGCATCATAAGTTTGTATGCTATAAATATTGAGAGACTGAAGGCTTTACTGAGGAGGAAAGTGGAGACTATTCCGAGAGGTTGGTAGAAGGTGAGGAAGGGATATCCGCAACCCCATTCTGTATTCCATCTAGGGAAGTGGGGCCACCATTTCTCCAGATATCTGATCATCGAGAGGGCGTTGGGAGCATCTCCGCCCTTTGGAAAACCATAAAGGATTGGACTATAGGTATATAGTGCGAAGAAGAAGACAAAGATTAGACCTACAATAGCCGTCTTATTAAATATTAGATGTTCCTTGGGTTCCTCTTCTTCTAAAATGAGATTTATCAGCGGTTTTTCAGCCATCTCCCTAAACCTTGTTAGTAACTCTCTCTCCGATTTAATTCGGACTCCAAGCTTTAGAGCGCTCTCCACAAATCTGAACCCCCGGTCTCTATCTCCAAGGCGATAATAGGCCCAGGCGAGGGCTATGTGCACCTCTCCCCAGTCGGGTCTGGTTTCGATACATCGACTCCAGATCTCCACGGCCCTCCTGAAGTCGCCCGTGAGGGCGTAGACGCATCCCAGGCCGTAGAGGGCCTCTAGGTCTCTTGGATTTCGTCTTAATGCTTCTAGGTATAGCCTCTCAGCTTCTGCTGCTCTCTGAAGAGAAAGCCTATATTCAGCCTCATATCCCCTTTGACTCAAAGGTCTCTACTCAAATGATTAGGAGAGCTAGATTATATTTTATGAATTAAAGCTCTGTGAGTCAAGGAGCACCTAATAATGATTTACGTAGCCATGGAGGATATCTGGATCATTTTGGAGAGGAGTCCCCTCCATCCTCTCCTTGCGTATTCTAGGGCCGTCTTGGTCTCCTTCCATCCGAAGAAGTCTATGAGGTCTATGACCTCGAATCCGTATTCCTCTACTAGTTGGCAGGCCCTCTGGGCCCTAAACCAGTGGGGCCAGCAGGGTATGCCAGTGGCTTCAGCCACGCGGGTTATAAGCCGGTATGCCCAGACTCTTGTCAGCGGCCTACCCGGCCTGTAGGGGCTGGGGAATAGGAGATCCTGGGAGGCCTTTACCCACTCCTTTAGAATCGCTGCTGGCGGCTCGGTTAGGGGGATGGGGAAGGGTCTCCGATAGGCCTTTACTCGAAGGGTCTCGCCTGGGGCGATCTTCCTATACCTCTTGAGCAGAGGCATCCGCCTGACGAGGATGACACCCTCATCCTCCCTGATTTCGAAGTTGTCTCTTCTGAGGGAGAGGACCTCGGTGACCCTGCCACCGGTCTCGAAGAGGGCTGCTAGGAAGGCCCTGTCCCTCGTCTTCCTAGGAGCCTCTATAATCCTCATCAGCTCCGGCCACCCTATGAAGGAGTCTACGTGTTCTCTTACGCTGCGCCTCTCGTAGGGGTGGTCGGCCCAGTATCCCCTCCTCATCGGAGCACCTCCCTTAGGAGCGGGTGCTCCTTCAGCTTCTTGTACCTCTCGTATATGGTGCTCCTCACCAGGCCCGTCTTCTCCTCAAGCTCCGTGAAGCTCATCTCCACCTGGCTCCTTGCGGCGGCTATGAGCAGGTCTACCTCGTCGAACCGCCTTCCGCCTAGGGGCTCGTCCCTTATGGAGGCGCTCCACTCCATCTCGTCCCTCTCGTAGACGATTGGGTTCGGGAAGCAGACCCGGTCGAAGCGCCTCACCGGGTCGAAGAGGAAAGCCTCGTCGTTCGGCAGCCTCTGAAGGGCGTTGAGGACGAACCAGAAGACCTCGTTTCGCACCGTCACGAGGTTCCGGCTGCAGAACTGGTAGAGCTCGTCGCCTTGATGCCTCTTGAGGAATATGTAGCTGAACTGGCTTCGGGCTCCACGGCTTATCTGGCTGAGGCCGTGCGTCGAGGCCATAAGGGTGACGTAGTGCTTCCTTAGGCTGCGGAGGTTCATCTCTATCACGGCCTTAAGGCTGCGGTGGAGGGGCGAGAGGGCGTACTGGCTGCTGGTTACGAGGTCGTTGAGCTCGTCGACAGCGAGAACTAGTCTTCTATCTCTGCTGGGCGGCGAGGTGTGGCAGATGCGTAGTATCTCGCCGAGGAGGCCTCCGAAGAACTCAACCCACTGCTCATAGTCCCTTGGGTGGAAGAGCCTGTTGCAGACTGCGTGGAAGCGCCTCTCCCCCTTAAAGGCCTCCCCGACGACCTCCTCTGGGCTGGCATACTCGGCGACCTCAATGTTCTCAGCAGCCTCTTCGGGTCTCTTCAGCTTGAAGCTGCAGCCCTCCGGAATCCACATGACGATGGGGATGTCGAGGGCTAGGTTGATGAATTCGAGGCCTCCGGCGTCCCTCAAGATGATCCTGAAGCCCTCCTCGTAGAACTCCCTGAGGAGGTAGAGCATGAGGGCCGTCTTGCCCGAACCCGTGATTCCGTCTATGAGGATGTGCCTGCCGCCAGCCAGCAACCCACGTGCCTCCGTGAAGGTCTGGGGCTGGTAGGTAAGGTAGTCGATGTACTTCTCTAGGTGAGCAGGGTCTCTGTCTAGGAGTAGCATGACCATTCGGCGCAGGTCGCCTATGCTGCTTATGGGCGGGTTAAGGAGTGGGCTGGACACGCCTCCCACGCCTCCTCAGCTTCTCCTCCAATGGGACGGGAGCCGTCATCGTCGTCAATAGGGGCTCCTCGGGGAGCTGGACTAGGCTCTTCAACACGTATTCATGGAGGGCCTGGTTCTGGCAGGGCCTCAGCCTGTTTATCAGCCCCCTCAGCCAGTATGGGTGACGATGGAGACCGTATTCGGCGAAGATCTCCAGGGCCTTCATCAGCCTCCCGTTTATGTTCCCCATGGTGGCGAGGGGGAGCAGCCTCTCCACCTCCCTCCAATCCTCCTCACCAAGGCCGTCTCCCTCGGCGGCGTCGTATAGCCTCGCCATTAGGTCGCCCTGCCTCTCCGCCAGGTGGAAGGCCGAGTCTAGCGGGGTTCTACGCCGCTGCGACACGGTTCCTCACCCTCTTTATGGGGATGGCCACTCCTCTCTCACCTTCCCAGCTCCGGTGCCTGCCAGTATTCGCCCTCTATCTCTCCGTCGGCCGTCTTGAAGGCCAGCTTGAGTATGTGCTCTCCAGGCCTGCCGAGCATCACGCCTCTAATCCGCCTCGCACCCATCCTCTTCGCATACTCCAGGAATCTTCTGAGGGGCTCTGGGTTGTAGATGCTCATGGTCTCCGTCTTCTCTCCCTTATACTCTGCCTCCTCTAGGCCTACTCGCTCATCCATGGGTATGTCGTCGTCCCTCCACTCCACGTTGAGGTCGCTGTAGTCTAGGGTCAGCTTGACCCAGTTCCCGCACTTCTCCGCCCTCTTCACGGCCCTCAGCAGCTCGTCTACCCCGACCTCGAACTCGGCGTATGGCTTCACCGTCAGCTTTTCCGGCTCCGGCAGCTCGGGGGTCTCGCCCTTTACTAGGTCTATCTCGGTTTTGCTCCCCCTGGATCCCCTGAAGACGAGGTTTACGTGATTCTCGTCGACATTTTCTATCAGTAGCTTCTCGGGTTTCGACAGCGACTGCTTCCCGACGATGTTTACGTCCTCAACGCCGTACTCGCCCTCTGGCAGACCGGCCCAGTTCGGGAACCTCACCCTCACCATAAAGATTTTGCTCGCATCCATTCCTTGGAGTGTCACCTTGTCGCCTTCTATCTTCAGCTTCCCCCCGCCATATTCATCTATGAGGGAGATGGCTGTCAGGGGCTTCACCCCGTATGTCCACTCGTAGTCTCTGCTGTCCTCTATCACCCTCTTCCTGAGAGCCCTCTCGGCCTTCTTCAGGGCCTCATCCTTCTTCGTGACTCCGATCTGCGGCGCAAGGTAGTATTCAAAGACGGTGTATGGGCCTACGCCCTCCATCTTGAGCGGCACGTCGTCTGCGAGGTGTATGGTTGCCTCCTCTACGCCGAGGAGCTCCATCCTCTCTAGGGCCCTTATGAGCAGCTCGGGGTTGAAGGTGCTGACCGCCGCTTCCTCGCCATTGGCTTCGACATCTTCCATAATCTTAGCCCTGGTCGGCCCTTCCCAGGGCAGTTCCCAGAATACGGTGAGCTTCATTCCTCCACCGGCTATTAGGGTGACGCTTGTATCATGGTCGGCTCTCGCCTCCTCCAGGATGCTTCTAAGCTCCTTTACGGGGACTTTGACCTCGGCCTTGTGGACTATGCGTGGAGGGGGATGCATCTCATAGTCTTCCGGCACCTTTCTGAGCGTCACGTCCTTCTCCGTGATGCCGCTCTTAGTCTCCTTCTCGGCTACGATCCTCACGTCTCCGATGGGCGATAGCTCGCTCTCTATTCTCAGCTTTGTAGGCTTCTTGATGAATCTCCCAAGCCATGGAGTGCTGCTCACCATATATCGCCCCTCGGGGAGGAAGGGCTCGCCCATATACTCGATTCTGTATAGCTCCACGTGTGAGGGATCCATGCCCATTATCGTCGTCTTCCCGCCCTCGACGGCGATGAGGGTGTCCCTCTCACCCTCGCTGAATCCCGCCATTATGCCGCAGAGGGCGACCGTCGCTTTATCCGGCTTCTTTATGATCCTCGGCTTCACCCGGGCCCTCTTCTCCTCCGCCTCCTCCAGCTTATACAGCAGATCCTGAGTCTTCGATAGTAAGCACCCTATGTTACTGATGTCCGCCTCTATGAAGCCCTCCTGAAGCTGGTGTATCTCCCTCATCAAGTCGAGGTCCTCGTCTCTCAGGCCTTCGGACTCCGACAGCTTCTCGGCCATGGAGTAGATTTCGTATAGCCTATCCTTGAGGTTGTAGAGCTTGTCGTAGGCGTTTTCCAGCCTCACCCTGAAGTCGTTGATCTCATTCCTAGCCTCCTCCGCCTCCACCTTCCCCACGTAGAAGTCGTCGACGATCCTGCTGACCCTCTCGTAGCTATCGGCGGCGTCCAGCCACTTCAACACCTCACCCCTCTCCTCTGCTATCCTCTCCACCTCAGCCCTCAGATTCCTGAGTCTCCTGAAGATCTCGGGATCCACCTTTACGGCTCTGCCCTCCTCCCTCACGTATCCCGCTTCGCCTAGTATCCTACGCTCCTCCTCATCCCAGATCCTATGTAGCTCCCTGCCTATCACCTTGGACAGCTCCTCAGCCCTGACCCTGGCGAGATTGGGGTCTCCAGCCTCCACTATCCACTTGGCTTTCTCATCCCTCCACTTCCACGCCTTCTCCCTGAACTCCTCGTAGATCTTCTCGTGGAGGCTTGGCGGAATCTTCTTGACGTGATGCGCCTCCTTTATCCTCGCTGCGACCACGTTCTTGTATACCTCGTCGAAGGCTCTGTAGAAGCTGTCTGCTACCTCGTCCAGCTCCTTATACGTCTTGTGCGTGATCTCCATGACCGAAGGATCCCTCTTGTTGGGTCTCTGAACCTCTATGACGTCCCTCTCCTCCAGCTTTGAGAGGAGCTCCATGAGGTTCCCGGTGTCGTAGCCCTTCTTCTGAAGCCTGATTTCGAGGTATTCCGGCATCAACCTCGGCTTGTCGTATTCGATCTGCAGCCTGAGGATCTCCTGGGCAAGCCTCTCCTCCGTCAGACTCTTCCCCTCAGGCCTGGCAGGCCTCTCCTCAGCCTTCGGCTTTTCAGACTTTGGAGCCTTAGCCCTCTTCTTTTGGGAGGGCTTCTCCCTCCGCTTGGGCCTGGGCCTCTCCGGCTCCTCCCCCTTCTCCTGGGGGGTTATTACACGTGTAATAACCTGGTCTATGTAGAGGAGTATTCGGCCTATCAGCCTGGGCCTGGACAGCAGATCCCTCTTGAAGGCCTCCTCGTCTCCGCCGTATAGGTTCTCGATGAGCAGCCTCCGCCTCCTCTCCCTCTCCGCTTTCGGAAGCCTCTCCCACTCCCTCTCGATTTGGCTGAGAGTCATCTGGGGTAGGCTGCGACTGATTCTGGGAAGGCTGACCCCTAAGCCCTCTCCTCGACGCCTCTTAACTCTAACCCTCCTCCTGGCCATGCGGCCTCCCTCCTAACCCTTCGGGGCGGATAGGCCCCGATGGGCTGACCTCTTCACTTCTCTTCCTCGCCGAGGAGGAGGCGGGCGAGGCGGCGCTTCCTCTTGGCATACCTGACCTCCCAGGGCTCCCTCATGCTCACCTTCTCGGCCTCGCCGTATCTGCGCCTGATGCGGGGGTCGTCGCCGAAGTCCCTCGC
>Ga0190286_1000331_pt1 | contig 20539 bp, 25 predicted proteins | sample 48691834_MG_FD_183241 | JGI IMG/M metagenome (GOLD analysis project Ga0190286, IMG submission 183241) | Hydrothermal vent microbial mat bacterial communities from Southern Trench, Guaymas Basin, Mexico - 4869-18-3-4_MG | ecosystem: Environmental > Aquatic > Marine > Hydrothermal vents >... | reverse complement strand
CCCCCCTCCCTCTCCCTTTCGGAGCTCAAGTTCATCTCTCGTGAACTCGCAACTCTCCTCTTTGAGGATTTTCCCGAACTCGCGGTTTCAATTCTGTTATTCCCTTTCCCGCGTCAACCTCTTTCTGATGCCATCGTTGTTGAGAATATGAATGCACTTGCAGAGGCGTCATTTGAACATCATCGCAGAGCCCAATTCTCCAATTTCAATGCTCCGCCCTTCATCTGTCTCATTTGCGGTAAAACCTTTAATACTATTGATGATTATATCTCTCACTTGATACAACATGTCACAGCGTATGAAAAGGGACACGAAGAAGAATCCACTTGATGCGCTTTTCGCACCACCGATCCAGATTTGTTTGACTGCATTTGACAAAGACGGGAAAAAGCTCAAATCAGTCACCGTAGAAGCTCATTCTTGGCTCTTGAATTTCTATCACATCATCAAGATGCTCATCGGGCAGGATGAGGTCAGCTGCTGGGTCAAGAACTATTCCGGTACCAATGTTCAGCTCCGCGCATTTTCCACTTCCAACTGCTGGGATGATGTCTCCGATGCTATGACTGAAGTTGGTGTTGGCGATTCCGATGCCGCATTCAATGCTTCGCATCACAAACTCCAAGGCTCGAATGCCTACTGGGGCGATGTTAACGGCGCCGTTGATGCTTCCGATAAAGTCAGTTTTGTCGCTGAAATCGATTGCACCACCGCTCTCACAGTCAAAGAAGTCGGGATTCGCTTCCCTAAAGTTAAAGATATTTATGGCAATGACCAGACCGTCATGTTTGAACGCACTGTGCTCTCTGAGTCTGATCAGCTCGATGTTCCCGCTGGCGGTAAAGTTCGGGCGACTTATGAAATGAATTACCCTTAAGATGACTCTCCATATTTCTGACATCAAACTCCCGGAAAATCCCGTTGTTGGTGCTGAATTGCGCATCCCCGTTACTGTGAAGAATGATACCGATTCCGAAGTCGAAGTTCGTGTCTATCTCTATTCCGAAAAGCAGGAAGGTGAGGGCTCTATTCTTTGGGATTATGAGCCCGATGTTCACTGGCAGAATATCGCCGCAGGCGAAGAGTATTCCTTTTCTGGCTATTGGGACACGCTCATTTGCGTCCTCCCAAATAAAGATCCATGGAACTTCTGGGTTGAATTGCGAGAGCAGTCTTTAGGTCTCATTGAGAAAAAAGAGCTCACGCTCCAAGCTCAAGATCGTCCGTACTGGTGGGACACACTCATTGATAATATCATGATGGGTAATGTCAAATCTATTACCGAGCCCATCATGTCACTCTTCACCACCCCTGAAATTCAAGGCATCACTGCGCCGCCGTTCACTTGCTGGCTTTGCGGTCAGAAGTTCGAAGGTGAGTCCGCAACTCTCAATTTTGGCAAACATCTCATGCAGCATTTCATTGCGTTCGTCACCGATTGGTTCAAACCCGAAGAGGGCGAAGAATCTTAAATTTCAATTTCATTATCGTTATCATGGCATCGGAAATTACTCCTGGGAAATCGCGTGCCGCGCTCGTGCTCGATATCATCAAGCTCGTATTCGACATCATGCAAACTGTCGCGTTTATGATGTTCATCGAAGAAGAAGGCATCCAGATCCGTGGGTTCGGCATCATGAGCCTCATGCGTGAGAATCTCGTAGATGAAGTGGAAACCCAACTCAAAGCACTCAAAACCCAAGTCCAGAATCTTGAAACTTTCTGTGATTCTTGGGGTTGGTTTGCTCCTTACATGAAACCCACTTACGCTAATTATGTCCAGGCAGCCTACGACCAAATTGATGCATGGGAAGCTTGGGTCGCCGCCAAGAAAGCCGAGCGCAATAAAGCGATCATCCGGATTGTATCCTCACCGACCAATGCCGAAATCTGGATTGATGGCAACAATTCCAATCTCCTTACGCCCCAAACTTTCGTTGATCTTTCGCCCGGTGACCATACCATCAAACTCAAATATGTCAGTCCCCGTCGTGGTCAGCTTGAATACGAGGATACCATAACCGTTGAGAAAGGTAAAACTAAAGAGTTCCGTTTTGTGCTTGAGGAGGTGTCTTGAGTTGGCTCATCTAACTTCGACTGACTATTGGACTGCCGGTCTCGCAACGCTCTCTCGTCAGGTCATCTGCTTCGCTATCGCTAAAGCCCCCCTCGCCGGTCATCCCGTTTATATTGCCGCTAATGTCACTCTCAAATTCGCAGTTCATCAGTTCAATCTCCGCGTTCTGGAGATTGAAAGCGCAATGGATGCTTCGCTTATGCTCGCTGAGCAAACCGCTTATCCTCTTCTGCTCCAGGTCTCGGAGGAGATGGATCGGCTCATGGCGGCTCAGCTCACCTGGGAAGAGAATCAAATCGCGCTCGCCGAGCTCATCCATCCGCTGCTGCTCCCCATTGAACCGCTCGCCTATCTCTCGATTGGCAATTACATCGATTCCATGAAAGCCCAAAAAGATGCTCACACTTCAGTCCTGCTCCATTTCGAAAGCCTCTGGGAATGGAAAACTGCCACTGTCACTTATGTTATCGATGGTGATACGTTCAAGGTTGATATTTTCGATGAGTCAGTCAGATTTGAGGACATTGATTGCCCCGAACCCGATACTGACAAGGGCAAAGCTGCAAAAGCCTACACTAAATCCCATTTACTCGGTAAAGAAGTCGAGCTCCGGGTTAGAAAGCAGCTCGATGATTATGGCAGGCGAGTCGCCAAAGTCTATCTCAATGGCAAGAACTTCGCTTATGAACTTGTCCGTAATGGCCTTGCGAAATTTATCTATGTGAAGCGATGAAACCAGCGTCCAACCTCTCGGATAAGATATTGCAATCTTTCCGGCAAAATCAGTTTCAGTTCACCCGTCTTATGAAGCGTCAGGCAGCGCGTGCAAAAGTTCTTGAACATGAAACTTTTAAATTATGTTCATCCTATCTTTCTAATATGCCTACCCGTCTCCAAGTTCGCAGCTTCCCGCTCGGTTGCAAAATCAAAATCGATGGTGAACTCATGCCGTTCCGCACTCCACACACATTCAATGATCTTCCACTTGGCCAGCATATCGTTGAATTGATTTATGAAGATGCTGACGGCAAGCGTTCACTGCGTAAAACCGTCCAGCTTGTGCCCAATGAGCGTGTGGTTTGTAAGTTGCATTTCAAAAAGCCTAAAACTCTTGCAACAATTGGATAAATGGCAACGGAATCCCAAGAACTGGAAACTGCAGAATTGATCCGCAACATCAAGGATTATGACCCCTCCAAGCCCAATAACGCCCAGCTTGCAGATGATATGCGCATCTGTTTCGCTTGGTATTCCTCGCTCCGGCAGGGCAAGAAATTGAAATTCACGCTGGATGAGGTCATTGAACTCGCTCGCAAAATTTACAACGAAATTGAAAAGCGTAAGCGCGAGGGTAAGATGAAACATGAGTGGAAACCCGAACAGATGAAGAAGTACTCAAAAGAGCTTTTCGATTTCATCAGCAAAACTAAGTCCTTTCTATGTATGTCACTTGAAAACGAAGTCTTGGATGACTCATGTTCGACTAAAGGGGATTTCAATTCCTGTGTCGGATCAATAGGTTCAGAATGCTGCTGGCATAAAGACACCGGCTGTGTTAGCACCCCCATTATCAGTGTTTCCCACGATTTCCTGCATCTGAATACACCAAGTAATTTGAAAGCTGAATGGTTCTATCCCCTAGTTAAAATCACAGAAGATTGGGGTTATGGCACAATTGAAAAAATCGAAGATGCTTTCGCTACTCTCATTCATGATTACAAACTCTCCATGATTTCCGAGTCCTCTTATAATCGATTACTTGAAGATTGGTATAGATTTGATATGCGTTATCATCATCCCAGCTTCTTAATTTCCGACAAAGAAGCACAAAATTTGATTATCTCCAAAATTGATTCCGTCCTCGAGAGGGATGATCTTCCTTCCAAAGTAAGGGAATGGTTTCTTGCTGAAAAAGGTAGACTTCACTTTCTATTCCCTCATCAAAATGAAATTAAATTGGATTCTAACCCTGCAGGAGCGAAAGTTTTCCTTCAAAAAGAAGGGGAAGATGAAGAATTTTTTGTTGGTCGCACGCCACTCAGCGCGTGGATCGATTGGGATTATACCTCTTTTGAGGGTGACAAATCATATCAGTTCAAACTCATCTGGCATGATGGCACAGTTTCTTCGGGTTCTTTTGATCTCCCTTCTTCGGGTACCATTGATTTGGGCACCATTGAAGGTCCCCCGCTATCCTTTCCACCCGCTATCCTAAATGTCTATTCGAATCCTCCCGGGGCAGAAATTTGGGTTGATGGAGTCAATCAACATGTTACCACTCCCGCTAAAATCTTTATTGACACTGATAGCAAATTTTCCAAAAAAGTCAAGATTGCATTAAAGAAAAAATATTTCGTTGATCGTAACTATTCTGTTACTGTACGCCCCAGCAAAGAAGAGACATTTTTCAAGAATTTAGTCGGGTCCGTAAAGATTTGTGGCAAGACCTCAAAAGGAACACATTATGTTACTTTTAAATTCATTGTAGGAAAAAGAGGATATTCCTGCAAGAAATTGTTCAATGGCTCTGGGATCGTTCCTAATGTGGACTTATATCTGATGAATTTAACAACGGGCGTTAAAAAAAGTCTAACTACCGATCCTAATTCCGGCATTGGAGAAGTCACCATTGATTATAGTGATCCCTTTTTCATTGATGGTCGTCAGAAATTGGTCTGTGCAATTTCAAATGAAGGAAATCGAATCAGATCTTTTAGGTCCATCACTATTCCCAAATTTAGATCACTCGATCAATCCGAAACCGAGTCTGATTGGCAAGCAGAAGAATTTGATTCCGAAGTTGAAGCTGAAAAAGAAACTTCTTTCGATTTTGAACCTGGCACTCTTTCGCATTTTGGAACGTTTTCGTCCGGCACTCGCATGCTCGCCAAAATTCCCGAAGGCAAAGGTCAACTCTCAATTTCATCCTCGCCTTCTCTCGCTGAAATCTGGATTGATAACAAGAACACTAAATTGCTTACTCCGGAAGCACAAATCTTCCTCGACCCCGGCAGTCACTTCGTTAAGCTCAAGAAACCGCATTATCAAGATTATTCTTTTTCTGTATCTATCCTTGAGGGCGAGAAAATAGAGAAATTCTGTGAACTCTCACCTAAGTTCGCCGTCTTGACCTTGTTCAGCGTCCCTTCTCATGCTCGTATTTTCATCGATGGCACTGATCAAAACAAAGTCACACCCGAAACCTTCAAGTTTGATATCCCCGGCTCTTCTAAAACGCTCGATGTCACCCTCAAGTTGCCCGGTTTCAAGGACGCCGAAATCGATAACCTGGTCTTGCATCCAGGTGATAAAATTGAGAAGGTTATCCATCTTGAACCAGGCACGTCCACTCTCTCGCAACTTGAAACTCTTCCTATCTACCCCGGCAATGTCTCCCCGCGGTTCGATCCGCTCGATCTCGATGAGTTCTTACAGAAATGGAATTCTTTCTATCTTCGCAAACCGTTTATCATCCTTGTCGGCTCGCTCGCCAATTGGCAGCGCACTGAAGGCGATATTGATATTCTTGTGAAAGCCCGCGACCCCACGCCGCTGCTGAATGCACTCGACCGTGCAATCATCAAGTGTTTCAAGATGAATGAAGATCAGCTCGCTGACCTCCTCATCCAGGTGCATCAGTTCATACATTCCGATTCGCTTTTCTTGCTCACGCGCTGGCGGATCGAACGCGCATTTCCCGAATGGAAAGGTAGAATTCAAGTGCTCGACGATTCCTTCTCGGGCCCGTTTACGAATTTCGTTGAGCTTGCCGACCTCGCTGCAGTAGCACGCAGTGAGAAAGTCCGGCAGGAGATGGCACAGCGCGGCATCAAGCTCTTCCAGTGGTTCCCTATGCTTAAGCCTATGCATGGACGCCAAAAGGGTGAAATCTATTCGGTGGATTCAGTGATTGATATTGTCAAATCCCGAAAGGAAGATTGGTTTAATATTGGCATTTTCGTCGAGAAGAAATTCGACGGCGTGCATTGCCAGGCTCACAAATCAGATGATAAAGTTCTTATCCTCACCGAAGATGGCTCTGATGTCACCCGTAATTGCCCGACCCTTGCTGATGCTATCGCAAAACTCTCCCATGAGTTCATCTTATGCGGCGAGATCGAACTCTGGAAAGATGGCAAACATCAGCCCCGGGCTGATACTGCCGGCGTCCTGAATTCAAAAGATGTTGACCTTGATGAGAAGCATCTCGTTTATAATGTCTTCGATATTCTCTATTTCGATGGTAAGGATCTTCATGATTTACCGTATGAACGCAGACTCGAATATCTTGCGAAACTCAATCTCCCGAAATCCGGTATCGTGCGTGAGTCCGAACGTGTGCTTTGTCATTCCGAAGATTGCCTTCGGAAAGCAATTGAGAAGTTCGCCGCAAAAGAAGGTTCTGAGGGTGCTTATCTTAAACTCGCCGATTTCAAATACCAACTCACGGGCAAAACCAACGAGAACATCAAATACAAAAAGGAAAGGTCGCTCGATGCCGTAGTGCTCAAACGCAACAAAGTTGCTAAGACCGAGAAGACTTATTATTACCACTGCGGACTGAAATCCGATCATGATATCGTCTATTGCGGCAAAACATTCAATACGAATATTAAAGCCGAACCCGGTGATATTATCAAGGTCGTATTCGTTGATATTTCAGGTTATACCGATCCAAAGACCGGCAAGCGGTGGGTCAACTGGTGGGCGCCGCGTGTCGTGATGCTCCGCACTGACAAGAAAGAGCCGGACACTATTGATACTGCTTGGCGGATGGTCAAAGAGACCACAGGTAGGTTCGAAGAGAAGCCAATGCCTGACATCAAGAATCTTGAGCAGCTCGATGCTGAATCTCCAACTCATAAAGATTGTATCAATTTCGACCCCGAATCTCATATGTGCAAATTGCATAATCGTCTCGTAGATCCTGATGCGCCCGCCTGTCCTGATTTCCAGCCCCTTGCCAATCTTTCCGCCAGTGCTAAGCGGTTCGTCATCCAGAATCATTTCCGCGGCAGTTCCTCACATGGTGATTTCCGTGTCCAGCTCGATCATATGCTCGGCGGCTTCACGCTCGGCTGGCAGCGTGCCGATGAACTCAAACGTGAACTGGAAAAGCATTGGCAACTCAAGAAAACCAAAGACCGTTACGAAATCTATTGGGATGGCGAACTCATGTACGCGCTCGATAAGCGTGAGAACGTCGTGCAAGAACCGTCCGCAGCACTCAAGAAGCGTGTGTTTGAGTTCCATAAAAAACTCGCCACGGATCCTAAATTCTGGAAGATTGATATGAACACCGGCGAGGAACTCAAACGCAAAGGTTCAGTGCGTGATGAAGTGGAGAAGATTTTCTGTGTTCAGAAAACTCGCGAACCCTTTGAGTGGCTCTCAGTCGAGGGCGTAACCAAACCGCGTGAGGTCGAACCCGAACCCGGCGGCACGCGGTTCTTCCCCGGGATATTCGTCGAGATGGATTCCGGCACTTACTATCCCGGTGCGCAGAAGCCGTATTTCAAGGAGTATTTCCTGAACGGTAAGAAATGGAAAGGCAGGGTTGTGTTCCGTTTAGTTGCGGGCTTGCAGGGCACAAAAGCAGTCGCCAATTGGCTATATTGGAAGCCTGATGATCAGACTCCTTATGTTCTCTCAGCACGTGCCGTCCGCGATAACTGGCTGCCCGCAGAGGGTAGTGCTATGCCTCCGGAATGGGAACAGAAACTCCCCGAAGAACTGCATTTCTGGAAAGCCACCGATCGCAAGAAGAAACTGGAACTGCGTAAACTTGCACGTGAATATCTCAAGAAGAAGGAGGTTCTCAGTGCCGATGATGAAGTTGAGTTCGTGCTCACGCACCGATATTGGCAGGGTCAGTATGTTGTGCGCGGTCTCCCGGTTGAGGATTATCATATCAAGATTGGTGAGCATAGATTTCATCTCGACAAAGACCCCACCCACAAATTCCCCGAGCACGGCATCTCCGCTTTGCAGTTCCATGATAAAGATGAATATTTCGTTGAGGGCGAGAAGAAGCCGCAATCTTCAGTCAACCCCAACCGCAAAATTCCCGCCTATATCCATGTGCTTGATCGCGGTAAAGCTGAAATTATTGCCGATGAGCCGCTCTACTTGCATGTGCGATTGAATGGCAAGAAACTCAAAGGGCTGTTCTATTTCCGTCGCACTTCGCGTGATGCCGAATTCTGGATGTTTAAAAAAGGCATGGAAAGCTTCTGATCATGCCGCGTGGAAAACCGCTGTCAGAAGAGGAGAAAGAGAAAATCAGGAGGGAAATCAAATCTAAAACTAAATGTCAGCTCGCCAAAGAAATGGGTCTCTATTACAGAACTATCTCGAAATTCGTCAAGAAAGAGCATCTTGAAAATGATGATTCGGATAAACCTTATATAGAGTCTAATTCGGATGCTTAATTATGGAGGAGCAAGCTCAGCCGTTTGCACTGCGGGACATCTATGAGCATCCGTTCGTACAGGAACTTATTCGCGAGAATCGTGAACTCCGCGAGCTCGCCACCAAGCCTCAGGTCAAAGATTTGCGAGAAATCCCGCTGCCCTACACAGTCGAGAATTGCATTCTCATCAAGGAAGGTGTGCATAATGGTGTCTATTACCCCGCGGAAGAACTCAAGAAAGCCGTCGATCAGCACGAGGGTCTGCAGATATATCTCGACCACAAAGATACGAAAGGTGAAGCCGCACAGACCTGGATTGGCGCAGTTCACAATCCCAAATGGTCCGAGCGCGACAAGGCGATTCTTGGTGATATTGATATAGTTGACCCAAAAACTGCGATGGCAATCGCATACGGCGCCAAGTTTGGGCTCTCCGCAACTGTCGATGTGGATTCGCAGCAAGAAGATGGCAAAACCGTCGGTCGCAATTTCCTCTTCAAATCGTACTCAATAGTCGTCAACCCCGCAGTGCGTGAAACGATGCTGAATGAGGCTCAAGATATGGCTACGGAAGAGTTAGATTATGTGGCTGATCTCCAGCCTGCTCTTTCGAAGCTGGATGATGCGATCAGACGCGCATCGTCCATGAAAGACACGTCGCTGTTGACTACGCTCCAGCAAATCAAGGCGATTGTATCGAAGGTTTGCGGGAAGGAGTACCCTTATCCCAAGCCCGGTTCAATGAGCCTTGATGCACTCTCGGAGCAGATTGCTGCACTCGCTCAGGCTATCAAGGATATGCAGTCATCGTCTGAACCTTCCAGCACCGATAACGAGGAGCTGGAGGCTGTAAAGAAGGAGAATGAGGAGTTGAAGGAGAAGTTGAATGCTATCCAGGAGAAAGAGCACAAAGTGAATGCTGAACGCGTATTGCAGAAGGAAATCGAAATCGGTCTCACTACTGCTGCTGACTCCGAAGCCAGGCTAAAAGAACTCCTAGCGTTGAATCCGTCCGCTCTTACCGCAGTTGAGCAGAATCTTGATCGCACAATCAAGATTCTTGAGACTAATACAGACGACACCAAGCCCGCAGAGACTACGCCTTCTTTGTCCAGTCAGGAACTCTCACAGAAGTCTTCCTCTTCATCCGAGAAGCTGCTCCAGATGATGATTGCGGAGCAGAACCGCGCCACATTCAAATATGGAGGTGATGAATGATATGAGGTCGCTTAGAGAACTTCAGGCTGCGAATATTACGGATACGAGCACCACCAACATCAGCAATATCCAGGATACGTTCCTCGATACCGAAGTTCGGAAATTCGCCGAGGCGCTGCGATTCTTCCGGCAGGTTGTGGAAGAGAACGATGTGCTTGTGAATTCGCGTGACAAGACTCTGCGAATACCGAAGACGACTTCGCATCTCAGCATAACTACTTCGCACACTGAGGGCGCCGAGCGGACGTATACTGAGATGACCAATATCAACACAGTGGACATCACGCCGACTTTCAAGCTCGGGGCGATTGCTATTACGAAAGAGCTTGTGGATACTACGCGTGTGGATCTCATAGACCTTGCGAAATATATGGTCGCTCAGGATATTGAAGAGGGTATCGAGAAGGCAATTACTGAGCAAATTGACACGGATGTAACTTCCAACGTCGTTTATGGTGGCGACGCCACCAATCCAAGTGAACTTGCTGCTGGCGATACTATCACGGTTGATCTCGTCGCCGATGCTATCCAGAAGGTGAAAGAAAACAATTATGTCCCGGCATTCCTCTTCATTCGACCGGCTCAGGAGAATGTGTTCTATAAGTCTTCGCAGTTCACCAATGCCGCTGAGTATGGTTCTAATGAGGTCGTGCTGAATGGCGAAATCGGTAAGTATCTCGGTGTGAAGGTCATTACGTCCACGCTCACGCAGCATTATTCTTCCGGCGGTCAGGATAAAGGCATTTCCGGCGCCAATGGACAGTGGGGCGCTGCTGGCACGTCCTGTCAGCTCATAGGATTCGCCGCGGGCAAGAAGAAGCCGATTGTGCTCGCTTGGAAGCAGAAGCCGCAGGTGTCTTATGAGTACCTCAAGCGATACGCCAATCATTACATCTACTACGATGCTGCCTATGGCGTCAAAGTGATCGAAGAGAAGGCGTGTTGCTTGATCAAAGTCACGGATTCGTAATTGGAGGCGTAGCATGACCAAATATGGATTCAGGGACAACAAAATCACAACTGAGCGTGTGACCACGGACGACCTTCAAGCCACCACGAAGGTCATCGGCACGTCCGAGATCGAAGATGCTGCAATTACCGCCGCGAAGCTCGCCTCGAATGCTGTTGAATCCGCGAAGATTAAGGATGCCGCTGTAACCACCGGCAAAATCGCAGATGAAGCCGTCACCGCTCCTAAGCTTGCTGGTTGGACTCATGGTTCCGTCTCGGTCGATTTTGGGTCGGTGAATGCACATCAAACCGTCACCAAAGAAGTCGCTGTGTCAGGCATCAAAAAGGGTGATCCGGTCGTTGCATGCTTCTTCGAAGATCCCGGTGCGTCCATGGCAATCGTCGGTGCTTATGGTTCTCAAGATGGTTCTATCACGTTCATTGCACTCGAAACTGGGGGTGTCACGCAAGACTTAGGCGCGAAAGTGGTGAACTTCTTCGCAATGACCGAGTGATGAATGCTCCGTCAACTCATCTCCTGGATGTGGAAAAGGTTGAAAAGACGCCTGACAAAGGTATCATCGCCTGGGTCAAGGATAGAGCACTGCCGCTCCTCGGCGCGCCCACGTTCCTCGAACTTGAAAAGCTCAGTCCCGCCAAACGACTGCTGGAGGTACTTATCGATGCTCAGCATCGGGCTTTCCGAAACTCCTTTAGACGATACGATGAACTGGCTCCTGCCTGCCGAGCTCTCTATGATCTCTGGAATGAACTCATCGAGTTCGAACAGACCGAGCGAAGACGAAACATCTTCCGAAAGCTCCGAGACTTAACCGTTCATTTCATTGATCAGGATACTGCATATCGTTGGCGGCTGCAGTGGGCAATCCAGCGACTCGATATAGATAAATTCAAACTCTCCGAAGAGGATAAGTATTGGTTTGGCATGAGTGATCAGTTCGATCACTCGGAAGACGATATCGAAAATATCGGCAAGAAGAAGAGAAAATGATTGAAGATACCCCCGCGCTTATCAGCACGCTCGGCTTCCCGATTGCAATCACCATCTACCTGCTCTGGGAACGTCAGCAGGTCACGAAGACGCTGGAGAAGGCAATCAAGCAAGACTTAGTCGCCGCAATCCAGGAACTGCGTGAGGAGATCATCAGGTTTAGCGAACGCTGTAATGGAGGGCGCAGACCATGAAAGATTTCTTCACGCTCGATGGGAAAACCTACAACCTGAATGAACTCTCCACTGCCCGGTTACGGCAGTCCCTCCCCAATCGCATCTTACTCTATCTCCAATCTTTTGCCAGTGAAGATTACTCTTTCGATAAGTCTTATTCTTATGGCTTGTTCAGGTCGCCGCAGCCCGCCAATCTTGACAAGCACGAAACCGAACAGTCAGGTCTCGATTATGTCGAATCTTCCAATATCACGAACACGAGCGAGGATGAAATCCTTTCTGATATCGAGTTCATCCTGAGCGAAGCGCGGCTGCGGGAACTCGTGCTCGAAGGCACTGCGGAAATCGCCGCGCAGCTCCGAATACGCGCAGATGGCACTTATACTACTTACCTCACGAAAGTCCGCGCCAATCTCTTCCGCCGCGATTCGGATGGCAACGATACCGCTATCCTCTCTAACAAAATCTATGATTTTGACACCAACGTCTCCCATTCCGCTGATGGCTGGGATGATAAGGTCGCTATCAAGATTCATGCTGACATTTCTCGTGTGGTTGTGCCACAAGATGAGCGCTTGGTGCTGCGTCTGGAAGTCTTTGGTTATGTCTCCAGCGCGGATGCATCCAACAACAAGTGCAGGCTCTACTTCTCACGTGGGTCTCTTGATTCTTATCTGATTCTCCCTGTTATCGAGGGTTTCTAAAATGCCATACAAAAGCGATCTCACGGGCGAAATCATCAAAGATGAAAGTAAGATGATTGTAGTTCAGTTCATGGAATCCGGTGAACTCGTAACTCGCTTTCTCGCTAATCTGCGTGAACTGAAAGACTGGTGGCTTGCCGGCAAGCCGCATAAAGGCGGCGAAGTCGAGATGTCCTCGTTCCATCATGAGCCTATCGAGGATGAATCGCAAAAAATCACGGTCCGGTTCCGCAACCAGACATTCATTTTCCGTGATCTTTCTGAAGCGAAGGCGTGGTATGCTGAAATCACCAAATGATGCCCTGGTATCTTCATCCTGCATTCCGACCCGCCCGGCTGCAGGATTTGGTCCTTTGGGTTAATTCTTCGTCCATCTTCGGTACTACCTGGCAGAACCTTGCGCCCCGTTATTCCAATGTCAACCACGGCAGAATCGTCGGTGCGCATGCCGGCGAACTGCTTCACCCGTCAGGAAAATTCGGCTCCGCTCTCAGTTTCTTAGGGGATGATTATGTGGATTGCGGGAATGATGAGAGTTTGAATATTACTGATGCGATTACGATTGAGGCGTGGGTGAATGCCGAGACTATACCAACAGGCAATGCTATAGAACAGCTTGTTACAAAACAATGTGCATACGTTCTATCGTGGGACCACATTTCGACTGGTGGAACAGCATTTTGGATTTATGATGGTAGTTGGCATAACTCAGGTTCAGGGATAACGCCTTCATCCAATGTTTGGCATCATTTAGTGGGTATTTATGATGGCAATAATATTTCTCTCTATATAGACGGTGCATTAGCTTCTTCAGAACCTATAGGAAGCACAACAATCGCAACAAATGCAAATAATTTATATATAGGCTCTGGAGTGCTTACTTCATATTTCAACGGCACCATCGACGAAGTCCGCATTTACGCAGGGGCTTTGAGTGGCGCAGAAGTCATGCATAATTACACCCATTCGCCTATTTATTACATGCAGCGTGGCATCGACCCGCTTGAACTGCTCGCCATGTCGCCGAAAGAAATATCAAGAGTTGTTGCCTAATTATTATCATGAAATATCTCGTGCTCAAGCCGGACTATCCGCATGCAAGCGCATCCAATGCCAAGTTCTCCATCAAGAAGGGCGAAGTCGTAGCCTGCCCGCCCGATTATTCGCCATCTGACTCGTTTTGTGTCTTCGATACCGAAGATGCAGCACTGAAATATGTCCAGTCCGCTTATTATCAGTCGTTTCCGCAAACGCGCTCACCGGCTGCCGCTCATGCACCTGCAAGTCCGAACAAGCCGCGCTATCCACTGTTCAGACGTGTATCCGCAGTGCCTTCAAAAGAAGTCACGTACCAGCTCTTCGCTCGCGATATCTATAAGTTCCTTGCACAGCCCGAAGATGATGTGCTCGCTGATTTGCAGAACCTGAAAATCCATCCTAACTCACTCAAACGCATCCTGAAATGCGAACAGCAGCATTTCCGGCGTCCGCATGTGATTGACACGTTAGAGAAGCTCATCCTCGGTGAGCCCGTCACTCAGTCCGAACATACTTCAGAGGAGTTCGTGTCCCGCAAAGAGCCCGCGCCCGAACAGCCCGCCGAACCGCGCGCGAAGGGGATAACTCATACCGGCACACGCGGCATGCGCCGGCTGCTGCATCCATAAGGAGGTGGTGACACCATGGGCTACTCGTCACTCTCTAAATTGCGGTTGCTTACGCATTTCACGACCGCCGAGATTTCTGATGCCGATGTGCAGTCGCTTATGCCCGAAGCCGACCGTGCGATCTTGCGGCTCGCTACTGTCGAAGTTTATGATGAGAAATTATCTGGTGATATCGACGGGTCAAATACGAAATTCACTACCGCGCACAAACCCATCGCTGACACCGATTTCGACTCCGATGTGGATGCCGATGATGTCACGGTCTATCTCGTGGATTATGATGATGAGATGAATGAAGTGCATACCGAAACCACAGTCTCCAGTGTGAATGCGCGTGATGGCATCATCACGCTCGCCGAAGCGCCCACCACCACGAATGCAGAGGTTGGTGTGTTTGCGGATTACCGCTACTACAAGATGCCCGTGGATTATGACGTGCTTAAACTTGCCGCGAATTATTATCTCGCGCATCTCTGCGAAATGAAAATTCGGACCGAACGTGCACTCCAGTTCACCACGCCCGAACCCGGTGCGCTGCCGCCGCTTACGTCCTCGAAATCGCGCTGGCTCGAACTCGCTCTTTCGCAGCTGCCGTTTGCTAAACCGTTATTGTTAGGAGTGTGAAATGTCTGTAACCTACACGACCGCCGACATTGTAAAGAAGCGCGTGAAAAATATATCGTCCTCACTCACCGATCCCGATATCGAAGAGAATATCCTCCAGGCTGAGTCCATCATCGATTCCGTGATGAAACGCACTGCCCGGGGCACTTCGCCTGATTTCACTTTCGATTCTTCCAAGCATGGCATCATCCGCGATTGCGCCACGAATTATGCCGCCTATCTCTGCATTATTTATGATCCTTCGGAATTTCCTTCCATGGAAACCGCAGAAATGGTCGCCAACCTGCTATGGAATGCCGTCCAGAATGCCCTGAACATGTTATCCGATTCTCGGTTCGTTGAGTATCTCGCATCATTGTAACCATGTTCGATAGATTGTATCCGTTTCGGGGACTTGAATGGCGTCGGTATTTCCACCAGTATACCACACCGCGCGACTGGAAAAAAGGTGCGCGTGACATTCCGTTCGGGCTTGGGGCTAAGACCTTGTACGTGGATGGCAATAATGGGAATGATCATAATGATGGTTTATCCTGGAAAACTGCGTTTAAAACGATCCAGCATGCAATCGATGAAGCTGATAGTTGGTCCTTGATTTTTGTCAAGGCTGCCACCTATGAAGAATCATTGGTACTCGACTCTCAACATCTGAAGATCATTGGTGAGAGCCGGTCTTCCGTGATTATCTCTCCCTCTTCCGCCTCCCATGTAGTTGAGATTTCCGCTGATCAGTGCGAACTTTATAATTTAAAGATTATTCTCCCGTCCGGAGCTACTTCCGCTGTCAAACTTGCGAGTTTCAAGAATTTGCTCGATAATCTCTGGCTTCATAATGAAAGCGATTCTGGGTGGGGTTGCCTCATGGATTCCGGTTATGATGAACAGATCGTCCGCTTCTCTAAAATTACTGGCTTCATGAACCAGCTCAATATCGCGGGCGGCATCAAGCATCTTATCCATGACAATGACTTCATTCTCAATGGCAACGGTGGCGTTAACATTTATATTGATTCCACGAGCCGCTGTTTAATTCATGATAATTTCTGTGACGGCGGTGGTGCCGGCACCGGCATTGATTCCGTTAACAATTCTCTCAACCTCTATTTCCATAACAACCTCCTCAACCATGATGAGAATGCTTCTGAAGATTCCGCTAATAATTATTGGCGCGAGAATTTTTATGACGACGGTCCCGCTGATGATGACCACGATGGCTATGGTGATTCTCCGTACGATGTCGGTAACCCTGCTGGTACAGATTATGATTATTTCCCGGTCGCTAAACTGAATGGCTGGAAACCGCTCCATGGTTGCAAAGGTTCTAAGATTGGTCTCGGCTATGATGGAGCCGATGATGCCGTAGAGACAACCTCTTCCGTGCGTGGCCATCTCTTGCTCGAAGGCAATCGTGTTGGCGCAGGTTATGATGCCCTTGATGATTTGCCTCGCAATGATGGTTCCGTCCGTGGCCACTTGCTCTTCCTTCATAATCATATCGCATGGCATAAAATCGAAGATGTCAGCGATTACAATGATACCACCGTCAATCCCATCAAAGCCAATAAAGAATATCCTATCCTGAAAATTTATCGCTCCGGCAGCACGATCTATGTCTATAAGTATGTCTGGACTACTGATCAAAATGGCGCCGATCCAGATTTAACGACCGCTCAGAGCCTAATTACCAGCTTCGATGGTGATCTCTTTGAAGTTTCGAAAATTCTTATAACTGTGGATCCTTCCATGATCAATGGTCTGTGGGACAACATGGGTGCATCTGATAAACTTTACCTGTTTATGCGCTATTATGATGGTGTTTCTTCTGATATGAAACTTATTCCTCCCGTTGTTCTCCGCGATAAAGCCAGCGATTCGCTTGCCTCTTCTCCGCCTGTTGATTCCGATAAAGGCGAATCCGTTGTGTTCGATACCGAAAAATTGATCCAGCCCACAATTCTTGTGGTCTACTTCTATGTTGATCATGATATCTCCACCCGCACTTTCGTCCCATTTTCGTTTAGTGTAAAGCGAGCCCATTAGTCATGCTGAGCTGATTTATGTAGTCGCTTTGTAGTCTATATAGGTCTCAATAGACCTATGTGTAATACAACTTTCCGGCTCTTCATTTTCTTCAAAGTTTTCTCCTTCCTTTGATTCTCGAAATACTTCCTTTCATCGCCGCTCCAAATTTGTATATAAAATTTGTATATACACCCATTTCACGAGGGTCTCTTTGTATAAGTCAATTGGAAATGTTACCTATATATATCTTTTGCTCTGCACATTATTATAGATCCCCGTAAAATTTGCTGTATTACATACCTTCTTCTTCTTCTTCTTCTTCTTCTTCTTTCTTCTTCCTTCTTTTCTTCCCTTCTCTTCTCTCCTTCCCTCTTTATTTCTCAATTTTGTATTACACTTGTAATACATGATATATACAATGCAAGCTTTTTATATACATAAAATCTATTATTGTATTGATGCGTATGACAAAGTTGGTGTCCGTAAGGTTGGATGAAGAGGATATCGCATATCTCGAGAAGCTGGGCGGCAAGACTCAGGGCATCAAATTATTGATTGATTATCACCGCAACAGCGCCAACCAAGAGCAGCCCGAGATGGATCCCGCTGAGCGGTTCTATCAGCATATCATTCTCCCCGCGGATCAGCGATTGCGAGAGACCTATCAGTGCTTCCTTGAATTGTTTATTGAAATGGGCGGGCGTAAGGCGTCGCTTGATTATTTCGCGCCCCATATCTGCGGCAGGACGGGATTTGATGAGAAGACCGTCAGAAAGCATTTCCGGAAACTCTCTTCGCTGAGGTTCGTTAAGCATGATGGGTTGCTGTTCAGACCTACGCTGCGGCTGAAAGAAGGATCGGCAACTGAGGATTTCAAACAGCCCTATGCTGACTTCGTGGATTTCCTGCAAGCTCGGGGTATTTATAAGGATGTCGGCGCAGATTTATGGGAGAGGGAACAATGAGTGATGACAAAGCCCTCAAGATTATCCGCCAGCGTATCCAGGTGCTGGAACGCCGCATGTGGCTCGATCGAAAGTTCGGCTTCTCTCAGTCTGCTCATGTGCATGAAGCCGTCCTGCGCGAGCTCTGTCGCATCCTCGCGAAGATTGAGCATGAATCGTGCTCCTCAAATGCGAAAGAGGAGGTTAGGAGGTGATAGCTATGCGACTTATCCCGTGTAAATATCTCGATTATGATGGTCAGTACGATGCAGAACTCAGAACCGATTCGGCTTTCCCACAAGTAAAGTATTGGCACAGGAAGCCCGATTATGAAGGTGCACCGACTGATGTCCAGTTTTGCAAGAAGCGCGGCAGGATCAATGGCATTTTTCCAGTGTTATACCGGTGAATTGGATTGTTATGAACCGTCCGAAGATTATGCTCCTGATAAGGAGGTTAGGAGGTGATATGGAAAGATGGCAACTCTAAGATTTGATGAGGAAGAAGAGGAACAGCAAGAAGTCATGCCCGCAGAGGATGAGGAAGAGGTAGGTGGCGAGTTTACCGATTTTTGGCACCCAGAGCAAAAGCATGATGAGCTGAAAGGTGTGGTCATGATTATCGGCGAGTCTGAGTTTGGAATTTTCTGCGATATCGAGACTGAGGATGGTCTGACTTTCCGAACTCCCGCACACAAAATCCTTCAGAACCGGCTGCAGAAACTCCAGGAAGGCGATTATGTGCGGATCGTCTATGAAGGTCGCATCCGCACAAAATCCGGCAGGTGGGCTGAGAATTACAGAGTCTTCAGACGTAAGCTCCCGGATGAAAAGCAGCAAAGTTAGGCGAATGAGTGCGGTGACAGTTCAACTATGATAGGAGTTGGCTCCTCACTGCCGTCGCCGGCATTGTCGCCTCGCTCCCATCCGTGATATGAGATGGCGCTCAGCTCTTCTTCTTGTCACCGCCTAAGTTTTTCTCATTTCCCTTCTTCTTCTTCTTCTTCTTTTTTTTTTTTTCCTTTCTTTCCCTCTCTTTTTTTCTCACTCGCTCATATTTGTGTTTCATGCAAATTTCTTTCTCAGCATGATTTCATTATTGCCCACGTCCGATTTATTGCAACCAGAAACATGATTTTTGTATTATTAATTTATTTGAAATTTCCTTTCAATTGCAGAATAACGAACATGAGGCATGAAAATCTTGAGCAAAGGTTCGCATTCGAAGTGTATTATTCACTGGGTCCTTCTCGTTCACTTGAGAAACTTCATTCAAAATATCTTGAACTTGTGAATCCAGACCGTAAGAAACCGCCTACTCTTAAAACTCTCCAGAATTGGTCAAAATGGTTCAATTGGCAGGAACGTATCCGCAAGCGCGAACAGGAAGTTGGCATTCGTCTCGCAGAGGTAAACACCGAACTCGCAGTGAAATCCGCAGAGGACATCTTGAAGTTGCTCGTTGCGGAGTTGCGGACCGCCTTTGATGACAAGCTCCGCCCGCGGTTCCCGTTGCAGAGTGCGCGCGATGTGAATGAAACCATCCGGCTCATTTTGCAGGTTCTGGGTGTGCATGAGCAGCAGTCGCAGGAGAATGTGCAGAATTGGACCAACATCAAAGTCATCAAGATCGTCACGTCCGAGTCGCCGCGCTGCCGCCCGCGCGAGGGCAAGAGTGAGGAGGGCGAGGAGGAAGAAGACGCGGAGACCGTCGTCCTGGATGTTGATGCAAAGTGATTTTTAAGTTTCAATTCTTATGTCATTGTAACCGATGTGTGATGGGTGGGCGATGTTCCGGAGAGGTATGAGGAGCCCACCCGTTATTTCCGAAGAACTGCGTACTGTTTGGAACTGTTCGATCTGTCATTCGCCCCGGTAGCTCAACCGGCAGAGCGGTTGATCTGTAATCAATTGGTTAAGGGTTCAAATCCCTTCCGGGGCTTGCGAATTAGCCAGCCCACCCGACAGATGTCCAGTTGCCGCCGTTGTGCAGTTGTCGCCGTTTGAGCAGTTGTGTGAGCCGTTGCCTGTGCTGCCGTTGATGCAGTTGCCGCCGATGCGCAGTTGTGCCCACCCATGCAAGGGGGATTGCCTGAGGTTGTGCAGTTCCGCAGCCGTTGCTCAGTGCTGGCAATCCCCCCGACATATTCCCACCACCACCCCAACTGCCTTACCGGCCTGTCGCCATCGAGCATGTGAACCGGCGCACTAACACGCGGAGCGTGTTACTTCTGAAATTGAGCTTCACACGAAACGCATAGTTTACAAATCACACAGTTTTGGCTGCGGACGTAGCAGGAATTGCATAGTGCCCCGCTCGGGCGATAACAGGAATCGCATAGTGTGACGAATCGCATAGTGCGCTGTCGTTCGGTAGCAGGAACTGCATAGCGTAGCAGGAATCGCATAGTTTTGCGCGTTATAAAGAAGATAGATTGTGCGCAAAACCACACAATTCCCGCTACGCCACACAATTCCCGCTACCGCCCGCCAGCGCACCACACAATTCGTCACACCACACAATTCCCGTTATCGCCACGCCAGGGCACCACACAATTCCCGCTACGCCGCAGCCAAAACCGCATAATTTGTAAACCACACATTTCGTGTGAATATCAATTTCAGAAGAGGCATGTGCGCCGACATGCTCGCATGCAAGGGGGGCTGCCAGAGGTTATGCAGTTATGCATGCCGTTGCGCGGTGAGGCAGCCCCCCCGACATTATTACAAATG
>Ga0190286_1000328_pt1 | contig 20573 bp, 18 predicted proteins | sample 48691834_MG_FD_183241 | JGI IMG/M metagenome (GOLD analysis project Ga0190286, IMG submission 183241) | Hydrothermal vent microbial mat bacterial communities from Southern Trench, Guaymas Basin, Mexico - 4869-18-3-4_MG | ecosystem: Environmental > Aquatic > Marine > Hydrothermal vents >... | reverse complement strand
GTTTTAGGCACTTTTGGCCCGCACGAAGTGGTTTTCGGAGGCCAGAGCACTCCATTATGCGCAAATTTTGGCCATAGGAGAAAATCGTACTATCAAGGCCAGTCAGCCAATTGTGCAACAACTCTACTGCATCATAGCCTCGCAGCATCTGACGCCGAGTAAGCTCAACGGCAAGGTCAATCACCTCTTGCCCAGTTATCACCACCTGATACTGCTGCTGGGCGTCGCGGATGAAGTCCCTCATTGCCCCTTCGTACTCTCCCTCGGAAATCGAGTTATCGCGACGCTTGCTCGCCAGAGCGGCCGCCACTTCGACAATCCCGATCTGAGCTATGGCGATGGTATTTCCGCTTTGGACATCGCACAGGGCCTCGATCCATCTCGTCCCGATTTCCTCAGCGTAACGCTTGACTATGCCACTGCTGTCAGTAAACTACCACGGGGCAAGCCCCGTGGCTTTGCCCTCTAGCTCGCCGTCAGTCCTGCCAGAGCAGTTTCAGGGTCATCGCTAGTGGCTTCAGAGGCTGGTTTACGGCAGCCCGTCGCTCCGCCCACATACAGCGAAGCGATGTTGTAACTTGCCACGTAGTCAGCGTTATTGTAGTATCCGCACTTTTGACAGCGGAATTCTGGCCCATTGCGATTGGAACTCTCGATGTGTCCACATCTTGGGCAGCTCTGACTTGTGTGCCCGGGGTCAACATAGACCACGGGGATGTTCTTCTCCAAAGCCTTATATTCCAGAAACTTTTGGAGTTGATAGAAAGCCCAGGAGTGAAAGAGATAGTTTTGGGATTTCCGATGCTTGACGGTTTCTCGTATCCCAGACAGGTCTTCCAGCACAAGTACATCACCGGGTTGCAGGGAGTCCACGATGCGGCGGCTGACTACGTGATTTATATAGCACATTCGGCGGTTCTCCCGCCCAGAGAGCCTCTTGAGAAGGCGCTTGGCCGAGCGGGTGCCCTTCGCCTGAAGCTTACGCCGCTTTTCGAGAAACTTCCTGCGGAGGTGGAGTGCCTGTTTGCCAGAAAACTTCTGCCCTTTCGAGGTGGTGGCTAAATTGTTCATTCCCAGATCAACACCAATGGGATTTATGCCTGAAGGTGTGACTTGCTTTTCAATCACAATGTACAGATAGAAATCGCCGTTACGTTCAATCAGTTCAGCAGAGTGGGTTACATCCCAGGTTGCTAACAACTTACGTCCATAATCTCCGGCTTGCAACCCGATCCAGCGCATTCGCCCCCTGGTTGTAGAAATGGAGACGGCCAGTTCCTTTGGCCGATAAGACCAAGTGCGAGCGTCTAACTCGACAGGGCTGGAGAGTTTGAATTTGTGGAACTTACGAGGTCCCCTTCTGTAGCAGGCGGCAACCTGGCGCACAGCTCGCACTACATGATTGGCCTGCAACTCAGGGAAGCGCTCCCGTGTTTTGCGATAGGCGAGTTCGTGCAAGCGGATTTTGTTGGAACATTGGTTTTCATAAGCGATTTCAGAGATAAAATTGAGCGCTTGAGAGTAAATCCTGATTGTCTCTCCAAATGCCCTGGCTTGTTCCTCGGTGCAGTCTAATTTAGCCTTGACAACTTTTTGGATTTTCATAGCGTCCATATTAGTTGACAGTTTATCAAATGGGATGTGGGCCTCGCCTCCGGCGAGCCCGCTTCCTCCCCCCAGCAAGCTGGGGGGTATCCAGCGGGAGAAGTTCTATGAAGCAGGTGGTCATTGCCGCTTTCCCCGTTGTTCGATGATGACCTCGCTGAGGGGCTTGCTTGGAATCTTAAGGGGCTTCTGGCGGGGGCAATCAGGATCGGGCACATACCTCCGCACCAACTCCGGACTGATGGGTTGAATTAAGCCTGTGGAGCGCAGCACCTCCAGGACGTGGCCTCGCTCGATGGCAGGTTTGGCCTCCATCTTTAAACCCCTCTCCAGTTCCTCCAGCAACACCTGATCGAGGGGTTGACCTTTTCCCTGGCCCGCCTCTCCAGGCGGCGATGAAGCTCGATAGGCAGGCGAACGGTTAACTCGATGGCCATAGCTATCGTCTCCGCAGGAATTATACCCCAAATTTACGCGGATTGCCAGCCCTCGCTTTTTCCCTGAAGTACTCTACCGTCCTCCTCAACCCCTCGTCCAGGCTGACCTGGGGTACCCAGCCCAATTCCTCCCGTGCTTTGGTGGCATCCAAGTAGATTTTGAACACTTCGCCTTGAATGGGAGGGCCATGGACAGGATCCAGGGCGTAGCCGGTGAACTCCTTCAGCCGAGCAAATATCTCATTCACCGAGGTGCCAAATCCCCAGCCGAGGTTATAGATCTCCCCGTCGCCTTTATCCAATGCCAAGAGGTTCGCCTCCACGATGTCATCCACATAGACGAAGTCCCTCTCCTGCTCCCCGCTTCCGTTGATCACCGCCTGTTCGCCTCTGAGCATCTGCCCTGTGAAGATGGCCACCACCCCCGCCTCCCCGTAAGGGTCCTGGCGGGGGCCATAGACATTAGGGTAACGCAGGATGGTGTAATGCAGGCCATAATTGATGCCGTAAAGGTGGAGGTAATGCTCCACAAAATGCTTGCTCGCCCCATAGGGGTCAAGGGGGTTGATAGGATGGGCCTCGTCGGCGGGGAGGTACTCCGGCTCGCCATACACGGCCCCTCCGGTGGAGGCATAGATGAACTTCTTAACCTCATACTTTCGGCTCAGCTCCAGGAGGTTAAGGGAGCCAATGACATTAACCTCGGCGTAAAGGACGGGATCCCTCAGGGATTCACGCACGTTCGCCTTGGCCGCGTGGTGATCGACGATCTCAGGGCGCTCAGAGGCGAAGACCTCCTCCAGACCAGAGGCATCGCGGATGTCGAGGCGATAGAATTTAGCCTGAGGATTGAGATTCCTGCGCTTTCCTGTGGAGAGATCATCCACCACCGTTACCTCATGCCCCTCCTCGATCAGGGCATCCACCACATGCGAGCCGATGAAGCCCGCCCCCCCGGTGACCAATATCCTCATCGTCGCTCCCCTTCCTTTGAATTGTTCCCTTTCCAAAGCTATTATACCCCATTCCCGGCGGATTTCCCAAATCCAAACGATAAAGCCCCTCCCGTCTAAGAGGGGCTTTATCATCCGCTCGGGGGCAGGGATCACCGCTGGTAGGATGCCACCAGCAGGATCTGGTGCTTCTCTGCTTCCTTCATAGCCGTGGGATGGATGTAGAAGCCAAACATCACGCGCATCACCTCCCCCTTCATCAATGGCTCCACCAAGGCCACATCGCGGGCGAATTTCTTCACCTCGCGCTCATGGATGCGCGATTTGGCCTCCCCCAGGATGATCACCTTCTTTCCATCCTTCACCCCCTCACCGTACAGATTCAATTCCACCCAATAACCCTCCACATCGAAGATCTTCCTCCCCAGTTCGGCACCTAGGGGCCCTTTCAGTTTCACACCGTAATGGCGTTCAAGGTAACCAGGAAGGACGACGCGGGCGATGTCCTCCAAGCCGAAGCCGATATTCTCGCTCAGCGCGCCCACCTGTCTGGCCAAATCGTGGAGTGCCTCCTCGGTGCGCGTTTGTGCCTGGGCCAGCTCTCCTATCCGTTCCTCGGTGCGAGCTTGCACCTGGGCGAGCTCCTTTACCGCCTGCTCCAGCCCACCTACCCTCTCCTCGGTGCGAGCCTGAGCCTGGGCGAGCCGTTCCATCGCCTGCTCCAATCCGCCCACCCTCTCCTCGGTGCGAACCTGGGCCTGAGCGAGCCGCTCCATCGCCTGCTCTAATCCGCCCACCCTCTCCTCGGTGCAAACCTGGGCTTGGGCGAGCCGCTCCATCGCCTGCTCCAATCCGCCTACCCTCTCCTCGGTGCGAACCTGGGCCTGAGCGAGCCGCTCCATCGCCTGCTCTAATCCGCCCACCCTCTCCTCGGTGCGAGCCTGGGCTTGGGTAAGCTCTCCCATGCGAACTTCCAACTGCGCTTGCGCATGGGCAAGCTCCCTCATCTGGGTCTCGGTGCGGGCCTGCGCCTCCGTGAGGTCCAGAATGGCCTCTCTGAGAGCTCTGAAATCCTCACGTGTCACCTTGATTTCCTTAACTCTTTCGTCCACAATGGCCACTACGGCCTTGTACATCTCGGCCGTTAGCCCCCTCACCTGCTCCATCTCCCCTCCGCTTCCATAGGCATTATACTATCAAAGCAGGAAGGATACAAACTCCCCCTGCCTGAGGGAAAAAGTCGTTGGGAACACAGCGTGCTGTATTCACTTCTTAAATTTTATTTCTAACTCGCAACCGCTCAGAAGGTCGCGCAACTCCTTCGTCGGGCAGATGACCTTCACTTCCACCTCGTATACCTCAGGCGCCTTAACCTCGAGCTGGCAATTGTCCCAGTAAGAGTCATTATGCTTGACCCTCCACTTAGCGTGGCCCCTCAGGAACACAGTGATGACATCGGCCTTGGCCGTCGCACTGACCGAAAGCCGGGTCCAGCGATCATTGGTCTCCGTCTCGTTCTCGCCGTCGTATTCGGCGCCAGATTTAGGCTTGCCTGACCAAATTACCCTATCGTTCAGCGGATCCTTGCCTCCGTAGGGATCGATGCCCACCGCAACGCGATAGAGCCCATCCTCCTCGCTTTTAGAGAGGTTGTCCTTGCTGCTCGACCACACGTAAGCCTCAGCCGAGAAGGTGACTTCGGCGCCTTTGCCGACGCGGATCCGCTGGTAAAGGCCAGCATCATGAGTCCCATAGGTGGAGAAGAACTTCTGGCAAGTGCCTGATGGGGGCCTTTCTGTATCGGGTTTGAACTCTGGTCTGAGCCCATGGCCGGCCTCCACCCCCTCCTCTGGCCGCCAGTCGGGGTTCCACCAGGCATGCCAGCCATATGCCACAACGATTTCGGGCGCTTCGCGCTGCGTAAATGCCCCTTCGAAATCCCCATTGACTAAGGTGTCATGGATATCCTCGTCCTCCGGCTCCACCGGCTCGACATCTTCCACCTCCCCCTTAGCTATATATTCGGCAAGGCGATCGGCCACCTCACCTGTGATGTCGTATGGCCTCCACATCTCGTATCCGCCCATCAGGAAGATGCAGGCGCCCAAGACGTAATCGTCGTGTTGGAGCTGGGCGTCATACCATTTGAGCTGGTTAAAATACTCCTCTGCGGTTATACCCGCCCTCTTCCAGCCGGGCGCAGCATGGGGGCACTGAGCCATGTTATCGATCCCCGTCTCAGTGATAAAGATGGGGATCTTGCAATCCTCCGGCAGGCGGGGGTAGAACCGTCGATGCCTGAGACAGAGCCAGGTAGCCGCGTCTTCCATTGGACAGCAGCCATATTCGTGGAGGCCCAGGTAATCGCCCTCCCGGAGGGCGTCGTAAAATTGGGGCCAGGAGTCGATATCCGGCCCACCGACGCCGAAGTTGCCCACCACCGTCTTGAAGCCTTCCCGATGCATCAACCTGGAAAATTCGCACTCGAATTCATTGAATTGCGGAAGGAGGCCGTTGTATACAGGGACCTCGTTGTAGGACATCCAGGCATTGTAGATGCCCCGCATCCGCTCCGCGAACCCGATGACATGCTTTTCGAAGAACTCCTTAGCATTCCGCACGGGATCATCTAAGGGTTGATCGTGAACGTATGCCCTCCCGATGAGGAAGGTCTCCGGAGAAGCTTCCTTTACCTCCCGCCAGAAGTTGAGGTCGTGATGCATGCTCAACGCCACAACGGGCTTGCTCCGTTTGATGAACTCCTTAACCTCCGGCGTAACCACCTGAACAAAGATGCCTAACTTGCTTCCCATCTTCTCACCTCACTTTTTGGCTGATCCCCTCCCGGTAGAACCAAAAGGGCACCTATTAAAAGAAGATTTTTAGTATTGTACCATATTTTCCTCATTTGTCAATACTCGATTTCGGTGCTATAATGGTTATTGATCAAAGCTCTAGGCAGTGAAAGGCTATGACGGAGAGGAGTAGGCAAGTGGAACCCGACAGGGAGGGGGAGCCGTGACTGAGAGCTCCTCTCGGTGACGCAGAATAGGATAGTGCGTCAGGGGAAGCTTGCCGAAGTTCGCTCCCGAGCCGACGGGTGAACGTTAGCCGGATGGTCCGATAGCCAAGTGGCTGGGTGGTATCGAAGGCGACCGCCGAATCATTGGACCGGAAGGTTAATCATTAGCCTGCTCCGGTGGCCCGCCGTTATCAGGGCAGCCAGTGCCGAAGGAGAGAACCGGTCGCTGGTGGAAAGAGAGGGCCTGGCTTAAGCCAGGCCAAGCAGGGTGGTACCACGGAGTTGAAAGGTCGCTAACTTCGTCCCTGACGGGGTCGGCGGCCTTTCTCATTTGTGAGGAGGGAGGAGATGCTCGAAAGGATACGGCGGTTAAAAGGGGATGCCCTGCGAGATTTGGAGGCACTGGATAGTTCAGAGGCCTTAGAGAGATGGCGCATAAAATACCTGGGTAAGAAGAGCGAGCTGAATTTGATCCTGCGAGGCATCAGCGAACTGCCGCCGGAGGAGCGGCCGGCGGTGGGCCAAGAGGCCAACCGGGCCAAAATGGACCTCAAAGCCGCCTATGAGGTCAAAGCCGAGGCCCTTAAGCGGGAGGAACTGGAAAGGGCATTGCAGGAGGAGCGGATCGACGTCACCCTGCCAGGCCGGCCTGTCCCCTTGGGGAGGTTACACCTCAGCACCCAAACCCTGAGGGAGATCTACAGGATCTTCGCCGAGATGGGCTTCCAAATCGTCGAGACCCCGGAGGTAGAGACCGACTTCTACAACTTCGAGCTCCTGAATATGCCACCGGACCATCCCGCTCGGGACATGTGGGACACCTTTTACATCGATGAGCAGATCCTGCTGCGCAGCCATACTTCCCCCGGACAGATACGCGTGATGCGGAGATATTGCCCTGAGCCCATCAGGGTCATCCTGCCGGGCAAGTGCTACCGTTATGAACAAGTCACAGCCAGAAGCGAATTCATGTTCCATCAGGTAGAGGGCCTGGCGGTAGGCAAACACGTCACCATGGCCGATCTCAAAGGGGTGCTCATCGAATTCTGCCATCAGATGTTCGGCAAGGAAAGGAAAGTGCGCTTCCGCTGCAGCTACTTCCCCTTCACCGAGCCCAGCGTGGAGGTGGATATAGATTGCATCCTCTGCGGCGGCAGAGGCTGTCGCGTATGCAAGTACACCGGCTGGCTGGAGATAATGGGCGCCGGGATGGTCCACCCCCAAGTGCTCCGCAACGGAGGTTACGACCCCCAGATCTTCAGCGGGTTCGCCTTCGGGATGGGCGTGGAGCGTCCAGCCATGCTTAAGTACCGTATCGAGGACATCCGTTACTTCTTCTCGAACGACCTGCGATTCTTGGAACAATTCTAGCGTCGTAGCGTCCAGGCGTCTCAGCGTCTTAGCGATGCATCGCGTTCGATCAAACGCTAAGACGCTAGGGCGCTTGCCGCTAAGACGCTTGAGGAGGAAAAGACCATGCGCATACCCATCAGTTGGCTCAAGGAGTATGTGGATATCACCTGGCCCATCGAGAAATTGGCCCAGCGGTTGACCCTGGCTGGATTGGAGGTGACGGCCATCGAACGCATGGGAGAGAAATGGGATAGGATTTACGTGGGCCGCATCGAGGAGGTTCGGCCCCATCCCCGGGCCGATCGACTGGTCATTGCTGTGGTGGACTACGGAGCGGGGGAGCCTTTAGCGGTGATCACCGGCGCTCCTAACGTGCGGGTGGGCGAAAGTGGCCAAAAGGTGGCCTTAGCTAGGGTCGGCGCCCAACTCGTAGACCCTCATGCCGAGGAGTTGCGCTACTTCACCCTCGAGCCGGCCGTCATCCGCGGCGTGCGCTCTGAAGGGATGCTCTGCTCGGAGAAGGAATTGGGGATCTCCGAAGAGCATGAGGGCGTCATGATCCTCCCCGATGACGCCCCGGTAGGCATGCCGCTGGCCGATTACTTAGGCGACACTATCCTGGAGTTCGATCTGACGCCAAATCTGGCCCATTGTTTCTGCATCCTGGGCATAGCCAGGGAGGTCGCTGCCTTGACGGGGCAGGAGTTGAAAAAGAGGTTAGGAGCTAAGGGTTATGGGTTAACCTCCGTCCCCTGGGTTGACATCGAAATCGCCGACCCCGACCTCTGTCCTCGCTACTCGGCCGCCTTAGTAGAGAAGGTGAAAGTCGCCCCCTCCCCCTTCTGGATGCGGCGCCGGCTGACACTCGCTGGCATGCGCCCCATCAACAACATCGTGGACATCACCAACTACGTGATGCTGGAGTTAGGGCAGCCTCTCCATGCCTTCGATTATGATAAATTAGCAGCCAGAAGCGAACAGCAAGCAGGGAGGCCTACCATCATCGTTCGCCGTGCCAAGCCAGGGGAGAGGATCGTCACCCTGGACGACGTCGAACGGGAATTAACCCCTGATATGCTCCTCATCACCGACCTCAAGGGGCCGATAGCTATAGCAGGGGTGATGGGGGGCCTCGAAACCGAGGTCACGGAGGAGACGAAAGACGTCCTGATCGAGGCGGCTAACTTCGATAACATCAGCATCCGCCGTACCTCTCGTGCCCTGAAATTGCCCACCGAGGCGGCAGCACGCTTCGGAAGGGGCGTAGCTTCCCAGCTGACGACCATCGCCTTAAGGCGAGCCTGCGAATTGATGGAGGAGCTCGCCGGCGGCACGGCCAAAGAAGAGTTCGCCGACGCCTACCCGATCAAACCCGAAACCAAGGTCATCGAGTTCGAACCCAGCGAGGTCGAGCGCATCTTAGGCATCCGCATCCCCACGGAGGAGATCGTGCGCATCCTGAGGTCCCTGGAGTTTGAGGTCAGCGAGGAAGGGGCATCCGTTGCTCGTCTGCTCGTCACCGTCCCCTATTACCGTCTTGACGTCTCCATCCCCGCCGACCTCATCGAGGAGATAGCTCGCGTCTATGGCTACGACAGGCTACCTGCCACCCTCCTTTCAGATGAGCTGCCACCCCAGCATCGTAACCCGGCCTTAGAGGGGGAGGAGAAGGTGCGCGACATCCTGGTGGGCTGCGGGCTGCAGGAGGTGATCACCTACTCCCTGACCAGTCTGGAGAGCATCAGAAAGTTGACGCCTGGCAGGGGAGAGGTCGACGAGAGCCGATATCTCAAGCTGGCCAATCCCCTCTCCAGCGAGAGGGAATACCTGCGTCGTACCCTGATGGCCAGCCTATTGGAGACCGTGAGGGACAACCTGCGTTTCAGGGACCGCATCGCCATCTTCGAAATCGGCCGGGTCTACCTCCCTAAGGAGGGGAGGGCCCAGCATGCTGAACCCCTCCTGCCCGATGAGCCCCGCCGCTTGGCCATCGCCATGACCGGGCCTCGTTATCCACGCTCCTGGCTTACGGCATCGCCCGAGCCGATGGATTTCTTCGACCTGAAAGGTGTGGTCGAGGCCCTTTTAGGCCACCTAGGCCTGAAGGATTGCGCCTTCATGCCGACCAGACATCCCACCTTCCATCCCGCCCGGGCAGCAGCCCTGAGCTTAGCAGGGAAGGAGGTGGGCGTGCTGGGAGAGGTGCATCCCCTCGTCCGCGAGGCTTTCGACCTGCCGGCCCAGCCGGTCTGCCTGGCGGAGTTCGACTTAGAGGCTCTGCTGGAGCCCTTCGGGGGGGATCGCCACTTCGAGCCCATCCCCCACTTCCCGGCGGTGAACCGCGACCTGGCCCTGGTGGTGGACGAGGATGTGCCTGCCCGGGAGGTGCTCGATGCCATTTTAGAGGCAGGAGGAGAGCTCCTCAGGCGCGTCGAGCTGTTCGACCTCTATCGTGGGAAGCCCATCCCTGCCGGGAAGAAGAGCCTGGCCTACTCCCTGACCTACCAGGCCGAGGATCGCACCCTCACCGATGAGGAAGTGAACAGACTGCAAGAGCGGATCGTGCGGCACCTGGCTGAGAAGCTGGGGGCCAAGCTGCGGGCATGAGGTGGCGAGGGCGATGCACGCCCTCTTTGCAGCTCGTCCGAGATGTGGTATACTTTCTGTGTCCTCCTCCGCAGGAGGGCGGGATGGCGATGGAACCAAAGCATCTTCAGACCTTGGAACTGCCCAAAATTCTGAAACGGCTGGCCGAGCATACATCCTTCTCCGCCGGGCGGGAGCTGGCCTTGAACCTCTCGCCCGCGACGGAGCTGGAGGAGGTTCGCAGGCGTCAAAGGGAGACCAGTGAGGCGAGGAGACTTTTAGAGGTCAAAGCCGACCTCCCTTTGAGCGGAGTGCAAGACATCAGGCCCTTGGTGGAGAAGGCCGAGCGGGGGATCGCCCTCTCGCCGGAGGAACTGCTGCAGGTGAGGCATACGCTCCTTGCGGGGCGGAGCCTCCGCCGGAGCCTCATCCGCGTGAGGGGCCAGTTCCCCATCCTGGCAGGCATCGCCGGGCGCATCGAGGAGTGCCCTCGCGTCGCCTCGGAGATCGGCCGCTGCATCAGCGAGAGGGCGGAAGTAGTGGACGAAGCCAGCCGGGAGTTGGCTTCCATACGGCGCCAATTAGAGGAGGCCCATCGCCAACTGATGGAGAAACTGGAGGCCATCGTCAATTCCCCCTCCAACTCGGCCTTCCTGCAGGAGCCCCTCATCACCCAGCGGAGCGGGCGCTACTGCATCCCCCTTAAGGCCGGGTTCAAAGGGCGTATCCCCGGCATCGTCCACGACACCTCGGCCAGCGGCGCCACCCTCTTCATCGAGCCCTTGGCCACCGTTGAGCTGGGCAACCGCCTTCGAGAACTGGAGATAGAGGAGAAGAGGGAGGTGCGGAGGATTCTGTCTGCCCTCTCAGGCCTGGTAGCCGAGGAGGGCGGATCAATAGAACGCACCGTGAAGGCCCTGGCCGAGCTCGATTTGGCCTTCGCCAAAGCCAAGTATGCCGAGGAGATCAAAGGCGTCGAGCCGAAGCTGGTGTCTTTCAAGCAGGCAGCAAGGAGCAGGCAGCAACCAACCACCCGATCACCTAACCACCCGATCATCCAGCATCCGGGTTCCACCATTGATCTTCGCAAGGCTCGCCATCCCCTGCTCGACCCGAGTACGGTCGTGCCCATCGATGTCCACTTAGGCGATGACTATTTCATCCTGGTCATCACTGGCCCTAACACCGGGGGCAAGACCGTCTCCCTCAAGACGGTGGGCCTGCTCTCGCTCATGGCCCAGTGCGGCCTGCACATCCCCGCCGCTGAGAACTCGACCCTCTCCCCCTTCGACGGCATCTACGCCGATATCGGCGACGAGCAGTCCATCGAACAGAGCCTCTCCACCTTCTCCTCCCACATGACCAACATCATCGACATCCTGAAGCAAGCCGACGAGCGCTCCCTGGTCCTTCTGGACGACTTAGGGGCAGGCACTGATCCTGCCGAGGGCTCGGCGCTGGCCCGTGCCCTCCTCTCCCATCTGCGTAGACGGAGGATCACCGCCTTCGTCTCCACCCATTATCCCGAGCTGAAGGTTTATGCCCACGCCACCCCCGGGGTGAAGAACGCCTGCGTAGAGTTCGATGTGGAGACCCTCTCCCCCACCTACAAGCTCACCATCGGACTCCCCGGGAGGAGCAACGCCCTGGCCATCTCCGAGCGTCTGGGACTCCCGACGGAGATACTCGACGAGGCAAGGGGGCTTGTCTCGCCGGAGAGCTTGGAAACCGAAGCCCTGCTTTCCGAGATCAAGAGGGTCCGTGAGGAGGCCCTGAGGGCCCGTCAGGCCGCCGAGGCCGCTCGGAGCAGAGCGGAAGGGCTGGAGAGGGAACTGAGAGAGCGATTGGCAGGGATCGAGGAGGAGCGGTGGGAGATCCTCAGGGAGGCTAAAGAGGAGGCTCGCAGGCAGATCGAGGCGATGAGGAGGGAGCTGGCGAAGATCAGGGCCAATTTAGCCTCGCGGGAGCAGTTGGAGCGCGCCGAGGAGAGGCTGTCTGAATTGGAGCGAAGCGCTGCGCCTCCGAAGCCGCCTTCCCACGCCCCTGCCGGCCCGCTGCGCGTAGGCGACATGGTCTGGGTGAAAAGCCTGAAGGCCATCGGCGAAATAACCGCCCTTTTCGAAGGGGAGGTGGAGGTCCAGATCGGCAAATTCAAAGCCAGGGTTGCGAAGAGGGAGCTTGAGCCCACATCCGCTCCTAAGGAGGGCGAGGAGGAAGCCATCGTCCTCCCCGCCGTTCCCTCCCCAGGCCCTGAGTTGAACGTGCGAGGGCAGAGCGTAGAGGAGATGCTCCTCCGCTTGGAGAGATACCTGAACGAGGCATATCTGGCGGGGCTGAGCCGTGTGCGCATCCTCCACGGCAAGGGTACGGGAACCCTGCGGCGGGCCGTACGAAAGGCGTTGGAGGGCCATCCCTTAGTGGCCGGATGGAGCCCTGCCAGCCCCCACGAAGGTGGCGAAGGGGTGACAGTGGTCGAACTGATCGGCCGGTGATGCGGAAATCGGGACAAAGCGATGAAATGGCTCGGATGTACCGCATCACCAGCCCTAAGGCCACCTGAGATTAGAAGGAGACAAGATATGGAACGACAGGAGGATTGGCGAGCCATTCTGAATCGATTGATCGAATTGGCTCAGCCGAAGGGCTTTCGGAACTATCTGAAGGGCGTTCCGAAGGAGTTCAGCGAGGACACCCGGGCGCTGGTGGTAGCATGTATGGCCTTCTTAGAGGCCGGCTTGGGGGAGGCCATGTTGGATGCGGTGCTGAGGCTCCCGCCGGAGGAGGCCGAGGAGGCTCTGGCCGATATCCAGGCGGCGGCCCTAGCCTTCTTCCCCAAAAGGGGGCAGAAGATGCTTTCCAAGCGGGAGCGCTACCTCTATCAGCGGGCAACCAAACTGGGATCGGTACTGGGCAAAGAGGCGGTAGGCCTGGCGGCCATGTTTAGCCATTACCTATGGGGGGACTACGATCTTGAGGACGATCCTAACCGGCTCATCCAAGAGGCCGATCACCTCTACTCTCGAGATGCGAACGAGGCGCTGGCGTTGGTGGGGCAGGCGGGAGCCCTGGCGCTGCGCGGAAAGAGGCTGTGGAACAGATGGCCCTGCGAGGTTAACAGGGAAATGGAGCCCTGGGTATTTGCCATCATCAACGTCATCAGCAACTTCAGCTTAAGCGGGTGGATTCCCCTGGCGGAGGTGGAGGTGGAGCGGAAGCGATGGCCACGGGAGGAACAACCCGTCGAGGAAGAAGCCCCTCCCGAGGACTTATCCGACCTCTTGGCTTCCCTCTTCGAGGGCGAGCACGCCCTGACCACTGAGCTGGTCCAGAAGATGCAGGAGAGGAGGGAAGCGGTCATCCCCTTCCTCATGGACATCGTCAACGATTGGGAGCTGTGGGACAAGGACTCGCCAGGCGGAGGATGGGCACCCATCCATGCCGTGAAGCTTTTAGGCGAGCTAAAGGCCGCTGAGGCAGCGGAGCTCCTCATCGACGTGGTGGCCGATACAGAACCTGAGGAGATCATCCATAGTGCAGCCATCTTCGCCCTCAAGGACATCGGCCTGCCCGCCCTGAAGCCTATCCTTGACTTCATGCGCTACTCCCACGATGTGGATACGAAGCTCGGCTTGGCCGAGGCTCTGGGCAAGGTCGGTCAGGGCAGCGATGATGCTTACCAGGAGCTGGTTAGGTTATTCAAAGAGGCCGATTGGGCCCAGGGCAAGTGCTTGGCTGCTACGGCCTTGGGGGAGCTTGGCGACGGACGAGCCATCCCCCTCCTCAAAAAAGCCCTGAGCGACCCCCGTATCGGGGTATTAGACGTGAATGAGATCGTCTGGGCGCTGAAGCAGCTGGGAGTGAACGTGGATAAGGACGAGGACGTACGAAGGGCATTGGCCAGGATTTAGGGGCAAAGCGCGTTTTGCCCCTACTTTTCCTCGCGACTGACCTCCCTCACGTAGTCGGGGCCGCCCGTGTCCAAGATGAGCCTGGCCAGGGTTACCTTCTTGGCCACATCGGCCATGGTCTCGCTTCCCACTACCCCTTCCACAAACTGCTGCAGCCTCTGCACATCCTCTTTGGTGAAGAGTGCCCTCTCCTGAATCACGTAATGGGCTAATTCCTCCAGCTTCTCCACCGTGGGATACTTGGCGATCAGCCCCTTGATGAGCTTTTGGCGGCTTGTCACCAGGGCGAGGTCGATCTGCGTCTTACAGAGGCTCTGGAATTGGTCGTAGAGCCAGCCCATGTTGAGGCTGAGCTCCTTGCCTTCCCCTCCCACCAACTGCTTGGCCAGGGTGAATTTGGTGCGCATCAGGGTGGGGAGGCCGAAGCCCACGGCCAGGGCGGTGGCAATGGAATCGCCGCCGGGGAGGTAGCGGCTGGACACCCATAAGGCTAAGGCCGCAGCCAAGCTGTTCAGGAGGATGAGGAGCATCCCCCAGCGGTTGCCGAATGCCTGAGCCGGGGTGCGGGGAAAGGTAGAAGCTATCTCCGAAAGGCCCACGGCCGCTCCAATGGCCATCACCAAGAGGTAAGGGGCGAAGATAGCCCATGCCGTTGCCAAGTTCATCTTCGCTCCTTCTATAACCTCAGGGCCGAACGACCCTTCTCGCTCAGGATAAGCACTTCCTGCTCCGGCCCGCTGCGCAGCTTATGGACCTCAATGTAGCCCTCTTCAGCCAGCACCTTCACGTGAGAGAGGGCCTCGTCGGGCAGAATGAGCGTTTTAACCGAGATCTCAAGGGCAGTCATAGCCCCGTTCTCGGCCAGCGCGCCCAGGATCTTCCGCTGATCATCGGTCAATTCGGGCATTTCACCTCCTCTGTTCAGGGGCCCCATCCAGAGCATGAACGCAAAGGCAAATCCATGCCCCGTTTCATACCGGATTAGACATGGCGAGACAAGGACCGCTGGATAAACTATCAGGTGGTTGGTTCGATTAAAGTATACCCTAATTCGTCAGGAATTGCAAAAGCCGCTTAGCGAGCCTCTCCCCCTAAAGCGGACTTACAGCTGAATGGTTTTCAACCTTGCCCCTTTCCCTCTTAGTTAGTAAAATATCCCCCGGGGCGGAGATGTCCTTCGCGACCGTCGCTGGTACAAGGGTCTTCTATGTCCGACACATAAGCGGTGGGGAAAACCAGCGCAATTTGATCCTCATCCACGGCGCTGGAGGGAGCCATCTATACTGGCCGCCCAGGCTGCGCTGTTTAGAAGGGGCCGACGTTTACGCCCTCGATCTGCCCGGACATGGGGTATCCGCAGGCCGGGGGAGGAACTCCATCGCCGCCTATCGGGATTTCCTTGCCGCTTTCATGGATACCCTGAGCCTGGAGAAGGCGGTGCTTGCTGGCCATTCCATGGGCGGGGCCATCGCCCTCTCCTTCGCCTTAACCTTTCCGGATAGGCTGGAAGGGATGGTGCTGGTGAGCTCAGGGGCCCGATTAAGGGTATTGCCAGCCATCCTGGATGGGATTTTGGGGGATTTCGAGTCAACGGTGGAACTCATCTGCAAGCTTGCCTACGGTCCAGAGGCGCCTGAAGAGCTTAAGGAGCAGGGGTTAAAGTGGCTAAGGCAGGTACCTCCGAGAGTGCTCCACGGCGACTTCCTCTCCTGTGATGGATTCGATGTGATGGATCGTTTAAGCGAGATCCAATCCCCCGCGCTCGTCATCTGCGGCTCCGAGGACAAGCTCACACCCCCGAGATACTCCATCTATCTGCGAGACCGAATCCCTCGGGCCCAACTCGTCCTGGTGGAGGGCGCTGGCCACATGGTGATGCTGGAACGGCCTGAAGAGGTGGGAAGGGCCATGGCTGAATTCGTGGCCTCGCTTTAACCTAATGGTGAGGAAACCATGAAGTGCTCTGTCTGTTCCAAAGAAGCGATAATCGAGGTCAGATGGAAAGGAAAAGCCTATTGCGAGACCCACTTCAGGGGATATTTCCTCGGCCAGGTCAGGAAAGTCTTCGATAAATTCGGCGTGAAGGGGAAGATATGCCTGGCCCTCTCCGGAGGCAAGGACTCCGCTGCGTGCTTAGAGGCCTTGACTCACCTCGATGTGGACGTGGAAGCCCTGTTCATAGACCTCGGAATCCCTGGCTTCTCCGAGGAGTGCAGGGAGGCCGCGGAGGCGATAGCTGCTAAGCTTGACGTCGATCTCCACGTGTTAAACCTGCAGGCCAATTATGGAACTACGATCCCTTCCCTCGTCGAATTGGAGGGAAAGAAGCCCTGTTCCATGTGCGGAACCATCCGGAGATACCTGATGAACAAATACGCTTACGAGCATGGGTTCGACTACCTGGCTACGGGGCACAATTTGAGCGACCAACTGGCCTTCGTCTTTAACAACCTAGCGAATGTCTATCTGGTCCCTTTCCGAGAGATCGGACCGGTGCTCAGACCTCGGGAGGAAGGCAAATTGGTGGGGAAGGTTAAGCCTCTCTATTACCTCACCGATGAGGAGTGCAAGGTGTATTCCGAGCTTGCGGGGCTGCCCATATGCGAGGATAAATGCCCCTATGCCGAAACCGCAACCACTAACTTGATGAAGAGATGGCTTCACAGTTTAGATTTAGAGATGCCAGGGGTTTTGAGGAGATTCGCTGAGTCCTTTATGAGGATAAGCGAGGGGATGGAGAGAGATGAAGAGATCTCGGGGTGCAGGATATGCGGATATGCTACCACCGCTGGCGTCTGTAAATTCTGCAGGCTGATGAGAAGGGTTCGACGGAAGAGCCGCGGCTGAACTCGCCCCTCCCTTAAAGCGAGCACCAGAGCGGTTGCACAACAACGCGATTTAACTTAATGCCATATGTCATTGTTCTACTTTGCATGTTTACCTAAAATCGTGCAATCGCTTTATTATCCCCTTGGCTTTGCGAGCCGCCCGAGCCCTGTGGCTGATCCTGTTTTTGACCGCGGGAGGGAGCTCAGCCATCGTCTTCCCGTACTCCGGCACATAGAAGACGGGATCGTAGCCGAAGCCGTATTTCCCTTTAGGCTCATAGGCGATAAAGCCCTCGCACATCCCCTCGGCTGTGTGCACTTCCCCCTCCGGGGTGGCTATGGCGATGGCACAGCAGAAACGGGCCCTCCTCCTCTCCCAGGGGACGTCTTTGAGCCTCCTGAGCAGCAGGCGATAGCGTTCCTCATCGCTGGCTTTTCCCTCGTAGCGGGCGGAATGCAGGCCAGGCTCTCCCCCTAAGGCCTCCACCTCCAATCCCGAATCGTCGGCCAGGGTCACGAGCCCGCTGGCCCTGGCATAGGCTATGGCCTTGAGGCGGGCGTTTTCGGCATAGCTTGCCCCTTCCTCCTCCACCTCCAGCGTAAGGCCCTCCTGCGCCAGGGAGGTCAAAATCACCGGGAGGTCAGCCAACAATTCCCTGTACTCCCGCAGTTTACCAGGGTTTCGAGTGGCGATAAGCAATTTGATCATAGTTGACCAATCCCTCCAAAAGGGGTAAAATTACGCTGGTGACGCAATCCTTGCAGGCCCCTGCTTCGACACGGCGCGTTGTCATTCCACCGCAAACGAGTTGGTCATGCATCAGGGAGGGTGCTATGGAAGTGTTTTATCAAGCCCATGCCGCTTCACTTTGGCTGGGGCTGGCGATCGCCACGATCGTTATCTTTGCCTGGCTGGCCCTCATCCAGATGCGCCTGGGCAGGCTTGAGCCGCGGGAAAGGGGATCACTCACCCCAGAAGCGAGCCAAACGCTTAGCGATTGCCTTGCCCAGGTGACCGACCTGAGACGGATGGTCGAAACATTGGGGGAGGATCTCGATCGCAGCCTGCAATCCTTCGGGATAGTGCGCTTTAACCCATTCCCGGACATGGGTGGCGATCAAAGCTTCTCCATCGCCCTGGCGGATGCCCAGGGCAATGGGCTGGTCATCTCCAGCCTCTACGGCCGCACTGTGTCCAGGGTCTACGCCAAACCTCTGCGAAACTGGGATTCGCCCTATACCCTGACGGACGAGGAGAAGGAGGCTATTGCCCGTGCCCGAAGCAGGGTCGAAGGACACAAACATGTGCCGGTCCAAGAGCACAGCTCCTCCACTTAAACATATCGGGAGGTAATTCATGTTTGGTAGAAAGAAAAAGGCACCTCTGCCGGTGATGGAGACCATCATCGGTCCCACCGCCGAATTCAAAGGCGAGCTCAAGAGTGATGGTGGGATCCGCATCGATGGGGTCTACGAAGGGAGCCTGGAGACGACGGGCAACCTTATCATCAGCGAAGGGGCTAAGGTTAAGGCCAATATCATGGCTCACAACATCTCCATCTCAGGTGAGGTCAACGGCGACATCACCGCTAACAGGGTGGAGATACTCTCTACAGGCCACGTCGTGGGAGATGTCACTGTGAATTCCTTCCTCCTCGATGAGGGCGGGTTCATCCAGGGCGAACTCATCGTGAAGGATGTCGGGCTGAAGGCCCCCCCTGTAGAGCTCCCGGAGGAATAAGCTCGCTTCGGCCCCCGGAGGGCCTAAGCATCCTCGTCTCCGCTAACCCCTGGCAGGAAAGCGGGTGAGGTGAAAAGGTGCCCTCCTTTCGCGCTTTAGCCTGGAAATAGCGCACGACGGAGTGGTTGCATAGATCCCTCCAGATGCGAGGCATCGGTTTTGCTCGATTTACCCGTATAGACATCGCATTTACACCCAATCGTGCAACCGCTCTGGTGAGCAGCGGCCAGAAGCCCAAGACGGCCACATAACCGAAGCCCCCTAAGTAGAGGAGAAGGAAGGGCACAGCGTAGAGATTGCCTCTTTCCAGCGCCACCAAAGTGGTCATCAGAGAATACAAGGCCAACGATGCTTCCCCTAAGGTCATCCAATCGAAGGGGAGGACATAGCGGCTATTGGCCCAGTCGCCTGAATCTCCTTCTAAACGGAATTTCGGCGTGCGTCGGAAGCGATGGCCACGCTTTAGCAGGGCTTCACAGACAGCACAGGTGTTGTTCAGGGCGATGCCCGTCCCCAGGAGGATCAGGACGGGCAGGTAAGCCAATCGCTTGAGCCAATCGGGGTAGAGAGCTCTCTGCGAGAGCACGTACATGATAGGCGGCCCTAAGCTGGCCAGGCTGAGGTAAGCCAGGGGAAGGCGAACTCCCCCATCACAGAGCATCAAGGGCAGCATCAGCAAGAGGAGGATAAGCATCAGAGGGTGGCATAGATAGCCGCCCAAGTGGATCAAGCCCTGTAAGCGGACGAAGAGGGGTTTCGATGACCTTAAGACCGGCCTCCAGAGTTTCCTTAGGCACTGGATGGAGCCTTTGGCCCAGCGGAACTGCTGCCGTTTGAACGCCTCCAACTGGGGCGGGATCTCGGCAGGAGAGGCCACGTGAGGAAGGTAAAGGGTCTCCCAACCGGCCAGCTGGGCCCGATAGCTGAGGTCCAGGTCCTCGCAGATGGTGTCAGCCTGCCAGCCGCCGGCGTCGCGGATGCATTCCTTCCGCCAGATTCCCGCTGCGCCGTTAAAGTTGATGAAGAGCCCCGCCTCCTGGCGGGCAGTCTGCTCGACCACGAAGTGGCCATCCAAAGCGATGGCTTGTGCACGGGTGAAGTGGGAGTAGTCGGCGTTGAGGTGGCTCCAGCGGGTCTGGATAAGCCCCAGCCGAGGCCGCTTGGAGAAATAAGGGACCGTCCGTTTTAGAAAGTCCGGGCTGGGCACAAAATCGGCGTCAAAGATGGCGATGAGATCCCCCCTGGCCGTCTCCAAGCCTCGCTCCAGAGCGCCCGCTTTGAAGCCCATTCGCTCGTCACGATGGATAAGTTCGATGTCCACCCCCCGAGCTCGATGGCGAGCGACGCACCTCTCAGCCAAAACCGTCGTCTCATCGGTGGAATCGTCCAATACCTGGATCTGGAGTTTGTCCCGCGGGTAGTCCAGGCGGGCCACAGCATCTATCAGACGTTCCACCACGTACATTTCGTTGTAGATAGGCAATTGAACCGTCACCGATGGGGGGTCTGTCAGAGGAGGGACAGGAGTAGATTCCCGGCGATGGTAAAGGTAGAGCACGGTCAACACCAGCAAATTGAACCCGTAGATGGATAACAGCGTTGCGGCTAAGGCGTAGAGCAAGGCCAGAAAGGACATTTCCAGGACCTCCGATGTTGGCCTTGGCATGGCGGTTGCACAATTGGGCATAAACGCATCTGAAGGGGTTTTGGACAACCGCTCCAGAACACGATAAATGAGTATACCACTGTTCCTCCCCCTTGACAAACCACTTGTGTTTATCTGAACCAAGGGCTAAGCCATGACTAAGAAGCAGGTAGCTTTTATCGTTTGTGTAAATGCCATCATCTCGCTGCTCATCAGCCTCTCGGTGGTCCTGTTTGTGGAGCCCAGGCTGAGTCGAAGAACGGAGGGGGCAGTGAGGATCGGCCGAGTTACGATCCAGCCCACGCCCACCACCGCGTCCGTGGTCTACATCGTGCAGGAGGGGGATAGCCTATATAAGATAGCCCAAGAGTACGGCGTCTCTGTGGAGGACATCATGCGGGCCAACGCCATTATCAATCCAGACCTCTTATTCGTGGGCCAGGAGCTCATCATCCCCCTGCAAGGGCTCCCTCCACCCACCCCTACCCCCACACC
>Ga0190286_1000327_pt1 | contig 20578 bp, 21 predicted proteins | sample 48691834_MG_FD_183241 | JGI IMG/M metagenome (GOLD analysis project Ga0190286, IMG submission 183241) | Hydrothermal vent microbial mat bacterial communities from Southern Trench, Guaymas Basin, Mexico - 4869-18-3-4_MG | ecosystem: Environmental > Aquatic > Marine > Hydrothermal vents >... | reverse complement strand
CTCTCTTATTTCTTCGTAGGTTTTGTGCTCTTCGTATCGTAGCGTTCCGATGTGTAAAATAATCTCAAGCCCAAATATCTTGCGTGGAATAATCGCCGCTTGAAACTCTTCTGCCCTGAAAGATAAATCATGCCCGGGACATTCCCTGTTACTACAACGCAAAATTCGTTCGCTGATCCAAAACTCACCATTCAACGTTATAAGGCGCCTGGCATTTGCATTGTATTTCTTAACGAGCTTCGCACCGCAAAAGGGGCAGTTATTCATCCTGGTGGATACCTTAACCACTTCTTGACTCATGATATATTATAGTGGCGTATAATATAAGGAGCTTTGCATGAAACTATGTTTTGTTTCGCCTGGCATTGAATTTTATAGATTTTTATGTTGTACTTTTACAATTTGAGAAAAGAATAGGCAGGAATATGCAAAAAATTAATTTAGAATTATGGATTATGGGTCGCATTACGAAGGGGGGTTATAATAGTATTTCTCACTTCTTCTACTGAACTAGGTAGTGTCCTAATATACGATAGTTTATATGGTAGGAATATAATTATTTCCTCGGTGGATATAATGGCTCGACCAAGAGGAAAAATTGAGGTTGTTTGTCAGAACCCTAAATATCGTTATTATCTAAAAGACATGGGGAAAGATATTATTAAAAGTGGTAAGTACAAGAGCACCAGCCGCCAGAGATTTTATTGCAGGCATTGCAAGACCTATTTTATGGAGACAAAGGGCACACCGTTATATCGGAAGCAATTGTCCGAGAGTGAAATAACCGATATTTGCAAGCATCTGGTAGAAAAGAACGGGATACGGAGTATCGAACGGATCACAGGCCATCATAGAGACACTATTGGCCGATTGATGTCAAATGTTTATTGATATGATAAATAGGAAACGCATGCACTGTTATACCGTATCCGAGAGCTCCCGTTCACCTCCTAATTTTTATTTGCTTTCCCCTTCTACTGTTCCTTTCCTCATCTTTCTGCACTACCCCCTTTTCGTTTTTCGTATTTTTAATTCGCGCTTTTCTATCATTTTGTCTTTATAAAAGCAGCAAGCATTGCATTTGCCGATGCCGCAGATGCAAAAGCAGCGAGGAAGCTTGCTCCACATTCTTCCCGAAGATGTGCTAAATTCGTTATTGGTCGCGCTACAAAACTATTTTATCCACTACCTTGAATGCAACGATTAATTCTGCGAAGATAATGCCTATTACCATAAACGGCAATGTCTTTGCTAGAAACCACAGTGACAATTCTCCCGCACTCGCTAATACGTCAATAGGTATCATTTATTTTCTACACCTCTCTTATTTTATTTGTTAGGTTTGACGTTTGAGGTTTAAGGGATACCTCATACCTCTCATTTTTTATGTTAGCGTCCTCAGGCGATAATTTTTACGGTCCACAGCATCATAATAACCACTAAGTCACTCATCCCAATTGACAAGAATAGCGCTATTGCTACTTTCATACCTAATTTTCTACCAAAAAAGGCGACATTGAACGGTATAAATGAATGAAATACATCAAATAGATTGAACAGAAACATTCCAACGATAATCGCTATGAATGCTTCGATCAATGGCAGTCCATCCACAATAAATTGCGGTGTTATGCTGAGCGCCGGAATGAGGTTAACTGCTGCTGTTAGTGATATTAACAATGCCTCCTCGCTATCCAGTGGGAATATGCCCGCTATCGGTTGTAACCCCGCGGTTACATAACTCATTACCTCTTCACTATTTGTTATGACATAAAGAATAAATATCACCGGAGCAAGAATCCTCAATACCTTCACCGCCATCTTTAAACTCTCCTTAAACGCATCCGTGATCTTTGTCCTGAAATCTCCTTCTTCGTACGAATATCCGCCGTATTCACAATCCTGTTCTTGTGCGGGCTCTGAAAGTTTTATCCTGCTGTAAGTAACACCAATAGCAGTCTGCACCAGACCTATGGACGTCCATACTACAAGAAAATAAATTCCATTTTTTACGCCGAACAAGCCGATAACAAGCGGACCTGTTAAAAAGACCACGTACCACAGCATAATAGGCAGACCTGCCGTAAGTACTGCGGCAATCACCTGCTTATCATTGCTAACCAACCCTTTCTTGTAGAAGCCGGATAGCGTGGGCAGAGAAGAGGAAAGATTGACCAGACACATCAAGAAGTAGAACGAGCAACACCGCGGCAGCTTGCATAATTTCACCAGTGGGTCAAATATGAACCCCAATTTCAATACCCATTGCCATTTATAGGCAGCACATGCGAAAAATAACCCAACGTATACAAGCAATGATACCAGAGCCGTATCAATGGCTATCTTGACTAAATCCATCCCATTATCCTCTCATATATGTCAGCAATCAAATTCAGCGTTCCCTTTCCGAGGTACGGCACATAGATAGTTGGATGGTATCTTTCTCCCAGAAGTTTCATCCGTATCGCATCGGTGGGAAAAAATCGTGGATAGTATGCACAACCCTCCGGACCGTGAACCAGAGGAACTGCGTTTTTTATCTCGGAGATTGTGCATATCGCACCGTAAACCTTGCAGTCTATGCCGTACTGCGTTGCCTGTTTCAATATGTTAGAGTAATATCTGCTGGTGAAATCATTTTCAGTGTTCATCTGTTTTACTTTTGCCTCCTCTCTTCTCCGCGCATATCAAAAAATAATTATGTCCTGCACACTGCCCACCACAGAATTTACTTATAAAGCCATTTATCTTCGTTTTTATCGTTGTATCCACCGCGGTTATTTCACAGTCACATCCTTCTAAAACCTCCCGCGTGAATTTAAGATTTATTTTAGGATGTTTTTTTGTCGTTTCCATTATTATCTTCCACGCTTCATCCTTGGTATGGGCACTGCTTCTCTTGGTGGTAAGCCGTTTAACAACTTTGTATAAGCGATAAACAAACTTAGAGCGCAGGTTTAATTTGTATCCATTCGTGCGGTCAACCTCAATAATAATTATCCTCCCATTAAGTTTTGTCACCCTGACCATCTCTTTTATCGTCTCTTGTGGATTTGGCACAGGCCAGAGAGCGAATTTACAAAGCGTGCCATCAAAGGAATTGCTTTTAAAAGGTATTTTTTGATTGTCTGCATTTACCATCGCGGCAACATCCTTTTTCAACTCCCTTGACCTTGTTTTTAATCTATTCAGCATGGATTTTGAAAAATCAAGTGAATATACTCTAAATTCATCTGCCAATAGTATTGAGAGCGTGCCAGCACCACAGCCAACGTCTAAGATTGTGTTACAATTACTACCATCAAAAAGATTCTTTACCAATTCTGCGTATATCTCATCTTTTATCCACAATCTCCTGTTTTTGCTTTTTATGTCATAGCCATCAACGACATAATCCCATGGATTGGGATATGGATTGATAGGATAAGTATCAACAAAAAAATCCCACTGGTCATATTTTTTCTTCATTCTTTCTCTCCCCACCTACCAGAATGAATATCTCTTCTCTTCCTCAAATCCTTCAAATCCCGCTCGTGTAAAGCCGAAGAGCGAATTGGCAAACCACGACATCGAAGCTTTCATCTTTAAACGGAAGTTGATGCACATCTGCATTGATTACTTGATTGTTCATTTTTTCCATTTTTGGAGGAGAGAAAAAAAACTCCCCCTCCCAAAAACTTTTCATGTTTTTTCGTATTGCTCTTTCGGTTATTGTTTTGCTGTTTGTTGTCGTGTTACTTTTGCTCAGCTTGCCAGTGGTGGATAGACGAATATTAAATCTTCGGGGTACTCCAGATTTAGGATCTGCTCGACATACTCTCTGTAAATGCCCTCCGGATCTAAATCAAATTCCGGGTGAAGTAACTTCGCCCAATGAGCGAGCCCTGCAATGCTATCCATGCCATAGCGGAATTCATAGGTAGATACGTATATCCGATTATTTTTCACTGCCGCGATCTTATCCGCCCCTGGACGCTCTTTGATCGCTTCTATTTCGTTTTCCAGGTCTTCAGTGGTGTTCCAGCCCCAACCAGGTGGATACGGGCATTTTATTATTACATCTGGGTTCTCATTTAGTACCCACTCCCACTCTACATGCGGGTATGCTTTTGGTAGGTCACCGGCAATATTTATCCCGCCTGCCATTGCGCAGAGAATATCATCTGCCGAGCCCGGACCACGAGTCCCAATATCTCCCGGACCTTTGTACTTTATTTCTATGAATACTTTTGGTTTTTCTTCCTCTCTTAGCTCGTCCACAAGACTTTTTATTTCGTCCTCGTATTTCCTGCACCATTCATTATATCTTTCTGCGCTCTCCTTTTTATTCAGAATATATCCCAGCTTTTCTACTTCTCCTCTTAGCATGTCTTGTTTATAAAAGTCAAGAGCAATTGCTGTAATACCCGCTGGATCAAGCTTTTCTTCAACTTCCGAAATTGGTGGCCATTTTACATAACCGATAACAATATCAGGGTTGAGTTCGATAATTGCTTCGTAATCTGGCTTGTTCCACTTACCTATGCTTGTTCTCTTGATCATTTCAGGGAAGTAATAACTCTTCTTAAATACACTCGTACTTACACCAACCACTTTGTCAACAGCATCAAGAATCCGAACAGCTTCTGCTGTATCGCTATTAAGCACCACTATCCGTTCTACCGGCTTCTTCACCGTCACTACCCTATCTGCAGTATCAACGATCGTAATCTCCTTCTCCTTACCCACGATAATCAGCTTAATCTGAATAAAATCCAGCGGGTTTATCTTACCGTCGTATTTCGCATCTGCTAACTCTGTCTCGGGTCTCTTACTGAAGAATATCAGCTTTACGTATGTTAAATCGCGCATGTCAATAGTATCGTCTTCGTTTGCGTTGCCGTAAATCTCTAAAGTATCTGCACTATTTGCAAGCGCCGGAGACATCAGCAGCATTGTGCAAAGTGCGATTCCTATCAATACTAACGTTTTCGTTTTCATTTTTTCTTTTTTTTCACCTCCTAATTTTTTATTTGTACTTTCTACATCGATTATTCCTTTTCCTTTTCTACTGTTGCCATGATTAGTCCTCCAATGGTGGATATACGAATACGCCATGTTTGTCTAAATCATAGTCCAATCCCTGGAATTCTGTCAGATATTCTTGATGTATTGCCTTTGGATCCAAATCCTCGAATAAGTCTGGATGGAACCATTTTGCCATGTATGTTATAGCTATGAAATGTTTTCCGCCCGTGAGCTCTTTAATAATCACGTACACTCTTTCATCTTTCACTGCTGACACGTTCGCTAGCTCAGGGCGCCCCTCTATTTCATCCCATATATCCTTTAACCATGTTATGTCATCTGTATTGTACCCGTACTTGCCTCTAGCATGTCCTTGCTTAACGATAATCTCAGGATTGCGTAGCATTACTTCTTCTCTGTCTATAACTTTATAACCAGAAATGTCGCCGAAGATATCCTTGCCTCCAGCCATTTCGATAATTTGATGGAGTGCAGTGCCTTTTCCACCGATCTTGTAGGGCTTCCCGAAACCTTCAAAGTAGACTCGGGGTTTTTTATCCTCTGGAACCATCTCCACCTTCTCTTTAATACTATACAAGCATCTTTCGTAGAATTCAACGAAATCTTCAGCCTCTTTCTCCTTATCAAAGATGTACCCCAGTTTGTTCACCTCATCGAGATAATCTTCTGGCTTGAAGCAGTCAAAACGAACCACTATGATACCAGCATTTTCAAGCTTTTCTTGAACTTCATCACAAGAAGTTTTAAAGTGTGTTGCATAGAGGAATACAGCATCAGGCTCAAGCTCTAAAATCTTTTCAATATCAGGACGCCAGGCGTTGCCTGCACTCGGAGTATCTTTGAACTCAGGAAAGAACTTTTCCTTACCGATCGTACTCTTTGATACGCAGATTATCTTTTCTTTTTCCACTTTAAGCGACCGCATCACCTCAAGGGTATTCCAGTTGAGCACAGCTATTCTCTCCAGTGGCTTTTCTATCGTGACAGCTCTTCCTACTGTATCTATAACTGCAAGCTCCTTCTCCTTACCCACGATAATCAATTTAATCTGAATAAAATCCAGCGGGTTTATTTTACCATCATGTTTCGCATCTGCTAATTCCGTCTCTGGCTTCTTGCCGAAAAATATCAACTTTACGTATGTCAGGTCACGCATGTCAATCGTATCGTCTTCGTTTGCATTGCCGTAGACGCCTAAGACGAAATCGTCTTCTGAAGCTGTTGTAACCGTGTTTGGACTTACTTCTTGCATCTCTTGATTTTGGTCAGTGGCAATTGCCATTACTGGTGAAGCCACTAATAACACCAAACACAGCACTGCCGCTATTTCCACCATCGCTATCATTTTGTTTTTCGTTTTCATCTTTTCTTTTTTTCACCTCCTATCTTTGTGATTCTCATGAGCGTGGTGATGCTTTAATGCATTTTCAACCCATTTTGGCAAAGTTGCTTCTGGAAAGCTGTCGAAATCAGCAATATAAGGTTTTATATCCAAAATAGGAGACCCAGCTATGGCATCCAACCCTTTCACTAACACCCTTCCGTTCTCAGGCGAAAAAGTTACTAATTCCACTACTGAAAGAGCGATAGGATTAGGCCGAACTGGCATCCTGGTGGCAAAGACTTTCACCCCTGGGGGTTTATGGTGATGCCTTGGCAGCTTCCATTCACTTGCTTTGTGAACCCAAAAGAGCACAATTATGTGTGAATAGCCCTTTAACCCTTCTAAACTTGGGGCATGCTCGGGATAGAGTATTATTTCAGTAGTATCTTCGCCCCACCCGTTTTTTCCATGAGTGTGTGGTACATCATCAGGATGGTGATATTTTGATTTGACATAGCCGATGGAATTCACGACATAACTTTCTCGAAGGGTCTTATCATTGCTTTCAACATGCATAATATCAGTTCACCTCCGGGTACACAAACACACCGTGCTTATCTAGGTCATAGTCCACTTCAAGGAATCGTGTGAGGTATTCTTGATGTATTGCTTTTGGATCTAAGTCCTTGAAGAGGTTGGGATGGAACCACTTTGCAAGATATATTTGGCATATAAAGTGTGTTGGTGTACAAACGAAGCCATAAGGGAATATATAAACACTCCCCTTTTCCACTGCTGGCACTTTCTGTAACTCTGAACGGTTCATAATTTCGTTTCTTGTTTTTATCAACATAGTTGGATCATTTAAATCATAACCTGGTGCTTTTCCCCCCTTGACTATAATCTCCGGAGCTCGCCTCACCACCTCTTCAGGGTCTATGTTCACACTTCCAGATAAGTCACTGAAGATATTAATCCCGCCTGCATATACAATCATATTGTGACAAGAGGTTCCAGCACCGACAGTCTGATATTTTTTATGAGGCAGTTCAAAGTAGACTTTTGGTTTATCCTCTTCCGAGATTTTATCCACTCTCTCCTTGATTGCATTCATATATTTCTCATAGAACTCAATGAACTCCTCAGCTTCCTCTCTTTTTCTAAATATATATCCTGATTTTCTTACTTCTTCCACATAGTACGCTGAGTTGTCGCAGTCGAAACAAATTACCGTGATACCTGGATCTATTTGCTTGAACTTCTCTATAATTTCCTCATTTCCACCAAATATCAGATCCTTGCCACCAAGAAAGACAACATCAGGATTGAGGTTCAATACTGCCTCGTAATCCGGTTTTCTGAACCAACCAGCTGTTGGATAGTTTTTGACCTCGGGAAATAAAGCTCCGTAGTGCCACACCAGCCTCTCGCAAACACCAACTACATTGTCCGTTGCTTTGATTGATCGCATTGTCACGTACATACCATGGTTGAATACAACTACCCTATTTATGGGCTCTTTAACAGTAACAGTCCTATCCGCAGAATCAACAATCGTAATTTCCTTCTCCCTTCCCACGATGATCAACTTAATCTGAATAAAATCCAGCGGATTTATTTTACCATCGTATTTCGCATCTGCCAATTCCGTCTCGGGTTTCTTACCGAAGAATATCAGCTTTACGTATGTCAAGTCGCGCATGTCAATCGTATCGTCTTCGTTTGCGTTGCCGTAGATGTCTAACACATAATCGTTTTCTGATGCTGCTTCTTCATAATTCGTAATTCCTGATTCGTAATTCGTAATTGCTGCCGCAGGTAAAGTAGCCACTAAAAACAGCGAGCACAGCACGATTGCTATTTCCAGCAATGCTATCGTTTTGTTTTTTGTTTTCATTTTTTCTCTTTTTTTCACCTCCCAAGTTCTTTTATCGCTTCTTCTTTCACCTTCGCCTTCTCATCTTCGCTTTCCCTCTTTAGATAATACATTAAAATCTTAATGTGGATGTTAATAAAATGATTTTCTATTTTGATGTTAATAAAATTTATTTTATCATTTTTATAATAAATTATGTGTTACATAATACTGCTTTTATATCCTTTTCCTTGGATGGCATTTGGAGAACAGAAAAGAGAAAGAAGAGAAGATGAGAGAAGAGTGGAGATGAAATTCCTTATAGACAGTGATATATTAATCGATGTGCTTAAAGGTGTAAACAAGGTGTAAACGGATCAAAAGAATTTCTCTTTGATCTTTGGGGCAAAGGAGTGCTTTATACAACTGTGATAAATATAGCTGAGATAATGAGTGGAAAAGAAACGAAGGATAAGAGAACAAAAGAGAAAATAATGGATTTTTGAACGAATTTGTTATCTTAGGCTTTGACTTTGATGGCGCTGTTAAAGCTGGAGGAATTAGAAGGGATTATAATATTCCATTTGCGGATGCTGTTATTGCTTCGATAGCGGTATCAAATAAATGCCAGCATGTAACATACAATGAAAAGCATTTTAAAAGCATCAATGTGTTGATTCCGAAATACCGAGCATGACTATCTTAATTCGTTCCAAATTCATTCTTTAATATTCATATTCCCGCCATATTACATCTTTCCCCATCCTGTAGAGTTGTAGAGCATGGTGCATATGATAAAAAGCATAAAGTGGGGAGAAAATAAAAAACTCCCCTAACGTTTCTTTTTCTTTCTTCTTTCTTTCGTATCGCTACTCAGGTGATGGATACACGAACACCCCGTGCTCCGTTACATCGTAGTCAATACCGCAGAATTTATCTATATATTCCTGGTGTATCGCTTGAGGATTTAAATCACTGAATAGCTCACGATGGAACCATTTTGCTATGCACACGAGACCGGCAACACTGTCAGGTCCAAAGGCGTATTGATTGCTGATGACATAAACCCTTTTGTCTTTTATAGCAGGGACATCAGCCAATTCTGCTCGGTTCAATATGCTGTCTCTTAGCGCTATCATCTCTGATGTATCATCTACATCGTATCCGCTGCCTGCATACATCTGTCTGAGGATAATATCAGGATTCGCCACTATCACATCCTCGGGGTCTATCTCTACATATCCACCACCACCCAGGTCAGCAAATATGTTTATTCCCCCCGCCATTACGCATAGCTGATGCCCGCCAGCTTCTTCTGTAACCGCTTTGTAATCTTTTATCTCAACGTATACTTTTGGCTTATCTTTTTCTGAAAGCTCAGCAACACGCTCTTCGATAACACCCACATACTCATCAAAGAAAGAAATGTAATCATCTGCTTTTTCTTTTTCTCCCAGTATGTAACCGAGCATTTTCATTTCTTTCTTTAGCTTTTCTGTCTTGTAAAAATCCAAACGAATCACGGTGATACCTGTGCCTGCCAGTTTATCCTCAACGTCCTCTGGAGGTGGCCAGGTTGCATAGCAGCACACAATATCAGGTTCAAGACTTAATATCGCTTCGATGTCTGGACCCATCCACCCTCCAACAGTTGGTAATGTGCTAATTTCCGGAAAATACATCTCTGATAGACCTTCACAAACGCCAACCACCTTATTCCTTGCTCCCACTGCTCTTACTGCATCGGCAAAATCACTGTTGAGAACGATGATACGGTCTACCGGCATGGATACCGTTACGTCTTCTCCACGGGCATCAACGAAAGTAATCTCCTTCTCCCTTCCCACGATGATCAACTTAATCTGAATAAAATCCAGCGGATTTATTTTGCCATCGTATTTCGCATCTGCCAACTCCGTCTCTGGCTTCTTGCCGAAAAATATCAGCTTTACGTACGTCAGGTCTCGCATGTCAATGGTATCATCTTCATTTGCATTGCCGTAGATGCCCAAAACATAATCGTCTTCGGAAGCTGCTGTAACCTCGGATGCGCTTACTTCTTGCATGGCTTGCTCAGCGGCAACCGCCATTGCAGGTAAAACCACTAAAAGCAGTGAACACAGCACGACTGCTATTTCCACTAATGCTAACAGTTTGTTTTTCATTTTCTTTTTTTCACCTCCTAATCTTTATTCACTCTTTATTTTCTTTTATTTCTATATTTTGCGTTCCCCTCATCCCAATCTCCCTTTCGCCTTTAGTTTTCATTTAGCTCGATTCTGGATATATGAAGACACCCCACTTGTCCAAGTCGTAGTCTATTCGCATGAATTCCGTCAGAAACTCACGATGAATTTTTTGTGTATCTAAATCACTAAATTTTTCCGGGTAGAGCCATTTTGCTACGGTTACGACACCGATGGGAAGTTGTGGTCCGATTGAGAAGTCTCCCGATATTATATGAACACGATTATTTTTCACTGCCCTGAGGTTCTCAAAACCTGGTAGGCTTATTATTTCCCTATAATATCTTTCAAAACCGGTAGGGTCGTCTGCCTCGTAGCCTCCACTGTAAGATAATCCTATAATTACATCGGGATTTTGTTTAAGAACCCATTCAACTTCCACGTCACCGTGGTACTCTATGTAGTCTTTTGCTATGTTTATACCACCAGCGACATCGCAAAGGTCGCTGTATCCAGTATTACTTGTGTATGCCCAGCGAACACCTTCGCTTCCCCCTACCCTCTCTCTCTCCATAAATACCCTCACTTTATCCTCTTCAGGAATCCCTGATACTCTTTCCTTCACTGTTCCTACATATTCGTCATACCATTCTAAGTAGTCATTCACTTCTTCCATTCCCACTATGTATCCTAGAGCCTTCATTTCTTGTTTCAAGTAATCTACTCGGGAGAGATCAAAGCGGATAACGGGAATGGTATCAGGCAATTTGTCTTCGAGAAGTTCAGGGCTGGGAAAGTTTGTGAATGTCAGGATCAGGTCAGGACTGAGCACCAGTATCTGCTCTATCTCTGGTGCTCGCACTGTTCCCACACAGGGAAGTTTGCTAAGCTTTGGAAAAAGTCTTTCACGCGCAATCACTGTTTTATCAACCCCAACTACATTATCTCCAGCACCTAATACACAAAGTGTCCCGGTATGACGCATGTGAAGAGGGATTATCCTCTCTACCGGCTCCTTCACCGTTACTATCCTATCCGCAGAATCCACAATCGTAATCTCCTTCTCCTTTCCCACGATAATCAACTTAATCTGAATAAAATCCAGCGGGTTTATCTTGCCATCGTATTTCGCATCTGCTAACTCCGTCTCAGGTTTCTTGCCGAAGAATATCAGCTTCACGTAGGTCAGGTCTCGCATGTCAATCGTATCGTCTTCATTTGCGTTGCCGTAGATGTCTAAGACGTAATCGTCTTCTGAAGCTGTTGTGACAGTATTTGCACTTACTTTTTGCATGGTTTGCTCAGCAGCAATCGCCATTACTGGTAAAGCCACTAAAAAGACAGAAAACAGCACTACTGCTATTTCCACCATCGCTATCGTTTTGTTTTTCGTTTTCATTTTTTCTTTTTTTCACCTCCTAAATTTTTTATTCGCATTTTCTACTATTACTATTCCCTTTTCTACTCCATTTCTCATCTTTCCCACCACCTCAATCTTCCTTCACCGTTATTTTTCGTTTTTTGGGGAAGGAGAGAAAAAGGATTCCTCCCAACAAGTTTTTCATGTTTTTCGTATTGCTCCTTTTGTTATTGTCGCACCGCTCGATGCCATTTTTGTTCACCCCTCCAAAGGTGGATACACATAAACACCCCGATATGGCATACCCTGAAATCGCTCCAGATATTCCCTGTGAATTGCTTCTGGGTCTAAATCCTCGAAGAGCGCTGGATGGAACCATTTTGCTAAATATGCAAGCGAAACAAAATACTTTGGTCTGCTCGTGATGTCAGTAGTGAGTAGATAAACTTTTTCTTCTTTTATCGCCGCAACATTAGCCAGCTCAGGGCGGTTCACTATCCCTTCCCACATTTCTTTCATTTTCGTTGTATCGTCTGTGATATAACCTCCGGGGGAGCTCCATCTGAACATGATTTCTGGATTCTGCTCGATCACCCATTCCGGGTCTACTGTTGGATACATCCCTCCTGTTCCTCCTTTCAAGTCCGCAGCAATATTTATCCCGCCAGCCATGACACATAGCATGTGAACGATAGAGCCTTCAGAGCCAGTTTTCCAAATGCTATACATAGGATATACCCGTGGTTTCTCGTCTTCTGAGAGTCCTTCTGTTCGATCTTTGATGACATCGAGGCATTCCTTCTCAAACTCGATAAACTCCTCTGCTTCATCTCTTTTATCTAGGATAAATCCAAGCATCTCCATCTCCTCGATGGCGAAATCTGGATAAGTGAAGCCCATACGAACCACTGTAATACCACTGCCCTTAAGCTTATCCTCAAGCTTGTCTGGACTGGGCCACCTTACGTCTGCAATGACAATATCTGGGTTGAGACTGAGTATTGCTTCACAGTCTGGGTTAAACCATGACCCAACTGTTGGCAGTTTACTGAGTTCAGGAAAGAATACTTTACTTGCTTCCTTTGTAAGCCCTGTGCCTATACCAACTACCTTATCCTTTGCCTTGACACATCTTATCGCCTCACCACTCGATATGGGGAGAATAACGACCCGTTTTACTGGTTTATGAACGGTTACCACTTTTACTTTTTCGTGGATGGTGAAGGTTTCAACCGTAAGCTCCTTCTCCTTACCCACGATAATCAACTTAATCTGAATAAAATCCAGCGGGTTTATCTTGCCATCGTATTTCGCATCTGCTAACTCCGTCTCTGGCTTCTTACCAAAAAATATCAGTTTTACGTAGGTCAGGTCTCGCATGTCTATGGTATCGTCTTCATTTGCATTGCCGTAGATGTCTAAGATATAATCGTCTTCTGAAGCTGTTGTAACTTCGAAAGCACTTGTTTTTTGTATTTCTTGATTTTGCTCAGCGGCAATTGCAGGTAAAGTTGCCACTAAGAACACCGAACACAGCACGATCGCAATTTCCAACATTGCCATCAATTTGTTTTTTGTTTTCATTTTTTCTTTTTCACCTCCTTTTGTTTTTTATCCATACTTTCTCTTTCTACTTCTCCTATTCCCATTTTCATTCTATCTTTCATTCTTTCCTGCCACCTCGGTCTTCCTGCACCTTTATTTTTGTTTTTAGAGGGAGAAAAAATTCCTCAAACGCTTAAAACCGTGCTGGTAGCTTACTCAATGTCTTCGTAGCTTATTCCATAATATTCTCTGAATATACTTTCTCTCGTAGAGTTAAAGTCCATACTCCTTTGTTGTTCTGGATAGCAACACTTACCAAACGCGAGAACTCTTAGTGCCATTCCCCCTGGATTCCAACATCCCCATGGTGCATACCCTCTTAAATCGCAAACTTTCCTCTCCTTGACTGCACGGAGCACCTGCCACTTCGGATCGTTGTAAATATCCTCTGGTGAAGGCTTTACTTTGCTCATGGAGAACAATATTATTTTATCTGGATCGTATTTATAGAGGTCTTCGAATGATATCCTCGCATACTTTAGTGGTATATCTTGTGTTACTGGTATTGCATTTATCATTTGAAGGATTGGAGTATTAATTCCCTTTTTTCCCTCAACTGAAAGTTCGCTGCCCTTGGGTCCATAGGTCAAAAATACTCTGACTTTCTCGCCTGATGGAATGTCTGATGTTCGAGCTATAACTTCGTCAATTATACTTTTATCTTTTTCCACTATCTCCTCAGCCTTCTCTTCCTTATCAAATAACCAACCGAATAATTTGACCATTCTGTAGTAGTCATCTATTGTCTTTAGATCTATAGCTATGACTGGAATACCTGTTTTCTTTTCAATATCTTCTACTTTTTCGAGTTCTGTCTTAGAGTAAGCCCAAACGATGACGCAATTGGCTTTTAATTCCAGCATCTTCTCCTGATTTATTCCACTCCATAAGCTACCAAGATCAGGAATATCCCGGATTTTACCCTCCTCTGTTAAAACCTGAATGACGCGATTACTATATTTTCTACTCCCTCCAACGATACAGTCATGTGCACCGAGTGCATAAACGGTGAGTTCGTAATAAGTGTTTATCACTGCTGCTCTTATGGGCTTCTTCACCGTCACTATCCTATCAGCAGAATCAACAATCGTAAGCTCCTTCTCTTTACCCACGATAATCAACTTAATCTGGATAAAATCCAGCGGATTTATTTTACCGTCGTATTTCGCATCTGCTAACTCCGTCTCCGGTTTCTTTCCGAAGAAAATCAGCTTTACGTACGTCAGGTCTCGCATGTCAATCGTATCGTCTTCATTTGCATTGCCGTAGATGCCTAGAGTTTCGTCTTCTTGCGCTGCTTCTTCATAATTCGTAATTCCCGATTCGTAATTCGTAATTGCTGCCGCAGGTAAAGTAGCCACCAAGAGCGCCGAGCACAGCACTACCGCTATTTCCAATGCTATCATTTTGGTTTTTGTTTTCATTTTTTCTTTTTTCTCCTCCTAAATTTTTATTAAGGAATAGAGAATAGCCAATAGGAATTAGGGAAAAATTTCCCTATTAGGCTATTGCCTACTTCGCTATTGGCTATCCTATCGCTTGCTGGGCTATCCGTCCAGCCCGGTATCCATTTCTCCCTTCTCTCATCTCCCTTCTCCCCTCTTTCTCAGCGGCAGATACGCAATCCCCCGATATCACCGATATCGCGAACACCGACTCGAATCCGGGTACTGCAGGTTTTGGTGTTGGCTCTCACTAACACACCTTTGTTAATTTTATCTTTTCTTCTTTTGCTCATACTTATCTCCCTCTCATCTCCTTTTTTTGCCATTTTTATTTAACAAATAAGGAAAATATTCGAGGATATATATAAGTTTTTCGATTTTTTTCTTACTAGAATTATGAAAAGCTAAAAAAATAACACTATTGATAGCATATGTAAGGGGCATATATCGGAAATAGCAAAGATGGCAGTAGATAACCTAAAGCGTCTTTGGTTAAGTGGTACCGGATGAAGTGGAGAAGGAAATAGAAGAATTGGCTGCTGATAAGTCCCAATTCGCTTTAGAGGCAATAGAAGAGAGATTGGCTAAGTTGAAATTAGAAAGGTCGAAAGCATTCAGGAAATCGCAGCTGTCGGTATTTAATAGAATGACGGAGAACAGCAAACTATCTGATGAAGATTGCTTGAGGTTAGGTAGAGAGGTAAATGAGGAATTGGCGAGGAGATATGGTCTTGTCAAATGAGGTCTAAGTACTTGTCCAATAGTATAGTGAAGGAGGTGTCGCAAGATGCAAAAAACAATTGAGGTGGTTTATGAGAAAGGGGTGTTTAAGCCTTTGGAAAAGGTTGAACTGAAAGAAGGGGAGAGAATGAAGGTAAGGATAGAGGAGAGAAGAGGAATTTTGGAAAAATATGCAGGATTTATAAAACTCAATCGAAGTGTAAAATTGAGAGAAATATTAGTTAGAATTAGAGGATGAGGTATGGCAGTATTAATTGATGCAAATGTTGTGGTTTCCTTATTGATACATTCAGAGAAGACAGAGGAGGCTAAACTATTGCTTGGAAAAATAGAAGAGCCAGTTGTAGCACTTAATGTTGTTGAAGAAATAATTTATGTCGGTTTATCCTTGATTTGCGGAGTTAGAGGCTTTAAATTAAAGAAAAAGATTTTAAAAGAAGGTATTAGCAAGGAAGCAGATGGGTTTTTTAATACCTTAGAATCATTTTTAAGTGAATACGGGATTGAAATTTTTTCTACTCCAAATGATTTGAAGGAACTTCTGCGAATCATTAGAAAATATCGCTTATTGCCAAATGACGCACTTATTGCTGCCATTTGCAAGCATCACGGCATAAAGAAAATAGCTACTTTTGACTTCAAAAGAGTTGATTTCTTAGAGATCATTACGCCGGAATAATTTAATTTTCTTTCTTCCACCATATCATTACTCTTTGATTTACGTTTCAAACATAGCGTTCCATTATTTTGATCTTTTACCAGCGTTTTAGCGTCCAGTACAGCGTTAACTTTTCCTTTCATCCTCATTCTGCACTCATCTACCTCTGAGGTAAATCTCTGCTATTTCAGTTATACCGAAGCTATCGGTATGATATGAAGATATCCGGAGTTCTCATTAACGATAGCCTCGACTCCATAAACTTTTCTTATATTCCTCTCTGTGAGAACCGTCTCCGGCTTTCCTGCATCATATATCTTCCCTCCATTTAAGAAAATCATCTTATCGGAGAATCTTGATGCGAGGTTCAAGTCGTGCAATGCCATTACTGCTGCTATGTTCTTTTCCTTTACTATGGACGTAATGAGGTTAAGAACGTCGAGTTGATGCTTCAGGTCGAGATTACTGGTAGGTTCATCGAGTAGAAGTACTTGCGGTTCCTGCGCTAATGCTCTTGCTATAAGAACCTTCTGGTATTCTCCTCCGCTCAGCTCATTTGATTGTCTTAAAACCATCTCTTTCAAGCCCATTAGAGAAAGAATATTTAAGACTATTTCCTTATCTCTGGAACTTACATTCCAATCCAGATGTGGTTTTCTCCCAATAAGCACTATTTCAAATACTGTTAAGGGTAAAGAATGACTCACGCTTTGTGGAACATAACTCAAAATCTTTGCAAGTTCTTTTAATTTTAATTTGCTTATATCTTTTTCCTCTACTAAAACAGTGCCTTTTTGAAGCTTCAAAATCCTATTGATACATTTAAGAAGGGTGGTTTTCCCTGAGCCATTGGGTCCAACAAGGCTTACTATCTCACCTTCTTCTATACTCATTGTGACATCCTCTAAAGCAGGTCTACTTCCATAGCTGAAGCTGACACCTTTTATTTCAAGTTTCATCTCCAATACTCCTTCCTTTTTGTCATCACCAGGTAAAGAAAGAAGGGAACGCCTATAAAAGAGAAAATAATGCCTACTGGTATTATTATGGGTGCGACAATTGTTCTTCCTATTGTATCTGCAACAAGAAGAAGTAGTGCTCCAAGCCCGCAAGAACAAGGAAGAAGAAATCTGTGATCACCACCAATTATAAGTCTTACTATATGAGGAGCCACAATACCAACAAAGCCAATTATTCCAGTAAAGCAGATTATACCTGATGTGATGAGCGTTGCCAGCACCAATGAGTATATCCTAACTCGAGTAGTATCAACTCCTGAGGTTATGGCAATTTCATCGCCTAAAGCCATAGCATTTAAATCCCATGAATATTTCATCAAAAAAGGAAGGCAGAAAAGGAATATAGCTCCTGCCACATATACATCCTCCCATCTTGTTCCACAAAGACTTCCAAACATCCAATGTACCACCGCTGCAAGTTCTTCTTCACTTGCAACGTACTGTAAGAAAGAAGTAAGACCACTGAAAAGAAACATCAATGCAATTCCTGCCAGTATGAGCGTCTCTGCTGTCACCCCTCTTATCCTTGCAATCCCATAGATTAAAAAGGCATCGAAAACACCAAAAAGAAAGGCATTCATTATTACAAGGTATCTTCCACTTCCTACTAATCCAGCCCCGAGAACCATCGCTATGGAAGCACCAAAAGCGGCAGCAGATACGATTCCTATCGTATAAGGACTTACAAGGGGATTTTTCATTGTGCCTTGCATTGATGCTCCGGATACCGCAAGACCCGCTCCCGCTATGATAGCCATCACAATACGTGGTAACCTCGCTTTCCAAACAATTGCCGTAGCTATCTTGCTGCTTTCTGCTCCCATAAAGGGGAACATTTTAGCAACAATAGTGTCAAAAACCTCTTTCACACTCAAATTTGCTGCCCCTAAGTAAACTGCTATAAATGCTATGGCTACAATTCCAATGAGTACTCCAAGAATAAATAATATCTTTCCAGCGGTAAGTTTAACATATATCTCTTCCGCTTCCTCTAAGCTGTGTTTCATTGCTCTTTTTTATCAACATCTGTTTTATATCTCTCATAAAATACCAGTAACCTCTGCTCAGTACGAATCGCTGTTTAAAGTCACGTGTATTCGGAAAGATTACAGGGCGAGAAACATCAATACCCCTCTCAAAAAGCACTTTAGGATAAAAAGCTGATGAGGGTCCATAGATTATCCTCACCCGGGCATTCTTAGAAAAATCGAGTATTTCGTTTATCGTCTCGTTCACTATAGTCTCACCAGTTATGTAGACAACATCGGCATCGCTTAAAACATCCTTACCCTCATCTGCAGAGAATAGTTTTACATTTGAGTTCTCCTCATCGAAATCTATAACAGATAACAGCTTCAAATCCATGAGTTCGGTAACATGTACTTCATTTTTAACACCGGCATATAGATGTATAGCCCATGAGGGAAAACCAACCATCGCTACTTTATCCAATGGTTGCACAAATCTTGAATGGTCTAAAAGAGCAATGGTTGAGGCATGAAAAACTTCAACTTCGTATCCTCCTTTTTCCAATTCACTTCTGCCATTCATTAACCTGTACGAGAGTGCAGAGGTTATTGATGTCCTTAGCGAGTTTATGAATACGCCGTTCTCTAAACTCTCCAGTTTATCTAAGACATCATAAACATTCAAATTGAGCAGCTCTTCTATAAACGCTACATCTTCTGGTATCCCCCATCTCTCTGCTTCATTGCATGCACAACCGCATCCAATTGTGCCATCATCATATCTAACATAACTCAATGTCCAGGGAGCAAACCTGGTAATGACCACGTTTAAAAGAGATCCATTTATACCCTTACTCTCAAGTTCTTTTATCGTATCTTTTATTATATCCATCTTACGCACTTTTTTCTTCAATCTAATTTAGGCTTAGGCTCTTCGATGGTTATTAACACAACAGCTTTTGGCTTTGATTTTTTAAGCATTTCACCTATCCTCTTGGCTCTTTCGCTTATTTCCGGATTGTCCATTTCTATTTTTCCAACTGATTCTTCTTTTCTCTCAGCCTTTTTCTTTATTATATCATTCTTTCACGAGATTTTTTAAAAAAATATAACAGAGTGATGTTTACCACTCTGCATCTCCTTAAATTTTTATATTTTTGTATTTGTTTTTGTTTGCCATACCTGTCCTTAGTATTGCCACGGATACGGGTAGATAAGAATTCCTTCAGGAATCTCGTCGATGCCATAGAATTGGTCAAGGTACTCTCTTAATACCTCGTCTGGGTTTACATCTCCAAAAAGCGCTGGGTAGAACATCTTGCTCATGTAAATTACACCGATAGGAGCTCTTAGCGTAGCCATTTCAAGCGAGAATAGATACACCTTATCATTCTTCACAGCATCTATCTCATACCAGCCAGGACGACTCATGATTTCTGCCAATATTTCCTGCGCTGCCTCTTCGTCGGTTTTACCATGTCCAAGATTTATCATGACCTGCATGTTTCTAGAGAGTATTATCTCGGGATTCTGTTTCACTACCCATTCAGGAGCTACTTTTACATGCCTATCAGGTGTTACCACGTCAGCTGCGATATCACTACCACCTGCAATAGTTATCATTTGATACATGTAATATGCTACTTGATAATCGAGATTCTCCATGTACACCCGCTTTTTTTCATCTTCGCTCAGATCTTTAGTGCGCTCTTCAATCATATTGTACTGTTTTTCAAAGAAATCAATATACTCCTCGGCTTTCTCTTGGTTATTGAATAGCCATCCCATAGTCATTGTATCAGAACGGATAGTATCCATATCTGGAAGGAAGCTGAAGAATGCTACAGGGATGTCGTAGTATGCTAAATCATCAGCAAACTTCGTTGCCACTCCTCTCGCTCCAGGACAAGCGGCAAAAGCAAACACTACTTGCGGGTCCACTTCTATCGTCGTCTCTAAGCTGGGATGCATTATGGTTCCGAGCGAGGGCACGCCTTCAAATGCTTTTGCAGTTTCTGGAAGTGTAAGCGCTTGTTTAGTTGCTCCTACTACTTTGTCCTCGGCACCTAAAGCAGTAATTACAGCACCAGCTCCCGCGTTTAAAACCGCTACTCTTTCCAAGGGATAGTCTAATGTTATGTCTCTTCCTACGGTGTCAACAAATGTAATCTCCTTCTCTTTACCCACGATGATCAACTTAATCTGAATAAAATCCAGCGGGTTTATCTTACCATCGTGTTTCGCATCAGCTAACTCCGTCTCTGGCTTCTTACCGAAAAATATCAGCTTTACGTAGGTCAGGTCTCGCATGTCAATCGTGTCGTCTTCGTTTGCATTGCCGTAGATGTCTAAGACGTAATCATCTTCACTCGCAAGCACGGGAGATGTT
>Ga0190286_1000326_pt1 | contig 20626 bp, 1 predicted proteins | sample 48691834_MG_FD_183241 | JGI IMG/M metagenome (GOLD analysis project Ga0190286, IMG submission 183241) | Hydrothermal vent microbial mat bacterial communities from Southern Trench, Guaymas Basin, Mexico - 4869-18-3-4_MG | ecosystem: Environmental > Aquatic > Marine > Hydrothermal vents > Microbial... | reverse complement strand
GCACTGATAGGGAACTCCCAAATCCCTCGGTTAGTGTATATGCTCTTCAATAAGAAATAATTTACCCCCGCCTGAGATAATCCGAAGGGTGTTATCTTAGTTTACGTCGACTTTTGGGATGAAGCCAAAAAAATCGAAAAATTTATAAAGGGTTAGTTCAAAATTAAATACGCCCTATGCCCCAAGTAAATGATACATAAAGAGGTGAAGGGAACACCATGACAGCAATAAAGAATGTGTACATGACGCTCGATTTTATCGCTGAGATGAAGGGGGAAGGGGAGAAGCGGGGAGGCAACGAAGGTGAAGAAGAAAGCACCATGCGATAAGCTAATCGCACTGTTATTTGTAGTATTGATGCTGGCATCGATGTTCGCGAGCGCAATAGGTGTAGCCGCCAATGATATAAATGACATAGCGATTAAAGGTAATGAAAATGGTTCTGTGGAAGAAGTAAAAGCGTCGCCAAATAATACCCTACCTCCGCAGATTTCTGATGCATTATCAAAAGCAAACGATAGCGAATGGGCATCAAAGCCAGTAAGGGTCAACATTCAGGTAGATTTAAAAAGCGAAGAAGATCAAAAATACCTTCATGGTATTCTAAATGAAATTGAAGCACGTAATTGGGTTACCTCTGTTTTTGTTACCGGGAAATATGCTTTAAATCACTCTGACATAATCAAGGAAATCGAAGATAGAGGACATTATATAGGCGTTTATGGGTGGCAAGACGAAGACCTCACACTCCTTAATTACTCAGAGCAGTTCAATCTCATAAACAAATCAATCTCTGCCGTTAGAAGCGTTACAAGTAAACCGGAACTGATTGTGGACTTCAAACCCCAGAACTTGAAGTATAACGACGATACGATTAAGGCGCTTCAAGACCTTAAGATGAAATCAATAACCGCTACCTTTAGCGCAAACGAATCTTTTGTGCAGTGCCCGTATGCGAAAAGCGTTGGTAAGGTCACTTTTCCTTATCCGATAACCACTGATTTCTCTGCTGTACCTATCTCTGACGTTAAGATTGGCTCTGAGGAAGTATTGCTTGACGACAAAGAAGAAATTTTCTGCACGCTCACAACGCCTGATTACTTAAGCCACCTTAAGGCAGAATATGACGAGCATGACAGGACGAAGGACCCTTTGGTAATAACCATTAGTCCTTCGGTAACTGGTGCAGATGAAACAAGATTCCAAGCATTTGTTCAGTTTTTGGATTATATTGAAGAGAAGGGAGGAAAAGTGAAGCCAACTGCCCCCATAACTGTACTGGGAAGTTATATTCCCTATTTGCATATTTCAGCTCCTCCACACGCTTCGGTAGGACAAACGATAACGGCAACCGTAACGTTTACCGCCGCAATATATTGTCCTAAATATTATTTCCGTTTGTATGGTAAATATCCGAGTGAAGGAGCATGGACGCTATTAAGTGAGGCAAGACATTATGTCAATACTGGAACGTATTCCTTTAGTAGGTCACTCATAATTCCTCAACCGCCAGGGGATGAAAGTACCTATACGATAATGGTAGTTGGGCAAGGATGCTCTGGAACGTGCTGGCCCACACCTACCACCTACGAGGCTATCAGTAGCACTACAATTGATATCGAGGATTCGGCAAAAAAGATTAAACTCACTGCCACACCCCGAGCAATAAGACCAAAAGGAGAAAGTGTCCTTATAGCACAGTTGCAAGACGGCAGGGGTAATAATATTGCTAAATCAGGAGTGCAGATAATCTTTTCCGAAATAACAAATCTGGGAAGTATAAGTCCTGCAACAGCGGTAACCGATGCTAATGGTGTTGCAACTGCTACTTTCTCCGCTGGTGATAAAAATGGCACCGCTACGGTGAAGGCTTCGTCAACAGAATTGGAGGATGGAACTGCTACGATAAAGATAACAGAAGCGGGAAAGCCAATAATAACAAATGTTGAACCAAAATATAAGAATGTTTTCGTCAGTGGTATTGAGGTGATAAACAGATATAATGTATTTGTTGATTGGGGTGATGGAGAACCGGGTAAAGTAGTATTTGAATTAAATGAAAATCCTCCTGTTGAAGTTCCCGCAACTTCTGACAGCCCATCCGCGTATTCAGAGTACAATATGGGTATGGACTTTTATGTTTGGCCGGCTACGAATGAATTAAAGGTAATAGCGGTTAATAAAGAGGGAATAGAGTCTGACCCATATATATTTAATCCTAAAGTATTACCTTTTTCCCCTTGGATGCTAATTTTACTGGATCCCGATGATTTTTCAATTATATTATCTCCACCAATCGTGAAATATAACGCTAAATTTGAATTCCTAAAAACCGATAATAAAGTAAACATACCTTGTTGGGTGCCTTATATTAGTGGAAAACTGGGTGCCAAAGCAGGTGCAGATTTGGATTTGTGTCTTAAATCAAGCGGGGAAGGTTCTGGTAAACTAACCGGTTCATCAAAAGTTTATAGAGACCCAGAAATTTGTGAAGAAGATATAGGTTTTGATATAGGTGGTTCCGCATTTGGAAAAGCTAAAGTTGTTCTGGATGATATAGAATTAAAATCTGGAGAACTCGGACTTGAACTCGGTGGAAATGTCAAAAAAAGTTTGCCAATTGTTAAGGTTCTTCCACAAATAGGAGTAATAGTTGAAGCAGCAGAGAAAGTACCATTTGTAGGAAGAGCTGTAAAATGGTTTGCAAATAGGGCAAAAATTGAAGGATCGGTAGGTCCAAGCATTTCTGCAACAGGCGTATTTGAAGGAGCAGAGCCAGGTACCTGTATGAAAGGAATTGATTGTCATGGGAAGTATGATTTGGCATTAAAAATGATCCTTGCACTTAAACTGGGAATAAAGATGATCGAAGCAAAGGTTTATGGGGGTGGAACACCTAAAGTTACTTTACAATCTCCTGACCCAAGTGGTGATGGCTGGATTGGTGTCGAAAAAACAGTTGTTGAACTATTGGGTGGATTAAAACTTAAGGTATGGAAATTCTTTGCCAAACTTGAATGTGTATATGATTGGCCCGGAGAAAGCGAACCTAAATGTAAACCTGAATATGGATTTAAGTTATTATCAAGTGGAGATTCCAATATTTGGAAGGTAGTAAAAAGGGATTATGCAAATAAAGATTATTCGACATTTGTAGGCGGAGGAAGAAGACTACTTGCATTAGCTTCTCCCGCGCCAACCCAGGAAATTCCTATAATTCATAATGCTTATCCTTATGCGCAACCAGCAATAGCAAGTGATGGAAATATTATTCTTCTGCTGTGGGTTCATGATGATATAAACAAACCCAATATGCAAGGTGAGGAGATTTACTACTCTTTATGGAATGGTCTTATATGGTCTCAACCTTCGGCAATAACGAACAATTATAATTTGGAATTTAGTCCAGATATAACATTTGATGTTAGTGGGAATGCAGTTGCTGTGTGGGAATATAATAAAAATATATTTTATGAAGAGAATGCAACACTAAACGAAAATTTCACGTCTGGTTTTGAAATAGTATATTCGGTATTTAATAAAACAAATTTAACCTGGAGTTCCCCAGTATTATTGACCACTAATGAATATATGGATTATAGTCCGAAGTTAGTAGGTGATGATAATGGTAATATTATACTTATATGGAGTGTGAGTAAAAATGACACTGAAATGCTTTATTACTCTACATGGAATGGAAATACCTTCTCTGCTCCAGAAGTTTTGAAAACAAATGTCAGTGTAATAACACAGAGCTTTGCGTATAAAAATGGCAAGTTATTACACGTATGGAGCCAGGATATTGATGATAATTTTTCTACGATAGGAGATGAAGAATTGTATTCTTCCACGTGGAATGGTACTACATGGGGCACATCTGTCAGGATAACAAGTGATAGCTTTGATGACGAGTATCCATCGGTTTTATATGAAGATGGTATTGCAAAGCTACTCTGGTTAAAAATAACAGATACAGGCAATATGCTTTATCAATCTGAGTTTGTTAATGGAGTTTGGACAAACCAAAGCTTAGCTAGTGCAAATACCTCTATAATAGACTTTAGAATGACAAAAGATAAGGACAGCAACATAGTGTTAGTTTGGGAAGAGATAGGTAATCAGGGTCCTGATATGTATTACTTAGTTTATGATAAAAATCACGATTCATGGAGTGATAAGAATCAATTAACAAAAGATATAGCAATGGAGGAAAGTATTACATTTCTATTTATTAATGACACCTTAATGGCTTCTTACTTGAAGACGGATATTACATTGGAAAATATTACTACAAACATTACAGGAGAAGAAGTAAATATTACCAATGTCCCGGTGTTTGGAAACACGAGTTTATATCTAATTAGTCACAATATATTTAAAGACCTTGCAATAAGCAATGATGATGTGGCATTATCTGATGATAATCCCCGCCCGGGAGATAACGTAACCATAAATGCAACCGTGCACAATATTGGTGACTTATCAATTGATGCTGTGAAGGTTGCATTCTTCGATGGATTTAATGGGTCACAAATAGGAGCAACTCAAATAATAGACACGATACCTGCGGGAGCAAACGCATCTGTTTCTGTCAATTGGACCGTTCCTTTATTAGAACAGTCGCATGATATCTACGTGAAAGTTGACCCATTGAATGAAATAGTAGAAAGTAATGAAAGTAATAACATTGCCTTTGTCAGCACAGTTCTTCCAGATTTAATTGTAAATTGGTCTTTTGCCAGTTATTCCGCGCCTGACAGACGAATAAACTTAAACGCGAGCATAAAAAATAACGGAACAATTTCCGCATCCAATATCACAGTCGAATTCTATTATGGCAATTATACTGACTTTAATGAAAGTGCGTCAATAAAAATAGGAACAAAAGCAATTGACAATCTAACATCGGGTGACAGCAAAGAAATCGGGATAACGTGGGATGTATCTGCGATTAATAGAAGCTGGTATTATATCCATATAGTAATTGATTCAAACAACACGATTCGGGAAAGTGATGAAACAAACAATGAAGATTTTGTCTTAGCAAAAGTTCTACCAGACCTAACATTGAACGCTCTTGACATTAATTACTCAAATACTTATGAAGGCACCGTTTTCATAAATATCACCGTGCATAACAAGGGCGTTTATGATGCAGAAAACGTTACACTGAGTATATATAACGGGAGCCCAATACTCAACTCCAGCACTATACTTGCAAATAAGACAGTATCGCTTATAGGAGTAAACAGCAACTCGACAATATCTTATGAATGGTCTGCTTCGGCAGGGATGTATGATATCTACGTAGTAATAGACCCGGATAATCTTGTTGATGAATTGGATGAATCGAATAATATCGCTCTTAATCCGACAAGAATTTTGCAAAAATTTGGTTTAATTGATATTAATGTTGCAGATACAGACAATGACGGACTTTATAACTACCTGAGCGTGGGAATAGAAGCGAACATCAGAACAGAAGGAAGTTACTATCTAAGTGGAGTGCTAAGCGATGTTAATGGAAGTGATATAACAAAAACATCAGAAAATTTGTATTTAGAGTCAGGGGAACAAATACTCCATCTTAATTTCAGTGGAATGGCAATCAGAAGGCATGCTGTAAATGGTCCTTATGGTTTACTTGTCAGGCTATACGATGAAAATGCCGAGTTAATTGGTTCAGGGGAGGGTAACACAATAGCCTATAGCTACGAAGATTTTCAGTTATCGCCAGGTAGTTTTATTGATACCTATTCAGAGCGGGGGGTTGATAGTGACGGTGATGGGTTCTATGATTACTTGGAGATAGATGTAGGAGTGAGTGTTACAGGAAATTACACAATAATAGGAAACCTATATGATGAAAGTGGTGAATATATTGGAACAACACACAATTCCAGTGGTGCCGTCCTCTCTTTTGATGGCATGGCAATTTATGAGCATGGAGTGAACGGTTCTTATAACTTGTGCGACCTTGCGTTATACGATGATAGAAATAATCTGCTGGATTACAGGCAAGATGCGTATACCACATCACCATATAACTACACGAGATTCCAGCCGGTAGGAATTGTGAGAGGTGTGGTAGAAGATATCAACGGAGAGCCTCTATCTGATGCTTATTTGGCTGCAAACGGACCTGAATTCGGCTCCGCCTTTACAGATGTTAATGGAAGCTACTTCATTAGATTAAGAGCAGGAAGTTATGTTTTAACTGTTTACCCTCCATCAGATGTTAATTTGTTAAAGGCTACAAAAACTGTTAGTGTTATTGGTGGACAAACCACAGTTGCTAACTTCACTCTACAGCAAGGAGGGGGAATTATTACTGGTGTTGTAAAAGATTACAATGGAACACCTGTATCTGATGCATATATACTCCTTACAGGACCTGACTATGGTTCTACAACTACCGATATCAATGGTACTTATACTGTTATGGGATTAAGAGCAGGAAGCTACACAGTTAAAGTTATTCCATCAAATCCTAATTTAATGGATGCCTCTACCTCGGTTAATGTGGCGCTTGGTGGAATAGCTACTGCTAATTTCGTATTACAAAAAGCAGGAAGCATTGCTGGTAGGGTAACCGACGTTAATGGAACTGCGGTATCTAATGCAATTCTGTATCTAAGTGGTTATGAAACTGCTCGTTACCGTGTAAATGAAAGTGGATATTACGTTATACCCAGATTGGGTGCTGGAAGTTACACATTGAATATTCACGCACCTGGCTATGCTTCGTGGTGGATAGCAATTAATAATATTTATGTCGGTTCTGGGACCTCTATTCCTGTTAGTGTAACGCTCGGTCAAACCACTTTAGTTGACTTCTCAAAGGAGATGAATTTTGAATATGTTGACTTAACACTTATCCAAGGGGATATAATATTCTCAAATTCTACACCAATGGAAGGAGACCCCGTAGACATAACCTCTATAATACACAACATTGGAACTGCAAATGCCACTAATGTCACTGTGCAATTCTTTGTCGGAGAGCCTGGTCTTAACAATCAGATAGGTTCGGATCAAGTAATTCCCTATATCGCTGCTGGAGGAACAGGGACTGCACAGGTAAACACCTCTAACAGATTTGGAGATTGTATCCTTAAAAATGGAATACATGATATTTATGTTTTGGTTGACCCACATGACAGCATTACAGAAACCAACGAGACAAACAATGTTGCGTTTAGATCAATCAATGTAAGTAAAAATACACCACCTACGCTTTCAAACAGCACATTTTCACCTAACGCGGGCTCGTGGAAGGACAGATATAGTTATTCAGTAGATGCCCAAGATATTGAAGGTAATGATGTTACAGTAGTATTACAAGTTTTTGTAAATGGTAATTGGATAAACGGGGAAACAAAAACTTGCCACAACTGCAACAGTCCACAAACATTGCTCTTTAATCACAGTTTCACCTGCGTGGATAGAGATCAAGTAACCAAATATAGGTTTTACTATTATGACGAGGTTGTTGTAGATGGCTATTATAGTGGTAAAATAAACGAGGGCTATTATCCCACATTAGCGGGATTGGAAGGACCAACATTAGATAACTCCAGCTATGGCTTAGGAATTGTAGAGGGTGCAGGAGCGGGCTATGGCAGCTCTTTCTACTCGTGGTATCCCGATTTATACACAGTAGTTCAACCGGGTGACAAGATATATGTTACAGCAAGTGATTCAATAAACAAAGTGGGAATTTACGATTACAGTGATGACACATGGTATTACTATCGTTTGAATGAGACTTTCCAGAGGGGAGAACTTGCAAATATCACCGCCGTGTTTAGCAATCATCTAAATCATTTTGTTCGGATAAGAGTTTATCTTACGGATTCGCAGAGAAGCTTCCATATGATAAAGCAGACTGGAGAAGGAGGCATTGTGGAAGGAGGATATCCAGGGTATGGTTCCTCGTTTACTTCCTGGAGCACCTATGCCAATACTATAATAAGAGATGGTGATAAGTTCTATATAGCGGCGGATGCGCCGGTTAACAGGATAAAAATCCTCAACTATGCAGATAACGAGTGGTATGAAGATAACATAACAAGCATAGTTCCTAGTCATGGTATTAAAGTAGCCACAACTACTTCTCCAAAGGGTGTGTTAATAAATATTACTTCATATCTGCAACCTTTCTTGAACAAATTCGTGCAGGTAAGGATTTTGCAAGATGATGCCGAAAGGAATTTCCATATCATAAAAAGAACTGAAAATGGTGGAATAGTTGAAGGTGCTCAAGGTGATAGAGGTGGCAGTTCTTTCTATTCCTGGTATTCTTCTTTATATACCTCAATACAAAAAGGCGATAAAGTGTTTATAGCGGCAGATGATACGTTTAACATGCTTAAAATAGATGAAACATATATCCCGCTTGATAAAACATATAATAGAGGTGAAGTAGTGGATGTCTCTTCATACTTGCAAGAATACGCTAACCAATTGATACAAATCCAAGCATGCTATCCTCCTGATGAATACAGAAACTTCCATATAGTTAAGTTAACGCCGAGTGGCGGTATAGTAGAAGGGGGGTATCCAAGCAGTGATTCTTCTTTTGGTTCTTGGTCTAACGATATGTACACTTTGTTCAGACAAGGCGAAAGGATTATTATTGCACCCAATGACCATATAGATACTGTTAAAGTCTATGATTTCACTACCGATACCTGGCGCACGATTAATTTGGGTGGGAATCTATATCTTAAGCACTATTTAGTCGATATTACACCTTATATAGCTGATTACAGGGGGCATTTCATTCGATTACAGGTTTATTATCAAACTTCGCAGAAGAGTTTCCGCATGATAAAGGCTTTTGAAGGGGAATACGTAATTCATAACGCACCTCCTGTGTTGTCAAATGCGTCTATTTCCCCTGAGCAAGGTTCGTGGATGGATAATTACACTTATTCCGTAAGCGTTAGTGACAATGACAGCGAATATGTAGATGTTACACTGCAAGTATTCACAAATGACCAATGGCTAAATGTGGATACGAAACAAGCTTTAGGCATGCAGCAACTTCAATGGAATTATCAATTCACATGCTTAGATAGAAATCAAACTGCCAAATACAGGTTCTATTACGATGATGGGGTGAACACAGGATACTATCCATCGAAATCGGGAGTAGAAGGACCCGTATTGGATAACACAAGCTACGGTTTAGGAATGGTAGAAGGAGCTGGTGCGGGCTATGGCAGTTCTTTCTATTCATGGAGTGGTAATTTGTACACGGTTGTTCAACCCGGTGATAGCATATACGTAACTGCAAGTGATTCCGTCAACAAAATAGCGATTTACGATTACAGTGACGATAAATGGTATTACTACAGTTTGAATAGAACTTTTTTGAGAGGCGAACTTGCCGATATTACCAGCGCCTTTGAAAAACATCTGAATCATTTTGTCCAGGTAAAAGTGTATCTTAGCGATTCCGCAAGAAGTTTCCATTTAATAAAGCAAACATCTAATGGCGGAACAGTAGAAGGTGGCTATCCTGGACGCGGTGGTTCGTTCACTTCCTGGAGCACTTATGCCAACACAATTATAAGAGAAGATGATAGGTTTTTTGTTGCGGCTGATGCTCCGGTAAATAAGATTAAAGTGCTTAATTACACAGACGACCAATGGCACGAGTACGATATAACCAGTATTGTTCCAGGACATGGTTTTAGAGCACTGGCAACCACCACGCTTCCTAAAGGAGAATTGATAGATATAACCTCATACTTACAGCCATTCGTGAACAGATTCGTGCAGATAAAAGTCCTGCAAGATTCCACAGAACGAAACTTCCATATAATAAAAAGAACAGCAGAAGGAGGTATTGTAGAAGGAGCAGAAGGAGGAAGTGGCGGGAGTTCGTTCTATTCATGGTATTCTTCTTTATATACTGCGATACAAAAAGGGGAGCGTGTTTTTGTAACTGCTGATAACCCATTTAATAGACTCAGAGTCCTCGATAAGACAACAAAACAATGGAAATACATTAACTTAAGTAAAATATACGAAAGAGGTGAAGTTGCCGATGTGAGTTCTTATTTGCAAGATTACGCTAATCACATGTTGCAGATTCAAGTGTATAGCGATACAACGCTCAGAAACTTTCATATTGTCAAGATAAGTCCAGATGGGGGCATTGTTGAAGGCGGGTATCCAAGCGGCGATTCTTCGTTTAACTCATGGTCTTCTGACATGTTCACGCTGTTCCGACCCGGAGACAGAATTATAATATCTCCAACTGATTACATAGATACAGTCAGAGTTTATGACTATACTGATGACAGAGAATACACATATAACCTTGGTGGGAACGTATATTCAAAATACTCGCTTGCGGATATAACCCCATATATATCGGCGCATGAAGGTCATTTCATAAAGTTAAATGTTTACTACCTTACATCGAAGAAGAGTTTCCATTTGATAAAGACTTTCGAGAAACAAGCTGTTGCAATAAATACGCCACCTTCGCTTTCAAATGAATCTGTATCGCCAAGTTCAGGTTCATGGAGAAATAATTACACGTATTCGGTAAATGTGAGTGATGCTGATAGCGAGCATGTGGACGTTACGCTACAGGTATTCTCAAACGACCAATGGATAAATGTAGAGGCGAAACAAACTTCAGGCAGTCAACAACAACTTGAATGGAATTATCAATTCACATGCTTGGACAGGGATCAAACTGCTAAATACAGATTCTATTATGATGATGGAGTGAATACAGGCTATTACCCATCAGAATCCGGTGCAGAAGGTCCTGCATTGGATAACACAAGTTATGGCTTAGGAATTGTCGAGGGTGGAGGTGCAGGAAGAGGCAGCTCTTTCTACACGTGGAGCGACCATCTATTTACCGTAGCACAGCCAAATGACAAGGTGTTTATTGCAACGAGTGAGCCTGTGAACAACATAAGGATTTACGATTACACCACAAGCCAGTGGCATACTTACGATTTAGACAAATCTTATGGCAAAGGAAAGGAAATTGACGTTACATTTGCCTTTAAAAATCATTTGAATAAGTTCGTTCAGGTGAAAGTGTATTACAACGATTTGGCTAAGAGCTTCCACATGGTGAAGAAAACGCCAAATGGCGGTATTGTTGAAGGTGGCTATCCTGGCTATGGGTCTTCATTCACCTCATGGTCAACTTATGCAAATACGATTATCTTACCTGGCGACAATATTTACGTAACTCCCGAATATGCGATAAATAGGGTGGGAATCTACAATTATTCCAACAAGAAGTGGAATTATTACAATTTGAGCATTAACGCTCCAGCAAAAGAATTATTGGATATATCACATTATGTGCAGAAATATACAAACCATTTTGTCAAGATAAAAACACTTACCGATTCCACCGAGAGAAAATTCCATATTATAAAGCAAACGAAAGATGGTGGCATCGTGGAAGGTGCAGAAGGGGGAACCGCTGGCAGTTCTTTCTATTCTTGGTATTCTTCGCTATATACAATTGTGCAAGAAGGAGACCTTGTATTTGTAGCTGCGGATAACTCAATTAACAGAACTGGCATATACGATTATACTACGGGGCAATGGAAATATTACAACCTGAACAAAACTCATGCTCGTGGTAAGGTGGTGGATATTAGTTCGTTATTTGATAATTGCACAAATCATATCGTGCAGATAAAGGTCTATCAAGATTCTACTGCAAGGAACTTCCATCTGATCAAGATTTCGCCAGGTGGAGGCATTGTAGAGGGTGGCTATCCAAATGCTGATTCCTCGTTCAATTCATGGGCTAACGATATGTATACATTGTTCAGTCACGATGACAGGATATTAATTGCGCCTACAGGTTATATTGACACAGTTAAAATCTATGATTATGCAGATGACCAGTGGCACACTGTTAATCTTGGCGGAAATGTTTTTTCAAAGTATTCTTTGGTTGATATTACGCCATACATCAAAGAATTTGAAGGACACTTCATACGATTGCAGGTGTATTATAAAGAATCGCAGAAGAGCTTCCATTTGCTAAAGGCGAAGGAAGGAATTGTTTTTGATGAGTTGCCAGATTTGACGCTAAATGCAGAAGATATTACCTTCTCAAATGATAATCCGGTAGAAGGTAGTCAGATTACCATTAGCGCATTGATTCGCAATAAAGGAGATAAGGAAGCAACAAACTTCGCTGTTGAGCTCTTTGACGGAGATCCAATAAACGGGACAAAAATAGGCGAGGAGTTTGTATATCTGATTAATCCTGGAAGTAGTAAAGAGGTTTCTGTGGGATGGAATGTTTCTGCAGGGATACATGATATTTATGTCAGTATAGACCCAATGGATAACATTTCAGAAAGTGATGAAGACAATAACGTTGTATTTAATACAATTGGCGTTTTACCTGATTTGATATTGGGGGAAAAAGACATTACTTTTTCAAATTCCATGATTAACGCAACCATCCACAATATCGGCGGTGTAAATGCATCTAATGTGACGGTTCAGTTCTTTGATGGTAATCCATATAATGGTGGAACATTGATAGGTAATAGAACTATCGAATACATTTCGCCAAAACCAAGTTTCTATCACTACACTGATTTAGATGGCGATGGGAACTCAGAACTAATATTTGGAAGTTACAGCAATGGTGTGTATATTGTAGACCCTGCTACAAAAACAACGCTTTGGAACTACAATCCGGGTTATTGGTGTAATGCCCTCGCAATCAATGATGTGGATAATGATGGTAAACCCGAGCTGATATTCTCTTGCGGTCGAACAAATAGATTTTATGTCTATGGCTATAATGAATCATACCCACTTGTACAAGAATTTTCTGCAAGTGTGGGTGATATTTATGATGGAACATCAGGAATTACTACCGGTGATGTTGATAGTGATGGGACAGTAGAAATAATTTTTCCTGATGCATCCACTAGCCCCGATCAGATAGAAATATGGGGATGGAATGGCACTACTTTTATATTGGAGAATGCGTTTTCACCATCAGGTGCAGAAGGAATTCACGCTATAGCTGCAGAAGACGTGGACAATGATGGAACAATTGAAATAGTATTTAATGATTGTCAGGATTATGAGGTATCGCTATATGTTTATGGGTATAATGGAGTTAACTATGTGGAAGAGTGGGTTAGCGATGATCTCGGCGGGTACCTACAAGGAATCGTTATAGATGATACTGACAATGATGGAAACCTTGAGATATGGACTGGCGACAGAGACCATTATGGAACAGAGGATGGCGCTGTGTTTGTCTATCAATATACCAGTCCAGGAGTTTATACTCAAGAGTGGATAAGTGCTCGAAATGAAAATGGTCTTGACAGATACAATTCCCCAACGAGTACTGCTGATTGGGACAAAGACGGTAAGAAAGAGATAGCTATTGGTTGTTATCGAGCGACAGACAATTATGGGCATGTTTGGGTGTATGAATATGATGAGATTAATGAGAAATATGTTTTAGAGTGGGATATTCGACCCCCATCCAATGATGACCATACCACGACACCAACATTCGGAGACTATGACAACGATGGAATTATCGAATTAATAATTGGTGACGAGTCTGGCTATATTTACATATACAACCCAGATGGTGTATTAGAATGGTCGAATGGAGATTATGGACGGCATGTTGCTGGATGGTCAGGCGATGCAGTATTAATTACCGGAGAACCCGATCCACGAGCACCAAGAATAATTCCAAGTAAAACTGTTTCGATTACATGGAATGCAACAAAAGGTGTACACGATATTTATGTTGTAGTTGATCCAGCAAATACAATTCTTGAGCGCAATGAAATGAATAACGTAGCTCATAAGGTATTAAGTATCGAAAACGTGCCAGATTTAGCGATAAACACTTCTGATATAACATTTTCAAATGATAATCCAGCAGAGGGAGAGTTTGTATCAATAAATGCAACGATTCATAATATTGGTGATGCGCCTGCATTTGATGTGCCGGTGAAATTCTATTATGGAAATCCAGCAAATGGGACCTTGATAGGTACACAGACCATCAAAGATATTCCTCCTGGAGGTCATGAAACTGCACAAATAACCCCATCCAATGAGTATGACCTGAACTGGGTATTTATTAGAAAAGCACGTATCGCTTTTGTCGATTCTGAGTATCAAGGGAGCACCAGACCCTATTTAGATAGTACCAAGATAAAATATGATTTATACGGGACTAAAAGTGGTGCCAGACCTATCTCGGATTTGTATACAAATATAGATAATTATGATGTAATAATCTTTGGTGCTGGAGTTGGAAGAGACGGTGGAATAACAAGTATAACCTCAACAACTTCAAGTAAAAATATTCTTAAGAATTGGGTTTTGAACGGAGGGGTATTATATATAGGAATGTGGGATGATGGCGGGAACGTTGAGGAGGAGGTATTTGATCCACCAGGATTTTCTATAGACGACAGCGATGATGCTCAAGATAGCACTGTTGTGAATGCCAATCATCCCGTGCTCAATTCACCAAACAATATTGTTGCTCAAATAAATGACCCTAATCCAACTGAATCAGCTGCAAGCCTTCCAGCAGGTGCAACAGTAATATTGCGACAAACAGGTCGTTCGCAACATCCAATAATGGCAGAATGGAAATACGGCAATGGAAATGTCTTTTGGACTTGTTTGTATGCGCATAACATATGGTATAGCAGCACATGGAACGGAATTGATGATATAAATCCTGGCTACGGAAACAAATATTGGGAAAATGTAATAAATTGGTTAATATCAAAAACAAAGACTTCTGTTACTTCAGAGCTTCATGACATCTCTGTTGGGGTTGACCCTTCTAATATCATCCCAGAGCAAAACGAAACAAACAACCTGGCATTTAAAACCATCAATGTCACCAAGAACAGTCCACCGATTCTATCAAACGCCACGGTTTTACCAACCACAGGCTCATGGAAAGACAACTACACCTATTCTCTAAACATAAGCGACATCGAAGGCAATAACGTCAACGTAACACTACAAATATTCACAAATGGGCATTGGATAAATTTAGATATGAAATCAGCCAATGACACAGCAACGCAGCAAACGCTTACCTGGAATCATACCTTTACCGCTGTTGATCGCAGCCAGACAGCCAAATACAGATTCTATTATGAAGACTACGTTAGCAAAGAATCTTATCACAGCGGCACGATAAACTCTGGTTATTATCCATCCATTAACGGCTCTTCGGGTCCTGTGCTTGACAACACGAGCTACGGCTTGGGAATAGTAGAAGGAGCTGGCGCTGGTAGAGGCTCCTCTTTCTATTCCTGGAGCAATCATCTTTACACGGTTGTCCAGCCAAACGACAGAGTGTTCATCGCAGCAAGCGAGCCAATTGATAACATAAGAATCTACGATTATGCCTCAGATAAATGGTACACTTACAATTTAGACATGCTCTACGGCGGTGGGAAGGAGATTAATATAACAAGTGCATTCCAGAACCACCTGAACCATTTTGTCCAGGTAAAAGCATGTTCGAGAGACTCTGCAAAGAACTTCCACATGATTAAGCAAACATCAACTGGAGGAACAGTGGAAGGAGGATACTCGGGATACGGTTCATCGTTTACTTCCTGGAGCACCTATGCTAATACAATTGTTAGAGAAGGCGATAAAATCTATGTTGCAGCAGATGCACCAATCAACAGGATTGGTGTCTATGATCACCTCGATGAATATTGGAAGTATTGCAACCTGAGCAATACAGCGCCAAAAGGTATTTTAACGGATATTACCCCTGTTTTACTGCCTTATTCTAACCATATAATCCAGATAAAGGTTCTGCAAGATAATACCGAGAGGAACTTCCATTTAATAAAGAGAACAGAAGGGGGAGGAATAGTCGAAGGTGCCGAAGGGGGCACAAGAGGAAGTTCTTTCTATTCCTGGTATTCCTCTCTTTACACCGCAATACAAAAAGGTGAGCACATATTTGTGGCTGCAGATGACCAATTCAATAGCATCAGAGTTTATGATTACACCACAGCTCAGTGGGAGACAATCTGCTTGGATAGAAGATATAACAGATCAGAAGCGGCTGACATTACACCCTATTTACAGAAATATGTTAATCACCTGCTACAATTGCAAGCATACTATTATGATAGTCAAAGAAATTTCCATTTATTTAAGCTAACTCCAAATGGTGGAATAGTAGAAGGTGGTTATCCAAATGCCGATTCCTCATTCAACTCCTGGGCTAACGATATGTACACGCTATTCAGGCATGGAGATAGGCTCATACTGGCATCAACCGGTGATTTTGACACAATAAAAATCTATGATTATGCAGACGACCAATGGCATACCGTTAATCTCAGTAACGTTTATCCAAAATACACTTTAGTTGATATAACACCTTACATTACGAAGTATGAAGGAAACTTCATAAGATTGCAGCTCTATCATCAAACTTCTCAAAAGGACTTCCACATGATAAAAGTATTTGAGAGCATTTCATTTTATAATGATCCTCCTGAATTGTCGAACGCCTCTCTCTCACCTGATTCTGGCTCTTGGAAGGATAGTTACACCTATTCGGTAAATGTAAGAGACATAGATAGTGAGTGTGTAAATGTTACACTGCAAGTATTTACAAACGGGCAGTGGATAAACGTGAAGACGAAACAGACCTACGGTAATCCTGAACAACTTGAATGGAGCTACCAATTCACATGCCTGGATAGAAATCAAACCGCTAAATACAGATTCTATTATGACGATGGCATCAATGCTGGTTATTATCCCTCAGAATCAGGTGCAGAAGGACCTATGTTAGATGACACGAGTTATGGTTTGGGAATCGTAGAAGGTGCGGGTGCCGGTTATGGGAGCTCTTTCTACTCATGGAGTGGTGACCTCTATATGGTAGTTCAGCAAGGCGATAAGATATATGTTGTGGCAAGTGACGCGATCAATAGAGTTGGTATTTACGATTACTGTGATGATAAATGGTATTACTACGAACTCGACCCTTCCCTTAAAGGCGAGGTTGCTGACATCTCTCATGCATTTTCAAATCATCTCAATCATTTCGTCAGAATAAAAGTGTATTTCAATGATATTGCGAGGAATTTCCATATAATTAAGCAAACACCCGAGGGTGGCATCGTGGAAGGAGGATATCCCGGACACGGCTCTCCCTTCACTTCCTGGAGCAAATATATAAATACCATCATCATGGACGGAGACAAGCTCTATGTTGCACCTGAAGCTCCGGTAAATAAAATAAAGATATATGATTACATTGATGAATACTGGAAATACCATGATTTAAATGTTCCAGTCTCAAAGGCTGAACTTGTTGATATCACGAGTTACCTGCAACCCTATTCGAACCACATGATACAAATTAAGCTATTATATGATAACACGGAGAGGAACTTCCATGCAATTAAGAGAACAAAAGAAGGGGGTATTGTAGAAGGTGCGGAAGGTGGAACAGGAGGAAGTTCATTCTATTCCTGGTATCCCTCTTTATACACTGCTATACAGAAAGGAGACCGCATATTTGTGGCTGCGGATAATCAGTTTAATAGCGTCAAAGTCTATGATTATACAACGGGTCAATGGGAGAAAATAAATTTAGATCGAAGGTATGAGCGGTCTGAAGTAGCTGAAGTCGGTTCATATTTACAGAAATACGCCAACCACTTAATACAACTTCAGGTTTATCATTATGAAGGTCAAAGAAACTTCCATTTGATTAAAATAAGTCCTGAAGGAGGAATTGTGGAAGGTGGGTATCCCAACAGCGATTCCTCGTTTGGTTCATGGTCTAACGATGCATATACATTGTTTAGACCAGGCGAGAGGATTATAGCTGTACCAACGGATTACATTGACACAATTAAAGTCTATGACTATACAGGTGATAACTGGGATACTATTGACCTCAAGAACATGTATCCAAAATATTCGCTGGTTGACCTCACTCCTTATTTATCAAGCTACAAAGGGCACTTTATAAGATTGCAAATGTATTATCAAGCATCGCAGAAGAGCTTCCACATAATAAAAGCTTTTAAGAAGAAAATTGTTGAACTGAACGAGCCACCCACTCTTTCAAACGCTTCCCTCTCACCCACTCTTGGCTCTTGGAAAGATGAATATTCATATTCTGTTGCTGTAAGCGATGTTGATAGTGATACTGTAAATGTTACATTGCAAGTATTCACGAACAATCAATGGGTAAATGTGAATACGAAATCGGGCAAAGGGCTTCTATCCTGGAATCACACATTCTCATGCTTGGATATGAATCAAACCGCTAAATACAGGTTCTATTATGACGACGGAGTTAATACCGGCTACTATCCCTCGCACCTTGGAATAGAAGGGCCGGTGTTAGATGATGCAAGTTACAGATTTGGGACTGTGGAAGGTGCTGGCTCCGGATACGGTAGCTCTTTCTATTCTTGGAGTAGTGATCTATACACCGTTGTTCAACCAGGGGACTACATATATATTGCAGCAAGCGATTCCGTAAACAAAGTTGGAATTTACGATTATAGCGATGACAGATGGCACTATTACAGGCTTAACGATAGCTTTTGGAGAGGCGAAAACGCAAACGTCACAGATGTTTTCTCAACGCACTTAAATCACTTCGTCAGGATTAGAGTATACTTCAATGACATGGCTCGAAACTTCCACATGATTAAGCAAACCCATGGTGGAGGAACAGTTGAAGGAGGATATCCAGGATATGGCAGCTCATTTACGAGATGGTCCAGAACAGCACATACAATGCTCGAACCCGGGGATAAGGTCTATATTGCCCCGGATGCCCAAATAAATCGGATAGGGGTATACGATTACATTGGTGAACGCTGGAAATACTATAATCTGAGTAACACAGTTCCGAAAGGAGAGCTAGCTGATATTACTCCTTATTTATCAGAATATATCAATAAATTCATTCAAATCAAAGTTTATCAAGACACTACCGAGAGAAACTTTCATATAATAAAGAGAACAAAAGAGGGGGGAATAGTAGAGGGTGCAGATGGAAATAGTGGTGGCAGTTCATTCTATTCATGGTATTCATATTTATACATTGCTATTCTACCCGGGGATAAAGTGTTCGTGTCAGCAAATGCGCAGTTTAATAAGCTAAAAGTTCATGACTACACAAGCGGGCAGTGGGAGACTATCAGTTTAGATAGGAAATATGAAAAAACAGAGGTAGCTGATGTTACACCTTATTTACAAAAATATGTCAACCACATGATACAGCTACAGGTGTACCACTACGAAAATCAGAGAAGCTTCCATCTGGTTAAGACAAATCCAAATGGCGGTATTGTAGAGGGTGGATATCCAGATAGCCACGCCTCCTTTGGTTCATGGTCAAATGATTTGTACACGCTTTTCAGAAAAGGTGATAGAATCGTAATAGCATCCAATGATTACATAGATACCATCAAAGTTTATGACTATGCGAATGACCAGTGGTATACTATTGACCTTGGAAATGTTTATTCAAAGTATTCATTAGTAGATATAACGCCTTATTTGTCCGAACATAAGCAGCATTTCATACGATTGCAGGTATATTATAAAGAATCGCAGAAGAACTTCCACATGATTAAGACATTTACCGGGATCACTGCGAAACTCACTGCTTCTATTATTTCGCCATCAAACGGTCAAACATTCACGCAGGGACAAATAATTACATTTATCGGCAGTGCTTCAGGCGGCACTCCTCCATACACCTACAACTGGACTTCGAGCATAGATGGGGAAGTAGGAAATAACAATTCGTTTAACAGAGCAGACTTATCAATAGGGTCACATATTATCACGCTTACGGTTACTGATAGCAGTGGGCTAAATGACACCACGCAAGTAACCATTTTCGTTAATCCCGATATAATACCACCTATAATAACCAATATAACAGCGATAAACATAAAAAGTGCTTCTGCAACAATACTATGGACCACCAATGAGCCCTCAGATAGTCTTGTTAAATATGGCACAGAACCTGGAAATTACACGCTAACCGCATATAATAGAAGCAACGTGACATTACACATCGTCAACCTTACGGGACTTACAGCAAATACCACCTATTACTATGTCGTAAACAGCACAGACCCACGCGGAAACTCAAATGAAAGCTCTGAATATAATTTCATCACATCACTACCACCTGTCCTAACCACAATCGAAGTCGCACCATCAACTGTAACCCTGAATATCAGTGAAACGCAGCAGTTCTCAGCAACCGCAAAGGATCAATATGGGAATGAGATGTCTGGAATTGTCTTTGACTGGACGAGCAGCAACACTACCGTTGGAACGATCGACGTAAATGGATTATTCACGGCAAAAGCGGCTGGAAAAACCACAGTAATAGCAGCAAATGGAACGATATGTGGAACAGCAGACGTAATTGTTACCACGACCTGCATCCCTCCAAACATCGCATGGAACATGACAATCTCAGCAACCAACCAATTAGAGCCGGTAATAGTGGGAATGCACCCGAATGCAACCGATGGCTACGATGCTGACTTCGATGCTTTCGCACAGACCCCAGTTC
>Ga0190286_1000324_pt1 | contig 20703 bp, 18 predicted proteins | sample 48691834_MG_FD_183241 | JGI IMG/M metagenome (GOLD analysis project Ga0190286, IMG submission 183241) | Hydrothermal vent microbial mat bacterial communities from Southern Trench, Guaymas Basin, Mexico - 4869-18-3-4_MG | ecosystem: Environmental > Aquatic > Marine > Hydrothermal vents >... | reverse complement strand
CAATTATATACCCCTTCATCCCCGTGCTTCCGCACGGGGCATTCTGGGTGGGGTGGTAAATTTGCCAAAAAGATCAACCTTGTTTATTATAAAAACGACATGAGGGCTATTCTTGTCTTAGAGGATGGAACTACATTTGAAGGCCAAGGTTTTGGCACCCCTGGTGAAATAGTTGGAGAGATGGTTTTTAACACCAGTATAGTGGGCTATCAAGAAATATTGACAGATCCTTCCAATAGGGACCACATAGTAGTGATGACCTATCCTCTAATCGGAAATTATGGCATAAACGACGAAGATTCTGAATCAGATAAAGTACATCCAAAGGGAATAGTCGTCAAAGAGCTTAGTCGTGTGATAAGTAATTTTCGGGCTAAGGGCACATTAGAAGATTTTATGAAGAAAAATGGCCTCTTGGGGATAAAAGACGTAGATACCCGGGCCCTAACTGTGCATCTTCGTGAGCATGGGGAAATGAAGGCAATCATCTCTAGCTTTGATTTTAACATAAAGAGTCTAATTAAAAAGATAAAGAACTTCTCAAAAGATAGCTCAGATTTGGTTAAAGAACTGACAGTCAAAGAGCCTATTAAGTTAGAAGGTAAGAATCAGCAAGGAGAAAGGGTAGTAGTTTTAGACTTGGGAATAAGGCTTAGTCTCTTAAGGGAGATACAAGAATTTTCTTCCTCTGTCATTAGGATGCCAGCAACTTCTTCTTCTGAGGACATTTTGACCCAAAATCCTAGGGGAATCATAATCTCTGATGGACCAGGGAATCCGCAGAGGCTTTTCTATATAGTTGAGGAGATCAAGAAATTGCTGGGTAAATTGCCCATCTTTGGGATATCTTCAGGTCATTTATTATTAGGGCTTGCCCTCGGTGCTGAAACCTGTAAGATGAAGGTTGGCCATCACGGCTCAAATCAGCCAGTAAAAGACCTTATTGGAAAAAAGTGTGAAATTACCTATCAAAATCATAGCTTCTCTTTGGATAAAGAAGGCTTACCTCCAGATATAGAAGTTACCCATATAAATTTAAATGACAACACAATAGAAGGGATAAATTCCAAAAAATATTGTGCTTTCTCTGTCCAGTTCTATCCAGCAATGGCAGATGCTAGACCTTTTCTGAAATTTATAGAGATGATGAAAGGAAGTTGAACTAATGCCAAAGCGCACTGATATCAAAAAAATTCTCATTATCGGCTCTGGTCCTATTATTGTTGGGCAAGCTTGTGAATTCGATTATTCTGGCTCCCAGGCCTGTAAGGCATTAAAAGAGGAAGGCTATAATATAGTCTTGGTAAATTCTAATCCTGCTACCATCATGACTGATCCAGGGATGGCCGATAAGACCTACATTGAGCCTTTAACGGTGGAAGTAATGGAAAAGATAATAAAGCGTGAAAGGCCAGATGCCCTGTTGCCAACCCTAGGAGGTCAGACAGGACTCAACTTAGCAGTATTTTTATCGCAAAAAGGAATATTAGAAAAATATGGAGTAGAACCTATTGGTGCCTCTGCCGAGGCCATAGCCAGAGCTGAAGACAGAGACCTATTTAAGAAGGCCATGCAAGAGCTTAAGATAGATGTTCCTCAAAGCAGAGTGGCTTTCAGTGTAGAACAGGGACTTAAGATCGCATCAGAAATTGGATATCCTGTGATCTTAAGGCCTGCCTTTTGTCTGGGAGGCACTGGCAGTGCCACTGCCTACAATGTTGAGGAAATGGAGGCATTTACTGCTGGGGCCCTAAATTTTTCTCCAGTACATCAGGTTTTGGTGGAGCAGTCCGTATTAGGTTGGAAAGAGATAGAATTTGAGGTGATGCGTGACTCTTCAGACAATGTAATTATAGTCACCTCAATGGAGAATGTAGACCCTATGGGCGTCCATACAGGAGACAGTATTGTGGTTGCACCTGCTCAGACACTTACTTCCAAGGAGTATGCCTATTTAGTTGATTTATGCAAAAGGATAATTCGTAAAATCAATATCGCTGGAGGTTCTAATATACAATTTGCTGTAAATCCAGAAGATGGCAGGGTAGTAATAATTGAAGTAAATCCCCGTTTATCAAGAAGTTCTGCTTTGGCTTCTAAGGCCACAGGCTTTCCTATTGCCAGGATAGCCGCAAAACTTGCAGTAGGCCTTACTCTGGAGGAGGTCATAAATCAGATTACGGGGCAGACTACCTCCTTCTTTGAGCCCTCAGTGGATTACTGTGTATTTAAGATCTCCCGCTTTGCCTTTGAAAAATTTCCTCAAGCAGACCCTACTATTAATACCTCTATGAAGGCAGTAGGTGAGGCTATGTCTATTGGACGCAACTTCAAAGAAGCCTTACAGAAAGGGATAAGAAGTTTAGAGATTGCACGGTTTGGCTTGGGAGCAGATGGCAGAAATGAATTTCACCACACAGACATTGAAGCTATAAAAGAGAAACTTCGCGTTCCCAATGACAAGAGACTATTTTATATCCGTCATGCCATACAGATGGGGATGAGTAATGATGAGATCTATGAACTTTCCAAGATTGACAGATGGTTTTTAGACAATATAAGGGAGATTGTGGAGCTGGAGGATGAAATAAAAAACAGAAGGCAGAAAAAAAAGAATAAAAAGACATTGGACATCTCTGTTGATTTACTGCTTCGGGCAAAGCAGTATGGCTTCAGCGACAAGCAATTGGCATATCTTCTTCATACTGATGAGATGTTGATAAGAAAATTCCGCAAGAAACATAAGATAGCAGCAGTCTTTAAACTAGTAGATACCTGTGCGGGCGAACATGACTCTATTAGACCTTATTATTATTCTACCTATGATAAAGTTGACGAAAGCCGCATTACAGATAAGAAAAAGATACTCATTTTAGGAGGGGGGCCAAATAGGATTGGTCAGGGTATTGAATTTGACTATTGTTGCGTTCATGCTGTATTTGCCTTAAAGGAAATGGGATATGAAACACTAATGATTAATTCTAATCCTGAGACTGTAAGCACTGATTATGATACTGCCGATAAGTTATATTTTGAGCCTTTAACCTTGGAAGATGTCCTAAATGTCATAGAAAAGGAGAACCCGGATGGTATAATTGTCCAATTTGGTGGGCAAACCCCATTAAATTTGGCCAAGGGGTTAGAGAAGGCAGGGGTCAATATATTAGGGACTTCCCCTGATTCTATTGACCGGGCTGAAGATAGAAAGAGATTCAAACAGCTTCTTAAAAAGCTAGGACTAAAGCAGGCGGATAATGGTACTGCTACCTCTTATGAAGGTGCAATGAAGATAGCTAAGAAAATAGGTTATCCCCTATTGGTAAGGCCTTCTTATGTATTGGGTGGAAGGGCTATGGAGATAGTCTATGACGAACAGGCCTTAGAGGGTTTTATGTTGAGTGCCATAGAAGCTTCTGCTAAACATCCAGTATTAATAGATAAGTTCTTGGAGGATGCCATAGAAATAGATGTAGATGCAGTAGCTGATGGGGAAATATGTGTAGTAGCAGGAATTATGGAACACATCGAAGAAGCAGGTGTACATTCAGGGGATAGTGCTTGCGTATTGCCACCACATACCTTGCCTTCTCATATTATTGAAAAAATTAAGGCACAGACAAAGGCCTTGGCAAAAGAATTAAATGTCATTGGACTAATGAATGTTCAATATGCAGTAAAAGATAAAGAGATTTATGTATTAGAAGTAAATCCTAGAGCCTCCCGCACTGTTCCATTTGTCAGCAAGGCCACCGGTGTGCCTTGGGCAAAGGTGGCTACAAAGCTAATGATAGGAGAAAAATTAAAGGAATTGGGGATTACTAAAGAAGTTGAGATAAGGCATGTAGCAGTGAAGGAATCTGTCTTCCCATTTTTGCGTTTTCCTGGTGTTGACCCTATTTTAGGGCCAGAGATGCGTTCTACAGGAGAGGTAATGGGGATTGATGAAACATATGGAATGGCCTTTGCTAAGGCACAGATTGCCGCTGGGCAATGGCTACCCACTGGAGGGAAGGTGCTAATTACTGTAGCTGACAAATATAAGCCTGATACTGTAGATATTGGTAAAAAGCTTATGAATTTGGGGTTTGAATTAGCAGCCACTTCTGGTACAGCCAGTTATTTAAAGAACCCCCGCCTGCTAACGCCTGAGCCCGCCCGGCACCTGCCCGCAGTGCTTCCTGTGGAAACAGTGCATAAACTGCGTGAGCAAAGGCCCCATGTAATAGACCATATTAAAAACCGTACTTTTGATTTGGTCATTAATGCTAGTTTGGGGAAGGAATCTAGTGAAGATGCCCCATTGATTAGAAAAGCTACATTACTGTATGGCATTCCCTACACAACTACTATATCTGGGGCAAAGGCCATGGTAGATGGAATTGAGGCATTGATAAAGGGAAAGTTAAAAGTAAAGTCCTTACAAGAATACCATAAATAAATCTAAATTATAATAATTTGGATTTATAAAAATGCTTGTTTATCCAGAAATCTTTGATGTTATTGTAATAGGGGCTGGACATGCAGGTTGTGAGGCTGCCCTGGCATCAGCCCGCATGAAGCACCCTACCCTTTTAGTTACCATAAACATTGATCGCATTGCCCACATGTCCTGTAATCCTGCCATTGGAGGTCTGGCAAAAGGGCATCTAGTAAAGGAAGTTGATGCCCTTGGTGGGGAGATGGCAAAGAATATTGATGCTACAGGCATCCAATTTCGTCGTCTCAATACAAAAAAGGGGCCTGCAGTATGGTCTTCACGCGCCCAAGCAGATAGAGAACTCTATCGCTTACAGATGAAATCTGTTTTGGAAAAGCAACCAAATTTACTTATAAAACAAGCAGTAGTAGATGAGGTCATAATAGAAAATAGAAAAGTTAAAGGGGTAAAAACCAGTACCTCTGAGATATTTCTAGGAAAAAGTGTAATACTTACTACAGGCACATTCTTGAAGGGATTGATTCATATAGGTCTAAATAATTTTCCTGCTGGGAGGATGGGAGATCCCCCTTCCAATAAATTATCTATGTGTCTAAAAGAGCTCGGATTTGAAATTATTCGTTTTAATACCTGTACTTGCCCTAGATTAGATGGAAAAACAATTGATTTTAATAGATTAGAGCCTCAATATGGGGATGAACCTCCTCATCCATTTTCATTTTCAACAGAAAAAATAGACCGCCCTCAACTACCCTGCTATCTTACCTATACTAATTCTAAGACACATGAAATAATCCAAAAAAACATAAAATATTCTCCTCTTATTTCAGGTAAAGTTTCTGGGGCTCCACCCAGATATTGCCCTTCTATTGAAGAAAAGATTATAAGGTTTCCTGAAAAGGAAAGGCATCAAATATTTTTAGAGCCTGAAGGATTAAATACTACTGAAGTCTATCCAAATGGAACCTTTACTGGTTTATCTATAGATGTTCAACTTAAAATGTTAAGAAGTATCAAAGGTTTAGAAAGGGTAGAGGTTGTTCGTCCTGGTTATGCTATTGAATATGATTATATTAATCCTACCGAGCTTGAACCTTCACTTGAAACAAAATTAATTAAAGGCCTATTTTTTGCCGGGCAGATAAATGGCACCACCGGATATGAAGAGGCAGCCGCCCAAGGGATTATTGCAGGTATCAATGCTGCCCTTTATATAGAGGAAAAGAAGCCACTTATCTTAAATCGCTCCCAGGCGTATATAGGGGTATTGATTGATGATCTGGTTACAAAGGGTACAAATGAACCATATCGTATGTTTACTTCAAGGGCAGAATACAGATTGTTGTTGCGAGAAGACAATGCCGATTTAAGGCTCATGCCCATTGGCTATAGGCTTGGCCTTATCTCTGAAGGCCAATATAAGCAGTTTTTAGAAAAAAAGGAGGGTATTAAAAAGACATTAAAAAGGCTCTCTGAAATCAAGATAAAGCCTGCCCCTTCAGTAAATGAGGTATTTAAAAAGATAGGGACTTCCCCTATACATAACCCCATTACATTAAAAGAATTGTTAAGGAGGCCTGAAGTAGACCTCTATGATTTAAAGGTGTTTGATGAAACATTTGGACATATACCCAAAGCAGTGGCTGAAGAGGTAAGCTTTCAAATAAAATATGAAGGGTATATAAAAAGGCAGCAAGAGCAAGTAGAGAGATTTAAACGACTGGAGAATATGCGACTCCCACAGGATGTAGATTATTATAAAATTCCTGGCCTCTCTAACGAGGTAAAAGAAAGGCTTTCAAAGATTTGTCCTATTTCACTAGGGCAGGCAGCACGCATTTCAGGGATAACCCCTGCAGCCATTTTTATACTCCAGGTATATCTTAAAAAACGTGCTTCAGGGTAAGGCCTTCCCCCTTCCAGGTATCCTCTCTTCTAATGTTTTCCATCACTTATAAGGATGTATTAGACATCTTAATAAGGACGAAAAAATAGATATAGTAGTAACATTTTACGGGTTTAAAGGTTCAGGGTTCAAGGTTAGAGAAAAGCTGCAGGACACAAGCTACAGGCTACAAAAAAATAAGCTTGAGGCTTGCAGCCTGAGGCCTGCAAGCTCATAGAATCATCCAAGGTTTTGGTAAAAATAGGCGTTTATATAAGTTTAAAATATACCTATCTGTCATCCCGGCAATAAAATCAGAGACAATACGTTCCTTAGAGTCATTACCCAACGGTTGTCCTATCTCTTTTATAAAAAGGGTTTCATCCTCTAAAAACCTAAAGTAAAGGCCTGTAATAACCCTTTTCGCTTTTATAAAGTCTTTTAAGACCTGAGGGTTATAATATACATGCTCAAATAAAAACTCTCTCAGTTCAAGCATAGCATCCAACACTTCATCCCTAATACAAAGCTTCATGTTATTTTCCAAAGTAGCGGTAATTGTGCTAGAAACCATGGTATTGATACGCCTTGAATGATTATTCCCTAAAACTCTATGGCACCTTCTAGGGATGTCTTCCTGTTTGATTACCCCACCACGGATGGCATCTTCTACATCATGGCTAATATAGGCAATAATATCTGCAACTCTTACAATTTGTCCCTCTAAAGTACAAGCTGTATGTTCTGGCTTGCTAGGAATGATTTCACCACGCCCTTTAGAGTGTTTTAAAATCCCATCCCTTACCTCATAAGTAAGATTTAACCCCTTCCCTTCTTTTTCTAAATAATCTACAATCCTAAGGCTTTGTTCATTATGAAAAAACCCTCCAGGTACAATTTCATTAAGCACCTCTTCTCCTGCATGGCCAAATGGCGTATGGCCCAAATCGTGTCCCAATGCAATAGCCTCCGCAAGGTCTTCATTTAAGGCCAGTGCACGGGCAATGGTCCTGGCAATTTGAGCTACTTCTAAGGTATGAGTAAGCCTAGTGCGGTAATGATCCCCTGTAGGAGAAAGAAATACTTGAGTTTTATGTTTTAAACGACGAAAGGCCTTACAATGTATAATGCGGTCACGATCTCGCTGAAAGGCTAAACGTAAAGGACACTCAGGCTCAGAGGATAACCTACCCTTTGTTTTAGAACTTAAAGCTGCATAAGGAGAGAGGTTTGTTACCTCTTTTTCTTCTAAAATCTGGCGCAGACAAGACATGGATTTGTTCTTATTCCATAGGGACCTTTGCTTCTAAGGCCTTTTTTATCTTTCTCTTAAGTTCTTTTAAATCAGAGGATTTTACTACATAAAAATCTGCAGCCATGGACTTAATATCGCTCTTATAGGTCTCATAAGCTGTGGAGAGGATAACTGGTAGGTCATAATATCTGTTTCTGACTATTTGAAGAATATCTAGGCCATTACAATCGGTCATCTTTATATCTAATATGATTAAATCTGGTCTTTTTTCTTCAATAAGTTTTAAAATATTGATTCCTGTTGCAGAAGTAGAGACTTGATACCCCTCTCCTAAAAGCTCCTCTTCGTAAAGCATCCTGATATGTTCTTCATCGTCAACTATTAATATCCTAGCCATCTTATTGTTAAGGTTCATATTAAAATTAACATAACAATTATCAATTAGCATTTCAATTGATAATTTTAACTTGAATTTGTTCTTCTTATCTTTCCCTGTTTCTGTAATAATACTACATTTTTTTATAAAAGAAAATCTTTGTTTTTTATTTAGAGACTTTGTTTCTCAAAGCATACCAATTTATTTGCCGACAAATACCTCTTATCACTCGAACGTCCTCTTCCTCTAAAGGAATTTTATTAAAAATCCTTTTTATTACAAAAAGGACATGCTCTTCCCCTTCTTTTTTAACAAAACCTATTTTATTTAAGATTTCCATTAAATGTGCATACATAGCATTAAGCTGTGAGCTTGTGGCAATTTTTGGAATCTTTTGAGATACGCTGTATCTGGTTTGTAAAAATAACTCATAAAGAACGATCCCTACTGCTTGGGCTAAGTTCAATGAAGAATAAGACGTATCTGTAGGTATAGTAAGGAAGATATGCCCTAAAAGCAGTTCCTTATTCTTCAACCCGCTCCTCTCTGGTCCAAATACTAAACCAATGCGATTATTTTGTGATATGGCCGAAAGTAATGGAGCGACTTTTCTAGGCATTAAAGTGGAGATTTTATAACGCTTACGGGCAGTAGTAGTGACAATATATTGACAATCAGTTATGGCATCTTCTAAGGAACTAAATAGCTTTGCTCGATATAAGATGTCTTCAGCCTTAGATGCCCTAGAAAGGGCCTCTTTAGAAAGAAATGAATGGGGTCTTACTAAATATAGGGATTTTACTCCGAAGTTCTTTAGTACACGTGCTACCGCTCCAACATTACCAGGTATTTGAGGTTCTACCAAAATTACCTTTAAGGAGGATAAATTCAAAGTATACATTTTAGTTAATCAGTTTGTCAGTTTGTCAGTTATCTTAGTTACTGACCCACTGACTAAGTGAATTACTGACTAACTGAACCTTTTTCTTCCTCTATAACCTCTTTAATCACTTGATAGACCTCCTTAAAACATTCTCTAAAACTACTAGGAGAAATACGTCCCATCTCAATAAATTTCACTACAATCTCTTTGGCTGCTTTCAAGATTTTCTCTTCACCTGATGTCATATCTGCCTCCCATAATTATAGTATGCACTATGGAGTAAGGAGTAAGCAGAAAAACATTTTTGGTATTTTCTTTTTTGCAATCGCAGGAACACTCTATACTGCATACTCCCTACTGTCTACTGCTTACTTATTGCATCTCCTAAAAAAAGCCTCTGCTGCATTGCGGAAGAAGGCCTCAATTTCTCAGCAGAGGCTTTTAGGAATATCGTCGCCGACATCCCCTTTATTTTAAAATTCATTCATTTATAAAGTTGACTGGGCTAGGCCACCTTTCTTTTCTAGTTTATTTGCACATAGTTCCAAATAATGTTTGGCCTCACGTGCAATGGATAAATCACCATAATGCATAACAATATTTCTAAATCTTAAAATGGCTGATTTGTATCGATGTGTGCGGTAGTAAAAATAACCTACATAAAACTCATGATCAGCTAATTTTTCACGGCAAACTTTGACCTTCATAAAGGCCCTTTTGGCATAATGACTTTCTGGGTGTTCTGATATTACACGTTTAAAGGCAAATAACGCCTTTTTGGTCATGGTCTGGTCTCTATCAATTGAGAAAATACGGTTAAAATGACAAAGACCAATTTGATAAAGGACATGAGGAATGTTCTTATTTTTGGGATGAAGTTTTTCAAAATCTTGATAAGCTGCTAAGGCATTTTCATAGTCAGAGCTATAATAATAAGCATCCGCTATTTTTAGCCCTGCCAAAACAGCATAGGGGGTAAAAGGATATGTATCCCGTACGTATTGGAATATCTTTATGGCCTTATCAAATTTGCCTTTTTGAAATAAATTTACTCCTTCTTGCATTACCTCTTTTGGTGGCCTTTCCTCCAAAGGAAGAGAGATTCCCTTAGCACAACTGGAGATTATGATAAAGGTCAAAAAAATAGTAATAATACCTTTTATATTATACGTTTAATAACCTCCTCCAGGGTACTTTTGGGTACTGCCCCCACAACTTGGTCGTATAGTTCACCATCCTTAAAAAATAGGAGTGTAGGGATAGCCCTGACATTATAACGACCTGGTATACTGGGATTTTGGTCTACATTTACTTTCCCTACCTTAAGTTTACCTGCATATTCATCGGCCAATTCTTCCACTATAGGACTGACCATATGACATGGTGCACACCAAACAGCCCAAAGGTCTATCAACACAGGCGAATTTGAATGTAATACCTCCTCCTCAAAATTTGCATCTGTAAACTCTGTTACATTTTTAGAAGCCATAATACCTCCCTAACTGAATCAAAATTAAACGCCACCATTTAAGCACACCTCTTTTTCTGTGTCAATAGCTAAATATTTACTGCTTCCTTAACCTCTTCTAAAGTAGCTTGGGCCTCTTTGCGCGCATAGGAAATACCTGATTGTAAGACATCGTCCAAATCTCTCAAATGTTTAAGATAATATTGCCGCCTTTTTCGATAAGAAGACAATCCCTTAATAAGATTTTTGGCCAAGATTCTTTTACATTCAACACAACCTATCTTTGCTAAAGGACAGTCAGTTTTTATATTTTCTACTATCTCAATAGGTGTATAAAACCTATGGAAAGAAAATACATTACAGATATCGGGATTGCCTGGATCAGAGCGCCTGAGGCGGCTAGCATCTGTAAACATCCGGCCAACCTTTTCTTTAATTACCTCTGGTGAATCAGAGAGATAAATGGCGTTGTTGTAACTCTTGCTCATCTTCCGCCTATCGATGCCTAAAAGCTTAGGCATTTCTGTTAAAAATGGCTCTGGAAGAGGGAAAATAGGCCTATAGAGATAATTAAAGCGCCGCGCAATTTCCCTGGTCAATTCCAAATGAGGGAGTTGGTCTACTCCTACAGGCACAATCTGGGCCTTATATATCAAAATATCTGCGGCTTGAAGTACGGGATACCCCAAAAATCCGTAGGTATTTAGGTCTCTGTCTATCAATTCTTGTTGTTGCTCCTTATATGTGGGATTCCTTTCTAGCCAAGGTAGGGGAGTGATCATAGAGAATATAACATGGAGTTGTGTGTGTTCTGGGACTTTGGATTGAATAAATATAGTGCATCTGTCAGGATCTAAGCCAGCACTTAGCCAGTCAATCAAAATATCTTGGATATAGCCTTTAATAGGGGCACTATCCTGGTATTCACTGGTAAGGGCATGTAAATCAGCAATAAAAAAGAAGCATTCATGTTCATCTTGGAGTTTTTTCCAGTTTTCCAGTGCTCCATGTAAATTCCCCAGATGAAGTTTTCCTGTAGGCCGTATCCCACTCACTACACGTTTTTTCATTTCATTCAAGCTGATAGCCATTGTAAGGAAGCTCCTTATTATCTAAAAAAACAGTAAGCCCATTAATAGCCAAGCGCCCATCTGCTATTAGCTCCAGACCTTTAATAAAAGCCGGTCCATCACACTCCCATTTCATCATCTCCTGAATACTATCGGCCTTGGCCCTTAAAGGACGAAAGTTGCGATTCTTTAAATGTTTCTGCACCCATGACCTATCAAAATATACCCTTCTAGAACACACCAAAATAGGGCCTTCGTCAAAGACCTCTGTGGCCAGGTGTAAGGTAGACTGTGCATAAGGCTCACCATTTATCATACCATCATAGACTGCATCTTCTCCTTTGTATTTCTTCACCAATTGGTTTAACCTTACTAATTTTAATACCTCACTCGATCTTAAATCACCTACCTCTAACCTTTCTAACTTTGGGCCTGTTAGGATGTCTAAACGGAATGGATGAATATTCAAAATGCGGTGATAATAGGTAGAAAGCAATGGATTTGTTATAATAAGCATAAACCCAGAAAGCCCTAAGACATCTACTGAAAAGCCTTCAATCTTCTCCAGTACATGTTGAAAATAAATATGCCTTTGGCTTAAATCCCTTGGTTTTAAATGATGTTTTTCACAAAATTTCTTATAATCTGCCACAATTAAAGGTAACCCCATTTCTTGGCAAAATTTTATACCACTTGCATGCTGATTATCTGTTAAGGCAAAAGAAATTTCATATTTAGCTCTATGTATTGGGCTTTTAAAAGCGGATTTTAAACTGCTTGCTCCACCAGAAAACAAGAATCCTACTTTTAGCAGCCGCCCAGGGCTTGGTTGATAAATATACTCCAATTTCCTAAACCCCTTGTTCTACAACTACAAGGGTAGGGGTAATAAAGATCATCAACTCTTTTTTTGTAGTACTTACGATCTTATTCCGAAATAATAGACCCAATATAGGAATCCTGGAAAAGAATGGAACTCTTTGTACAGTTCTACTTTTTTCCTCTGTAATAATACCACCAATCACTACCGTCTCACCGTCATTGACCAAAAGTTTAGTTTCTAATACCTTTTTATCTATAGGCAAAGCATCCATACTTGGGTCATATTTGCCTCGTGAATCCTTATTGACCTTAAGGTCCATTCTGACCCTTTTATCAGGGGTAATGTGTGGTGTTACTGTCAGTTTTAATACTGCCTCCCTAAACTCGGTTCTAGTACCCAATTCTGAGACAGTGTGATAAGGAATCTCTTCCCCCTGAGAAATCACTGCCTCTTGATTATCCATAGTAATTACCTTAGGCGTAGACAGGATATGCACTACCCCAAGACTCTCCATAGCCTGTAGCTTTATGTCCAAACCTAGTTTGGTGGCCTTACCTAATCTTCCTAAAGTAAAACCTATTCCACCATAACCAGCGGTAGGTAAGCTTACTATTAGAGGGAAATTTTTTATAACTTTTTCCCCAAGGGTAACCTGATTTTCACCACCCAAAGTAGAGGTAGTGCTTGTTGTTCCAACTCCACCATATAAACTCTGCCAATTTACACTGGAGCCCCTTTCATATCCACCTCCCCATTGGATGCCCAACTCACGGGCAAAATCTGTACTTACTTCTACAATCCTGGCCTCAATCATTACTTGTCTAGGAGGTATATCCAAACTCTTTATTAAAGCTTTGGCCTTTTTGATGCGGCCAGATGTATCGGTCATGATAATACGGTTAGTGAATTCATCATAGGTAACTTTACCACGGTCACTTTTTATTTCATCAATCTGTTTTATAAAGTCAGCGGCCTTACCATAATTTATCTGGATTTCCCTAGTAATTAAAGGCTCAACCTTTTCCTTTTTTTGTAAAGCTTCTTTAGCTTCTATCAACATTTGCTGTTCTTTCTTTAATTGCTCAATGGGTACAATCCTTATCACATTTCCCTTTTTGATCATCCCAAGTTGATAGGTCTGTAAAATTATATCTAAGACTTGATCCCAGGGCACCTTTTCCAGTCTTAATGTCACTTTGCCTTTAACCTTATCAGATACTACAATATTAAGCCCACTCACCTCAGCAATTATCCTTAATACTTGACGGATATCTGCATCTTGAAAATCTATAGAAATAAGCTGGCCTTTAAAGACTTGCTGGGTGCCAGGGAATATAATTGTGGGAGTAGATAAGCTGACCTTTCTATGTCCTGTTTTTTCTGGAGCTAAAGGCGCAGCTCCCTTGGAAATTGGGCTAGAAGGAGCCTTGACCTCTCCAAGTGCCTTAGTCTTTTTTGAAGATAGAACTATAACTAGCTTATTATCTTTGGCTTTAATCTTATACGGCCAAACGCTGGACAGAGTAGAATCGACTACTAAACGCAGTATATTTTTATCGGTTTCGCATCTAAGTTGTGGGTAAAAAGGGTTATTTAATGCCATTTTTTTAGGAATCTTACATTCAAGCAAGGGTAAATCTATGACCAACCTGGCGGGATTAACCAAGCTAAATGTATTATAATCTTTAATAAAACCATCAGCATTTATAATTAGCTTAAAATGGGAATCTACCTCTTCTGTAGTTACATTTAACAATTTGCTTGCCTTTTGAAAAGCGCTTAAATCATAGCTTGCCAGAGTTAATAATATAATAATTAAAAACATGAAGCTTTTTCTCATTATTTAACCTCTTCCTTTTTAGGTAAGTTTAATTCTACCATGCGTGTCTTCTTTCCCTCAAATATATCAGTATACACCTCCTCCACAATCACCTTTTTCCTAGTAATAGACTTTACATGGCCTAAGGGACCAATGGGGTCACCTATTTTTAAAATATACCCCTTCCCAGAATTGTCATTGACCAAGGCCAAGGGGCGTCTTGGATCATAAATTATACCTTTTAATGTAAATTCAGAAAGCTTTAGGCGCTGAATAGGTAGTAAATTATCTTCGGTTTTGGGCTTCTCAAGCTCTGTTTTGATGAAGGGCTTAAATGGGTCTGTATTAGGTAGAAACTCATCCGCCCTTATTAATGTTGGCATCAATAAAAGTATAAATAAGGTAACAAATCTCATTTTCTAGCTTCTTCTCTAGGAACAAATCGATAAATTACCATTTGCATCTCAGTTTTTAAGAATACCATATCGCCTCTCATTTTAGGACTGCCAAATTTTAAACTGGGTATGTTTATGATTCTGGGCAATTTACTTATCTTATTCAAAAAATCTTCTGCATCAACATATCTTCCCTGCGTAACTAATGTAATAGGTACTTCAACATAAAAATCCTTAGGCTTTTCTTTCCTTGGTTGGAATAACAAAAATTCCAAGTGACATTTATTTCCTAATGCAGAGACATCCGATAATAGATCTGGGATCTCCTTTTTATCCGGTAAAAGTTGTGCAACCTCTAAAAACTTTCTATTTATGACCTGCAGTTCTAAATTTAGCTTGTGTAACCTCTTTTCGGCCTGCTTTAACCTTTTTAACTTATTCTGGGCATCTACTAGTTGCATCCTCAGTTGATTAAATTCTGCCCTAGAAGGCAAATAAAAAAATTTAACAAAAAATACTATGCTTAACGCAGGAATAATAGTATATATTAATACTCGCTTAGAAAAGGGAATACTATTTAATTTTCTAAAAAGCTTTGTCATTTTAAGTTTTGTTTTTGAGGTGTTTCAAACGTTTCTCGAAAATAAATGAATCAAGGAATTCTTCTATATCAGACTTAAAATAAAACCGCACTGCTGTACCATGAAGTCTCCTCTCCACAAAAAATGGCGGAATTAACCCCCTTTTTACCCATTTATATATAGTTTGCCTTGTAACATTGTACCTCTTAGTTAAGTCAGCCGTGGTTATTTTCTTTAGACCTTTCTTTTTAAGGTGATCCATAAATTGAGTTTAGCATAAAGGAAGTTACCATGTCAACAAGTTACCAAGTTACCTTAGTCTCTAGTTCGTAATTACGGTAACGTATTTTATATTTTAATAGAGGTGGTATTGAGACTCTCCCTCTTCGCTGCTCCTTCGCTCCGCTCAGGACTTTGACTCAGGTTCAGAGTGGCAAACGCTGTCATTCTGAGGCGTAGCCGAAAAATTTCCTACCCGCCTGCCATCGCTACGCTCAGGCGTTAGCGGGCAGGTAACCAGCTTACGTTACCATATTTATGAAAATGTGTACTTAGATAATAGAAGGGAACATTACTAACTTACATTCTAAATTAAAACTTTTCAAATTTAACTCTTTAATTTGTTTTTTTTCTGTCTTAATTAATTCTATTTGAACAAAATAGGCGCTTTTTTTAAGTCTCCTCATAAATTCAGCAATAACTTCGTTGTCTAAGGCCACTCCTTTTATAGTCAAATTCGTACCATCTAAGGCAAGCTCTTCAAACCACATTTTTCCTACAGGAAATTGAGTAATCACTTCCCGAAGTATGGAAGTTACGTACATTCGTTGTTTTCCTAAATCAGAAATTATTTTTGACTTTTGTTCCATAATCTCTTTTTCTTTTTTTAATTGAGCTAATTTTTTTTCTATTCCTTCATACTTTTTTAACTCCATTTGGGTAGTCTCTAATTGAGATCTTAGGTTGTTGCTTTTATGGTTTAACTTTATAGTAAGATACATACCCATAGAGAAAATAAGTATACACGATAAAAACAGAATAGTGAGTTCTCGTTTGATATCTTTGAGCCACTCTATTTCTTTTGTAGGGATAAAATTAATCCTAATCATATCTTTTCACCTGTTTTTCTCAAGGCCAATCCTAAGGCAATGGGCATCTGGGGCATATAATATTCTAGATGTGTAGGGTTAAATTTTTTAACAGAATATTTCAACTTCCCAAAAGGATTAAAAATGCTTACAGGTTTTTGGATTTCTTTAGAAAATAAATCAGTCAAGTCTTTTATCTTGGATGAGCCGCCGCTTAGAATCAATTTATCTATTTTCTTAAGGTAATTTGCCTCAAAGAAGTCCAGTGTTTTTTTAATCTTTGTCAACCATTCGTCAACTACAGAAGTAAATATATCCTGCAAGGGCTGGTTTAGTGTCTCATCTGAAGGACCATTAATTTTAAGAGATTCTGCTTGTGTATAGTTCATGTTTAACTTATGCTGGATCTGCCTTGTCAAATAATTCCCTCCACTAGGTATTCCTGTGTTAAATATAGGGATGGTGTTTTCTAAGATAACTGTATTTATCTTACTGGCCCCTATATCTACCAAGGCCACAACACTAGCTTCCTCAGGGTAAAAAGCCTCATAGGCATTAACTAATGCAGCGGTTTCTATATCAACCACATGGGGCCTTAATCCAGCCTCGCTAAATAAAGCCATATACCTTTCTACAACATCTTTTTTGGCTACTGCAATAAGAATCTCCATTTTATCTTCTGAAGTCCTTCTTAATATTTGGTAATCCAGATTTACTTCTTGTAGGCTGTAAGGTATGTGCTGCTCAGCCTCAGCAGTAATAGCATCATTTAATTCCTCTTTTCCCATTTCAGGAAGTTCTATTTTTTTAACAATTATATGATGACTAGAGAGACAAACAGCTACTTCTGTTTTTTTAACATTTAATTGTTCTACCAATTTTTTAATAGCTAGAATAATTAAATCATCTTTTTTAATATCTTCTAGATTGGCCCCTTCAGGGAGAATGGTTGTTCTGAAGTTAATTAACTCTGAATTATTGTCACTAAGCTTTAGAATTTTTATTGTATGAGAACCAAGATCAATCCCGGTAAGTCCCCTTTTTCCAACAAAAAGAGAGCTTAGAAAAATAGACCTAATAAGTCCTTTTAATGACATTCCTTTGGGCTTCTTAAACGATATGGGCATTTTAAACATCTTAATTCCTTTTTAACTATTTTATCATTAAAATCAAGTCTCTAAATCTTTCTTTATAGAAAGACTAAAAAGAGAAGAAAGTGTTACTGCCGATATCCTCACCCGTCTGAGGAAGGTAGAGGGAAAGGTAGCCACCCTTTAGGCCAAGTCTACTATCACACTAACTAACGAGCATCGAGTTAGATCATTCATGTATCATGAATCCCAAATATCTCCTTAAAAACTTGCCAGTATAAGAGTCTTCATTTTTCATAAGCTCATAAGGAGTTCCTGTAGCTACCACATAGCCCCCTTTCTCACCACCCTCTGGACCAAGGTCAATAACAAAGTCAGCCTCTTTTATTACCTCAAAGTTATGCTCGATAATAATGATGGTGTTTCCCAAATCCACCAATTTTTGAAGCACATTCATAAGCTTTTCAATATCAGCAATGTGCAGGCCAGTTGTAGGTTCATCTAATATATAAAGCGTTTTAGCCTGATTTACTTTGCAAAGCTCAGAGGCAAGCTTTATCCTTTGGGCCTCACCCCCAGAGAGTGTGTTACTTCCTTGACCGATAGTCAAATAGCCCAAACCCATTTCTTTTAAGATCATAAGTGGTCTAAATATATTAGGTACTGCAGAAAAGAATTCTGCTGCCCCATCCACTGTCATATCCAATATCTCACTGATATTCTTTCCTTTATATTTAACATCTAATGTCTCTTGATTAAATCTCTTTCCATTACAGACCTCACACCTTATATAAACATCTGGCAAAAAGCTCATTTTCACCCTTATCCTACCCTGGCCTGCACAATTTTCACAACGCCCTCCACTGACATTGAATGAAAACCTGCCTGGTTTGTACCCCCTTGCCCTGGATTCTGGTAACATAGAAAACAACCTCCTGATCTCATCCCAAAAACCAATATAGGTACCAGGTATAGAACGAGGAGTACGTCCAATAGGACTGTGGTTTACTTCTAATATGCGACTTATATGTTCTAAGCCTATTATATCCTTGCAATTTTTAACCTTTTCCTTCTTCTGCATGAGGGCTTTTACCCCCTTATAGATTACCTCCTTTACAAGGCTACTCTTTCCAGAACCAGAGACCCCTGTAACGCAAGTCAATGTACCTAAAGGGATGGACACATCAATGCATTTTAGATTATAGGCGCCTGCGCAAATTACCTTGAGAAACTTCCCTTCCTTTGCCCTCCTTAACCTTGAGGTGATCTTATGGGTTTTATATAAAGACTTTGCCGTAATAGATATATTATTTTTTAAAAGGGCATCTAAACCCCCCGTGGCTACTACATCCCCCCCATCCTTTCCAGGGCCTGGCCCTAAATCAATAATAAAATCTGCTGCTTTAATGGTCTCTTCATCGTGTTCCACCACAATCACACTATTTCCGGCTTTCTTAAGGGCCTTTAGTGTATCAATGAGCATCTCATTATCCCTGGGGTGAAGGCCAATAGTAGGCTCATCCAGGATATAACACACGCCCTTAAGACTCGAACCCAATCCAGTAGCTAACCGAATCCTTTGAGCCTCACCCCCTGAAAGGGTATCTCCACTGCGGTTTAAGGTGAGATAAGGAAGGCCAACCCTTTTTAAAAAGTCTAATCTATTTAATATCTCTTTTATAATGGGTTGAGCAATCTTGATTTCCCTTTCATTGAATTTAAGCATCTTAAAAAATGGAATGGCCTCTTCTACAGCCAAGGCCGTCATGTCCCAGATATTTAGGCCATTTATCTTCACAGAAAGCGCGACTTCATTAAGCCTTTTTCCATTACATCTTGGGCAAATGGCACTGTCTTCAAAAACCCTTCCCAGGCCTTCACAAAAAGGACAGGCCCCGTAATGGCTATTAAACGAGAAAAGGCGAGGGTCTAATGGGGCAAAGCCTGTTTGGCAATGAGGGCAAAACCTCTTCTCCCCATAAATCTTTTCACCTTTTTCCAAACTCAATACATAAAATAAGCCATTTCCTACATCTAAGGCCTGAGAAATTAAGTCCTCTAATGCAGATAATTCCTTGAAGCATACATTGAGCTTCCCTATTACCAAATCAATACTGTGCTCTTTATATCTACTAAGGGCAGGTACATCGGCAATAGGCATGATTTCCCCATCAATCCTTGCTTCTTCATATCCTTTCTTTAGGGCACGATTTAAAATATCCTTGTGAAATCCCTTTCTTCTTATTACCTTTGGCGTCAAAATGGTTATATTTTCCCCTTTATAAAAAGATATTATGCTATCTAGCATCTCTTTTTTAGCCAATGCCCTTACAGGACTCCCGCACTTTGGGCAGTATTGGATGCCTATTTTGCTAAACAATAGCCTTAGATAGTGATAAATCTCTGTGACAGTAGCAACAGTAGAACGACGGGTAAAATTGCTGGTGCGTTGATTAATGGCCACAGTAGGAGGAATGCCTGTAAGCAGGTCTATATCAGGCCTATCTAATATGTTTAAATACTGCTTTACATAGGCAGGCAGACTCTCAATATACCTCCTTTGCCCTTCAGCAAATAAGATGTCAAAGGCCAAGGTGGACTTCCCTGAACCACTCAAGCCCGTAATCACTACAAATCTATCCCTGGGGACATCCAAACGGATGTCTTTTAGATTATGTTCCCTTGCACCATAAAGGCAAATGACTGACTTGCTCATGAATGTTTATTCTTTTTATAAATTATAATCCAAAGTTTTGCTTAAAACTATTATTAAAGAACTGCTTTTTATTGCCGCTCTTTTGTAAAAAGATTACTCGTTTTTTTGATACAGCCTGTGGAAATAGAACCCTTTTTTCAGGAAGCGGAATATCGCTAACGCCAGGTATTCAAAATGATAAATTGTTTCTGAAGCGGGATATTAGCTTTCAGGATATTATCAATAGCAGCTACGATATCAGCATAGCTCATATTTTTTTAGGATCATTATCCTGATAAATTGCTAAAATTCCTGAATGATCCGGTAATTGGGAATGGAGGCCATAAAAATCAGAAGGATTTTTGGTTATAAGCACCACACCGTGTTCTCTGGCAAAGCAAAGATATATCGCATCTGGCTGCCCCAGTTTAATAGCGTGTGATGATGTCATGTGTTCCGGTGCTTGCTCAATCGTTCCAGCGTATCCTTTATCCTTGGCTAATTCGTCGAAATAGCTGAGATGGCGACTTGTACCATCAAAGAACCAAACAAAAATTTGCTTAAATATGTCTTCAATCGGCAACCCCTTTTTGCTTTTGCGTAAGGAAGCAAAAAATTCAAGAAGGCCTGTAAATATACCAATATTTGTAAGGTAGCGAGCAAAGAAGCTGAGGCCTCCTCGGCCTGTAAGGTTGTCACTGGTTTCCTCTATTTTATTTTATATGCGCAGAGTTGCTATTTTTCTTCATGTGAAGCCCCCTTTTTCATTGGTTGGTATAGAAATACTTGTGGATACTCAGTTACATTCACTTTACTATAACATAGAAGATGTATTT
>Ga0190286_1000323_pt1 | contig 20723 bp, 20 predicted proteins | sample 48691834_MG_FD_183241 | JGI IMG/M metagenome (GOLD analysis project Ga0190286, IMG submission 183241) | Hydrothermal vent microbial mat bacterial communities from Southern Trench, Guaymas Basin, Mexico - 4869-18-3-4_MG | ecosystem: Environmental > Aquatic > Marine > Hydrothermal vents >... | reverse complement strand
CTGCCCGGTGAGGACTCGAAACAAATCTTTTGCTAAGCAAAAGTCAAAAAATATTTGTTCCGAGATTCCTTTCACTTAGCCTCCAACCTTATGTTAGTTAAATCTGCTATTGATTAACTATCTTCCTACTGCCCGGTGAGGACTCGAACCTCAATACCCAGACCCAAATTCTGGTGTGTTACCAGTTACACCACCGGGCAAACTACCTTAAGGAAAACACAGTAAATAGGGATTAAATTCTCTAATAAAATAACTCTAAATAGAAGGGGATTCTTTAATATCTTTACTCTCGCTCTTTTTCTGTGTTTCCTTCTCTCGATAGTAAGCATCAAGCACTTTACTTTGAAGGTAATCTCTAAATTCCTGGTTGATGGGGTGTGCTAAATCTTGATGGATACTCTGCCTATCTTTAGCTAAATCTTTGGGAGGTGGAGGGAGTTGTACTCCACACCAGTTGCAGAATCTAGAACCCACATCAACCTTCTTGCCACAGCGAGGACAAAATTGTTTCATCTTCCTCGCTGGCATAGCTACAAATAAACCCTGGTTGCCTTCTACTACCTTGATGTTTCTCACCACAAATGAGTTATCAAAGGTGACAGTAGCATAAGCCTTAAGCTTTTTCTCACCGTCCCGAAGAGAAATCCTAACCTCAGTAATCTCCATAGAAACCCCTCCTTTTTACATACTCTGAGCTACGAACCATCTCCAGTTCTCAGAAAATCCCCTTCTTATCATGGTTAAGTTCTCGTTTCTCTTTAGTATAGTAAAGAAAGCGCTCCCGCTTCCTGTCATTCTAAATCCTTTCCTCTTCAAGAAAACCCTATTCCTTTTTAAAAGAGGAGATAGAGAAAAGGCTCCCTCTTCCAGAGCGTTGAATAGACTATAATCTAAAAGAACCCAATCTTTTTCTCTTAGAGCGTAGGAAATCATCTTAGCATTATCAAGAAAATTTGTCAATTTTGCTTTTGTATTCTGGTAGACTAACTTTGTGGAAAACTTCAAGTTAGGGTAGCCAATTAAGTAACGAAGTCTAATATCTGTTTCCAATGGTATTACCTCTTCTCCTCTACCAGAAAGGTAAGCAAAACTGGCTCCAGAAAGGAAAAAGTTCACATCACTACCTAACGTCTTACCTAAAGCATACAATTCTGAGGAAGAAAGACCAAGCTTTAAAAGGATATCTACTCCTAAAATAGTAGAGGCAGCATCAGAGGAACCCCCTCCCAGTCCTCCTCCTACAGGGATATTTTTATGAAGGTAAAGAGTAAAGCCATGCCTTATTTTAAACTTTTTTTTCAGTAAGCTCACTGCTTTAACGCAGAGGTTATCTCTCTCTAAGCTCTTATCATCACAGAAAAAACGTATCTGAGGACGATTGTCAATTTCTATAGTGAGTTCATCATAGAGAGAAATTCTGTTTACAATACTCTCTATCCTATGAAAACCATTGGGATACTTTCCTAGAATATTAAGATAAAGATTAATTTTGGCAGGACAGATAAGCTTAACCCTGCAAAAGTCCTTCTGCTTTTGTAGCAATAAATTCTGAGGAAAGCCCATATTCCTGCATCAACTCCTTAGGAGAACCAGATTGACCAAATCTGTTGGATATCCCAATACTTTCTACCCTCTTAGGATAAAACTTGGCCAAAACCTCACATACTCCGGAGTAAAGTCCTCCTCTGCTCTGATGCTCCTCACAGACTATGAGGGCACGATGTCTCTTTGCTAGATTAACAATCAGTTCCTCATCTATAGGAGTTATTGTATGGAAGTTAGCTACTGTGACTGTAATACCCTTCTCTCTTAGAATCTTAGCTGCTTGAAGTGATTCATAAACCATAATCCCGCATGCAATAATTGCTACATCCTTTTCTTTCTCCAAGCTATCCTCTCCCAAGATATATCCTTTCCCTAAAATAAACTTTTTCTTAGAAGGTATAGTAGGAACTTTTGCTCTCCCTAACCTAATATAGAAAGGACCAGGAGTTTGATATGCAGAAATTACTGCATCTTTTGTCTCAGGTGCATCAGAAGGAACTATTATCTTGATATTAGGAATAGACCTTAAAAGAGCGATATCTTCCAGTGCCTGATGAGAAGAGCCATCTTCTCCCACAGTGATGCCTCCGTGAGTAGCTACTATCTTTACATTAAATTCATTGTAGCAGACGGTATTTCTCAGTTGATCCAATGCCCGGGTAGTAGCAAACATAGCAAAAGTAGATACAAATACTACCTTCCCACAACTGGCAAGCCCTGCTGCAGCAGCCATCATATTCTGCTCTGCTACTCCAAAATTGAAAAACCGGCCAGGAAACATTCTGCCAAACATACTAGTTCGTGTAGATCCAGAGAGATCAGCATCTAACACTACAATATTAGGGTCTTTTTTACCCAACTCTACTAATGTCTTACCATAAGTATCTCGAGCATAAAGAAGTTGAACTTCACTCATCTGTCCCTTTCTCCTCTATTACTTTATCTAATTTTTCTAACTCTTCCAGAGCAATTTCCTTCTCTTTTTCTGTAGGAGCGCGCCCATGGAAATCTACCACATGCTCCATAAAGGAGATACCTTTGCCCTTAACAGTATGGGCGATAATCACTGTGGGCTTCTGTTCCACAGATTTTGCCTCCTCAAACGCTTCCAAGAGCTCCTCAATATTGTGCCCATCACATTGAATAGTATGCCAACCAAAAGATTCCCATTTGTTCACTAAAGGCTCTAGATTCATTATCTCCTCAATGCGACCATCAATTTGAAAACGGTTGTAATCCACGATTCCACAAAGATTATCCAACTTAAAGTGAGCTGCTGCCATAGCTGCTTCCCAAATATTACCCTCTTGGATTTCTCCATCACCCATAAGACAGTAAACTCGCCAGTCCTGATTATCTATTTTACCTGCTAAAGCCATCCCTAAAGCCACAGAAAGTCCCTGTCCCAAAGAACCACTTGCTACCTCTACACCAGGGGTACGACGGTCAGGATGGCCTTGAAGGATAGAGCCTAATTTCCTTAAGTTCCAGAGTTCATCAACTTTAAAATACCCACTCAAGGCTAGGGCAGCATAGAGAACAGGACAGGCGTGCCCCTTAGAAAGATGGAAACGATCCCTTTTATACCATTTAGGATCTTTAGGGTTATGGCGCATTACTTTAAAGTAAAGACAGGTAATAATCTCTGTACTAGATAATGAACCTCCTGGATGACCACTTCCTGCCCGAGCTGTCATCTGAATAATTAATTTTCTTATTTTATTCGCGGTCTTGTAAAGTTGCTTTAATTCTTTTTTCATACTTCTCTACCTTCTTCTTCAAAGAAACATTATCTTTATCTAATTCTAATCCTTTCCTATAGTATCTCAATCCCTCTTTGAAATTATTCATCCGGATGTAAAGATCCCCTAAATGTTCATATATAGTAGGTTCCTCAAGATAATTTAAAGCCTTAAGAAGAAACTCCTTTGCCCTCGGATAATCTCTCTTTTTAAAATAAACCCACCCTAAACTGTCCAGATAAGCACCGTTGTTAGGGTCTTTCTCTAAAGCCTTTTTTATCAATCTTTCAGCATCATCTAAATTTACCCCTTCCTCAGCATATAGGTACCCCAAAGAATTTAAAGCATCGGCATGATTGGGATCTAATTTTATTGTTCTCTTCCACATCTGAATAGCTTTCTTTCTCTCATTTATCTCTTCATAGAAGTATCCTAACCAGAAATAACCATCAGCGTAATCTGGTCTCTGGTCTATTATGGCTTGATATACTCTTATGGCTTGCTGAGGCATTTTTTTGTAGAAATAAAATTGTCCTAAGTATTCGGAAATCTTTATATTCTCAGGACGAAGCTGATGAGCTTTCTCCAAGAAGTATTGATACTCATTCTCTAATTCTTCAGATCTCTTCTTACTTGCGTAAAGAAAAATTAAAGCTACGGAGGCATCTAAGTTATCAGGGTCTAACTCCTTTGCTCTCTTAAAAGCTGTCTCTGCCTCTGAAGTTCTTCCTACTTTAAGAAGAAGAAAACCTATCTTCAGATGAATATGGCTAGAATTAGGATCCAAACGTTTTAGCTTTTCAAATTCCTGAAGGGCCTCCTGGTATCTTCCATCTCGGATATATAAAAGACCTCTTAGGTATCTGGCTACTTGATCTGAAGAAATTTCATCTAAAGAGTAAAGATAAAGAGGGAAACTAATCAGTAAGATTAAAAAAAAGAGAAAGAATTTATTCATTAATCTCTGGAGACTACTTCTTCTTGTGCCTCTGTTGCTTCCGCCTTTTCTTATACCAATGACGTTTTACTTTTTTTAACTTTCTCTTCCTTCCGCAGGGCATATTACTTCCTCAGAGGTTTAATATATCAATTTATTTAGGGGGTACTCAATAATACCCTGAGCTCCTGCCTCTTTTAACTTAGGAAGGAGAGTCCGAACTTGCCTCTCCTCAATAATTACTTCTAAAGCATACCATCCTTTTAAAGTAAGGGCAGAAATCGTCGGTTTCTTTAAAGCAGGAAGAAGATTCAATACTCTCTCTAAGTTATTCTTATGAATGTTTAACTTCAAACCTACTTTACCTTTAGCTTCTAAAGCCCCTTTAAGTAGTAATAAAACATTCTCCATCTTTTTCCTCTTCCATCTGTTAGAGTAGGCTTCCTTATTAGCGATAAACTTCGGAGTAGAAACACACACACAAGCAATTTCTCTTAAGTTATTAGCTTTTAAAGATTCCCCTGTTTCGGTAAGTTCCACAATAGCATCAACAAGTCCGCTTTTTACTTTTACTTCTGTTGCTCCCCAACTGAATTCTACCTCTACATTGATCTTTCTCTTCCTAAAGAACTGCTTAGTATAGTTAACTAACTCCGTAGCTATACGCTTTCCTTTTAAGTCTCTTATACTCTTTATAGAAGAATCTTTTCTTACCGCTATAACCCATCTCACTGGCTTAAGAGTCTTTTTAGCATAGACTAATTCCTCCAACCTTAAAACATGAGAGTTATTCTCCAATATCCAATCTTCTCCTGTTATTCCACAATCTAGGATCCCCTCTTCCACATATCTAGACATCTCTTGGGCTCTTAAAAGAACAGGTTTGGTCTCAGGATCATCAATAGAGGGAAAATAAGAACGGGGTCTTACTGAGATATTGAACCCCGCCATTTTAAAAAGTTCTAAGGTTGCTTCTTGCAAACTTCCTTTGGGTAAACCTAACTTTAATACTTTCATAGCTGACTCACAGAAAATAAATTATACAATCATCATATTTTATTGTAAAGAAAAATTATCTCCTTATTAGTTTATTCTATCCCTTTCTTCCTATCTTCTAAAAATCTCCTAACTACTTCAAAAACTTCCTCTACAGTAATATCCCTTAAACATTTCTTATCATACTTGCATCCAGGGAATTTAAACTTTTGATAACATGGTCGGCAAGATAAGTCTCTCTTCAAGATAACAATGTCTCGATTATCAGGGTAAGCTCCATATACCGTTTCATCTACAGGGCCAAAGAACACCACTGTTTTCACTCCTAAAGAGTAAGAAATATGGAAAGGACCTCCATCATTGGTAACAAAAAGGGTACACATCTTAACTAAAGCTGAAAATTCTACTAAATCTATCTTGCCACACAAGTCTATAACCCTATTTTTAGTATTTTCTACAATATACCTAGCTATATTCGTCTCGCTCTCAGAGCCAAATATAATTACTTTTGCCCCTAATTCTTCTATAATCAAGTTACAGAGCGTAGAGAAATACTCCTTAGGCCATCTTTTGAAGTATGCACTTTCTCGCCAACTATCCCCTGCACCAGGACAGATGCCTACTAAAATCTCTTCTTTATGGAGATTTAATTTTTTTAAGATGTTGTTGGCTCTCTCGATATCCTCCTCTCTCAGGAACAAATCAAACTTAACTCGCTTAGGTTTGATACCGACAAACTTAACTAACTGTAAATAGTAGTCAGCCACATGTTTATCCTTATAGCCAAGGGGGAGCTCTTCTTTACAGTTAAGAAACCTTCCTCTATTTCTGTAATTAAACCCTACTCTTTTTTTAATTCCACATAATTTAAAGAATAGACCATACTGAGAGTTTAAAGAAAAATCAAATATGACATCGAAATTTTCTCTCTTTATTCGCTTAAAGAAAGAGAAAACTTCTTTTAAGAAGGCTGTCTTCGATTTCTTTATAAGCCTTCGGTAGTCGTCCTTCTCAAATACGTATACTTTCTCTAAGAAAATGTTCCTGGAAAGGAGGGGATAGACTCTCTTATTACAGATATAAAATATTTTAGCTTGGGGGAAATTTTCTTTTATATTTCTTATGAGGGGAGTAGTAAATAAAACATCGCCAATGCCAAAGGGGTTAAATATTAAAAATTTCATATTTAATAGGAGTCGAAGCGCTCAATGTCATCTTCTCCCAGATAAGTTCCTATCTGAACCTCAATTACTTTGGCTATTTTATTTGTAGGGTTGTAGAGACGGTGCTTTTCTCTTTTAGGAACGAATATACTCTCATTTCTTTTTAAGTTAATTTTTTTATTCTTCAAAATTACCTCTATTCTTCCCTCCACAACATTCCAGTGTTCACTTCTAAACTTGTGTCTCTGTAAGGATATATATTTTTTAGGATAAATTCCAATCTCCTTTACCTTGTAGTTACCAGCCTCTTTCAATATGGTGTAGTATCCCCAAGGTCTGTAGACAGTGAGAGAATCCTTTACCTCCTTTTCTTCCTTTAAAAACTTTACTACCTCTTTCATTCTATCCGCCAAAGACTTTTTTAAAACTAAAACGGTGTCCGGTGCCTCCACTATTATAGCATCCCTTAGTCCCACCCCTACAATCAACCTCTCTTTAGAAAAGGAAAAGCAACTCTGTGAGTCAAAAAAAACACCTTTGCCTATAGTGGCGTTTGACTTCCTATCCTTAAAAAATTCCCAGAAACTCTCCCAATTCCCCAAATCAGACCACCTTAAATTAAATTTAACTACACACGCTTTCTTTGTTTTTTCCATAATTCCATAATCTATGGAGATAGATGGCATTCTAAAAAATTCTTTTAAAAAGGAGCTAAAATTCTTTCTATAAATTCTAAACAGAGAAGGCTGATATCTTTTTACCTCTTCAATAAACACGCTCTTTTTAAAAGAAAATATCCCTGCATTCCACAATGCCCCCTTCCTCAAAAGAATGTGCAAACGTCTCCCTTTAGGTTTCTCTACAAATCTATCTACTAAATAACCTACTCTCAGGCGCTTTTTTAAAAGAATATAACCATAACCCTCCTTAAGAGCAGTGGGTTTTACACCAAAAGTGACCAGATATCCCAAACTAGCTAACTTACCAGCTTTTTTTAGGCAGGCTTTAAATCGATTTAGGGGCTTTATAATATGATCGGAGGGAAATACAAAAAATAACTCATCATCTGCAACCTTATCTTCTAAATATTTTAAAACGGTTAAAACCGAAGGAAGGGTACTTTTTGGTTTCGGCTCTAAAACAAGATTACGCTTTAAATAATCTTTTTCTTTTTGGGAAATTCCTAAAGAATCAATTTGATTAAAGATATGAAACTTATAATCTTGGTGAGAGCTGATAAATATATCGTAAGGATTAAATATACTTAAAACCCGTTTTAAGGTAATCTGAAATAAACTCTTTCCGTCTAAAAACTCTACGAACTGCTTAGGATAATTTATTCTCGAAAGAGGCCAAAGTCTGGTTCCTTTACCTCCTGCTAATACTACTGCTTTCATTATTGACTCCTCAATTCTTTCAAACGCTTGGAAAAATAACCTCCGGTATAACCGTCTAAACTAGCAGTGAGCTCTCTAAGACGTAACTCTTTTTTCATCCTCTCCTCATCAGGTAAGGTAGGATCTTTTAATGCTATCTTTATCCGCAACCTCTCATAATATAACCCATTCACATCATCAAGAATAGTAGTCCTTAATTGGGTGTTGAGTCGACTCCGCGTATCTATATCATCTTGATAGGTATTCCAAATCAAATCTCCTAAATCCCAGCTAAAACTTAAACCCCAATCACGGGGACCAATATAGTATCTATCAGAACTGCTGTCGTAATTTATAGTCTTATCATAATCTAAACTTACCGTAGGAAGGATTGCTCTAAACTTTAGGTGCTTTCTCCACCTTCTGATCTTCTCTGGATGAACCTCATTATATCTTAACGCCGCCTCTTGAACTTCTCTTATACTAGGCTCATATTTAAGCAACTTATCTAAATCTCGTGTGTATTTACCTCTGCTATACTCTTCTTTAAAATATAAACCCTTAGTGGTAGCTACAAAAAGCCTACCTCTCTTATCAAAATCTAAATCAAAAATATCTTTGGTAGGTAAACCCTCAAAGATAGCTTCAGAAACCTCATCTTTAAGGTTTACTTTAAAAATACCTCTATTAGTCCCTAAATATAAGTTATTTCTGTCACTCTTAGGCTTAGCTATTGCTCTAATATCAGCATTTTCTATTATAGGAAGGTGAACTTTTATGAATCTATTTCCTTTATCTTCAGAGAAAAAGAGGCCTTTACTGGTACCTAAGTAGATTTTATCTCTAAAGTAATAATCTACTTTTATCACTCTGCATACAAGACTAAATTCCTCTTGCTCTTGTTGTTCTTCAATTAGAGGAAAACTTCGCTTAAAACGCTTCCCATCAAAAGAAACATACACTCCTAAATTCGAAGCTAAATAAATAGACTGGGAAGAAAAATCTATAGAATAAACTACCAAATCCTGAGGTAAGGTCTCCTCCTTTTTCCACTTTGTAGTATCCTCCGAAGAGGAATAAAGTCCAGAAGTTGTCCCTACATATACTGTATTTCTATTCTTTCCCACACATTTAATCTCAACCTCAGGAGGAGAGATAAATACTTTCTCTATTTTATCTTCGAAAATCCTATAAAGGGAAGAAGTGGTAGCTAAGTAAATGTTGTCGTATAGAACATCATCCACACACAAATCCCTTATACCTTCATCTTTAGCTACAAGAATTTTTTTCCAGGTTTTTCCTCCATCCCTACTTCTAAATAGAGAATTAGATGAGGTAGTATAGAGTAAATTATCATCAAAATTGGATACATAAATTCTATAAAGCGCTGCTTTCTCAATCCCTCCCAGCTTAACAAATCCTGCCCAAGCGCTCTCTATAAAGACAAATAAAAAAACTGGCACCCACAATGCCCTCATCTTTCCTCCCTCTTTATTTTATACATCTTTTTCAAAAAGTCTGTGAAATTAAATTTCTAACTTTCCAAAGCACAAAAATAATAGATAGGTATTTTCTCCTGAGGTATTGAATTAGACGACGCATCCTACTTTCAGAAACGGCTCTTTTGGAAAGATAGAAGATTTTAGAAAAAATTCTTAAACTATCAAGCATAAGTAAAGAATTATCTCATTATCTCTCTCCAAGAGCAAGTTTTTTTATCTCAATATATTACCTCAAATGAGACAAAACAAGTCTGACTTAAAATGTCTCATTTGGAGGGGTTTTGTGGTGTTTAATCAGCTCTTTATACTTAGCATAACTTACAATTTGATAGAGAGAAGAAAAATAAGCCACCATAAAGCCAACAAAACCGTCACGATAACCTTTCTTTACTAAAAAAGTCCTTATGAATCTATCTAACATCCTCCATAAGACGTGAATTAGATTCATCTTATAATGAGCTTTCTTAGGATTTACTAAGGATAACTTATACCATTTAATTGCTTCTAAGGTAGTTTGCTTATTAACTTTATTTAAAAAATCTCCCCAATTTCTATAGGTGTAATGAATAAGGGGATTTTTTAGATGTCCACAACTACCCTCCAAAAACGCTTTAGGATGAACTTCTACCTCCTCCCACTTAAACTTATCCTTCCTAAATAATTTTATCTGAGGGGCAGGGTATAACCCTCCCCATCTTATCCAGTAATTTCCTATAAAGTTTTTGCGTGGTACAGTATAAGCACTGTGGGAAGGGCTCGAACTTAAAACTTCAATAATTTCCTTCTTTAACTCCGGAGTTAACCTTTCGTCAGCATCTAAACTAAACACCCACTCATTTTTTGCCTGAGTATATGCCCAGTTTCTGTGCTTTCCTTCGATATCCATCTTCCTAAATAATACTTTTGCTCCTAAATTTTTGGCTATTTCAGGAGTCCTATCTGCTGACTCATCATCAACTACAATAACCTCATCCGCCCAATCCAAAACAGATTTTATACACTCAGCAATTCTTTCCTCCTCATTCTTGGTTAAAATTACCACAGAAATAGCTTCTCTAACCATAACAGCCAAAATGTTTTATCTCTCTTATTTTTTCTTCATCAAAGTCAGTTAATACTGGATACTTAAATTTATCTAAAAGCCAGTGCAAGCTTCTGCTTTTACTTATAATTAAATTATATCTCTTCTTCTTTTTTAAAATCTTAAAAACTAAGTCAAAAAGGTTATTAAATTTTATAAATTCTATGCCGGAATGCTCAAAATGATTGCTCTCCTTAAAAATAGCCTCCCTCTCTTTATGAAGATTTTTAACGAAGAAGCGAACAAAATTACCTTCTCGTGCTAAGTTTATCCCTCTATCTAAATTATCCAACAACTCTTTAAAATCTTCCACAATCCATGCCACCCTTAATATTTTACCCCACTTCTTTGTAAACTTTTCTCTACTTTTTGCAAAGACTTCCTCTTTTTCTTTAGGCCATTGTTTAAATGAGGCATGCTCCTGGTGCCATACATAAGAACCCTTAGCTACCCCTATTAGGTAACCCGCACTTTTAGCTTTCATAGAGTAATCGGTATCCTCAAAAAACATAGGATGAAATTCTTCTGACAATCCTCCTATCTTTTCTATAACCTCTCTTTTTATTACCATACAAAATCCTATACAGAAAGGCATCTCTACAAATACTCCGGTGTATCTAGCCTTTAGCTGCTGGGCAAATTCCTCTAAGGAAACACCTTTGGGTGGGTTAGCTCCTAAATTATTACTGTTAGGATTAAGAACCCCTACCTTAGGATGTTTTTCGAAAACAGATATTATCTCGGAAAGCCAACCCTTAGTAAAAATTAAATCATTGTTAGCCAAACATACGTAAGGAGCACTGGATACGGTCAATCCTTGATTCATTCCTCCCACGAAACCTCGGTTTTCATTATTTAAAATAATTTTTACTTTAAATTGATCTGTGCTGCGTAAACTTTCTAAATACTCTCTGGTACCATCTATGCTTGCATTATCAATTATGATTAACTGGGAAGGTAAGTATGTAGTGCGCAAGAGGCTCTCAACAAAACTTTTTATTATCTCTTTTTGATTCCACGTCAATACAATGATATCACATAAATACCTCATATCCTTAACTGGTTAAATTTCCCTCCAAACTTAAAAGCAATATAGTTAAACATCTTCTGTACACGGTGAAAATAGGTGTGGTTGGTAACTACTAACTCATATCCTGCCTTAGCAATTCTCTCTCTTTCTTCTTCGTTTTTTAAATAATACTCTATCAATTCTAAAAGTTCCTTATCATTTCTATACACTACCAAATGCTTTCCTGGAGTAAAAAGTTCCTCAAATCCATTGTTCTTAATATAATTAGTCAAAAGAAAACATCCGCAGGCCATTACCTCAAAAATACGCATATTGATATCATTTCTTATAGAGGAGTTAAATCCAATCTTTGATGCACTATAAATCTCTGCCATTCTCCTAAAATCTGCTTCGCCAATAAAACTGTTAGGATAAGTTTTCTTTAAAAGCTCTAAGTGTCTACCACGAGCAAATTTTTTAGCATCTCTACCTACAAAGCCAATGTCATAATTTTTTTCTAAATTTAATTTTTTATGGATTCTGGGTTCGCAACCTAAAGGAATCCACTGAGTATCTACCTTTGTCTCTCGATGCAACCTTTCTGCTCCCTCTTTCTGAGCACAAAAGACAACATCGTAATGATATAGGTGTCTTCTAATCTTTTTATAAGGTTTTTTTAGATGAGTATCTATAGCATAAAAAATAGCCGGACGTAAATCAGGAGAGATGTCATACTTATAATCCCCATGATCAATTCTGAAGTAGAGGTTAAACCCTTTAGGTATATTAGGGTCTTGGGTCCAGAAGTGTTGGTAGCTAATACCTGCTTCTTTTATGATTCTCTCTATATACGCTCCTGTAGTGGACTCACTTTCCTTATTATAAATTACCGCTATCCTCATACCATATCTATCCTATCTATGTTGGGTATTCTATGTCCACTATCTATTAATCATTAAGAAGTTAATATACTTTTAACAAAGACCTTTACTTTCCAGCTTCTTGAAAGCTTCTCTGGTAAAATCAAAGGCCTCTTGAGTCTCTGACCAGTTAATTAATTTTTTCATCCCTTCTTTAAATGAAACCTTGGGCTTAAATCCTAACTTTTTAGAGATTTTTCTGGTATCTGCATAGCAGTGCCGGATATCTCCTGCTCTGAATTTATTTAAGATTTTAGGCTCCAAACCCTTTCGGTATAGAGAAATTATAGTCTGCGCAATGTCTAAGATAGTGCAAGGCTTGCCTCTACCTACATTAAAAAAATCAAAATCAGCTTCCTTTTTTTTCATCGCTAAAATATTTGCCTCAACAATATCAGAAACGTAGATAAAATCACGAGATTGTCTTCCATCTTCAAAAATTAGAGGCGCTCGGTTATTCTTTACTCGAGATAAAAATATTGCTGCCACTCCTGTATAAGGATTACTTAAAGATTGTCGGGGACCATAAACGTTAAAGTAACGTAAAGCCACAACAGGAATCTTATAAGCTCTTCCCACTGCTAAACACATCTCTTCTTGAGACCGCTTAGTAACAGCGTAAATAGATGTGGGAAATAAAGGTTTATCTTCAGAAGTAGGAATGGCTTCTACTTTTCTTTTGCACTTAGGACACCTCATCTCCCAATCACGCTTCTTTAGCTGAGTTTCTTCTCTTAATAAAGGATATACTATACCATCTTTTTTGCAACTGTAAGCTCCCTCCCCATATATAGACATACTGGAAGCTACAATAAGTTTTTTAACTTTATTTTTAGTATTAACAATTAAATCTAAGAGCATAGCTGTTCCTAAGGAGTTATGCTCAACATACTTACGGATTTCATACATAGATTGTCCTACTCCAACTTGAGAAGCCTGATGAAAAACTACGTCAACTCCTTTCAATGCCTTTTTTAATTTATCTCTATCTCTTATATCAGCGAAGATATATTCAGTGTCTCTTCTCAAATAAGAAGGCCTCTTACCCAAGTGAACTTGAGGTTCTAAAAGATCGTAAACCCTCACCTTGTGTCCTTCTTCCACTAACCTATCTACTAAGTGAGACCCAATAAACCCACATCCTCCAGTAACCAAAATACGCATTTACTCTCCTTTCTTTTTATTCTCCTAAAAAAGCCACTACTCAAGAATTAGAACCAGGTTCTTACTCCTGCTCCAATAGATATCCCCTCCTTTCCTTTTAAGAGACGTAAAAAATATTCAAAATCTTTCTCAGAGAGACTCTCCCGCCTAAAAATTATTTCTAATCCCACCGGCTTCCCTCTCTTATCCTTTAGAGTAAATTTTAGCTTCTTACCTCTATCTAACTTTACAACAGCTGTAAATTTAATTCTTTTTATTATTCCCTCCCCATAATTCATTTCAAAAACTAATCCCAAGGACCTTTTTATCTTCCAAGTCCCATACAGAATAATTACCCTCTCTGTGTAAGATTTTGCCCAACCTATCCCCACTCTGTATTTGATTTTATTCTGAGTAGGATAAAGAGTGGGAGTCTGGATATGCGCACGAAATTCAAAATTTGACTTATCTTGAGCTCTAAAGCTGTAACCCAACCTATTAGATGAGATAATATTCCAAAAACCTTTAAAAACTAAAGTGTTTTTCTCTTTGGTCTTAAGTTTTTTATACTCATATATAATGTGTTGGTTTTTGTTTAGATACCAACTTCCCCTGAATATGAGAGTATCAACAAAATCTTCTCTAACTACACTGAAGGCAATCCGGTTAAACTTATCCGAATGCCATAAACCCTTTAATTTTATAAAGTATACCTTACTTATACCCCGAGACCGCTTACATTTTATCTGAACCAGCAAAGAATCTCTTTTGGGAAACAAAATTCCTGTGCGAAGGATTAATCTCTTATTCTTTTTCTCTTCTCCGCTAATGTAAAAAACTAAATTATGGTCTTTATCTAAGCTCCATCTGCCCCTAAACTTTATTTTATCTGGCAAAGAATAAGGAGAAGAGAAAGATTTGTCAACTTCGTATATAAGATTATTTCTTTCCACTTTAAACTCGCCAAAAACTGCCTCTATTTTCTTAGAAAAAGGGCGCCTTACCAAAAGCTGATTCTCATTATTTACCGAAACCACAAAGAAATCATTTCTTTTTAAGTTAGAAGTATACATTCTATTCTCTTATTTGTTTCAGAATTCTATTTTCTTAATTCCTAAGACCTTACACAATCGAAATAATGTCTCTATTGTAATATTCTTTTTGCCTTCTTCGATCATAGAGATATCTGGTTGACTTATACCTACTTGCACACCTAACTCTTTCTGAGTTAAATTCTTTTGAACTCTGGCTTCTCTAATTACTTTACCAATTTTTAAAGATATCTGCGAGGGTCTTCCTTTAAACTTTTTATACTTATTATAACCCTCTTTTTCTAAAAGAGATTCATAGATAGTCTGCCACCAGTCTCTGAAATCTGAATAAGGTGCAATTTTCTTCCAGTAAGATTTTATCCTTGGCCAGTATTTAATAAAATTCTCTTGAGAGATTAAAGAAAATAATTCTTTAGGGCTATGACAGCGGGAAAGAAGAGCTACCATACGAGGGATAAACTTAGAATGTTTAGGGTTATCAATAATCTCTTCTATCTCTTTAAGTGCTTTTGCACTCAAATCCCAAAAATATTTTGAGTAGATGGAAATTTTTGATTTCATTTCAACACCTCTTCAATAAACTTCTTTATTTCATTTTCCAAATAAATAAGCATCTCTTTAGAATCAAATTTATCCTCATAAATATCTAAATCAAGTAAGGCTAACTTAAGGTCTTGCCGAGAAAATGTCCGATACCAATGAATCATCCCTCGCTGCAGGTGGTTGGAAACTTTTTGTAAAAACAGATGTAGAGGTTCGATTTTTTTAGAAAGCATATAGATATCAAAGACATCACGAGCTTCTCTCCGCCCCTCAAATATCCTTCTACCTATCTCATCTAATTCTGGTTTCAATCCAGCAATAGCAACAATCTTCTGGAGATATATATTCTCTACATCATAAACTCTTACTCCCTTGAATTTTCTTATACAAGGCTTAAGAACAACCATATCTTCAACAAAATCTATTTTTAAAGGTCTTTTTGTTCCCCTAACTGGAGCTATGTAAAATCTTACTCTAGCTTTTCCCTCAACACTTAACTCTTCCTTTAAGCTCATATTAGTACCAACTACTTTTTGAAAAGCAGATACTAACTTCTCTATTTCCGATATATTATATTTCGGAGAAAAAAAGTCTAAATCTGCAGAAAATCTATGATGTAAATAATAAAGTTCTAAAGCCGTACCTCCGGAAAGAGCAAAACTCTTTGCAAATTTTGAAAAGACTCCTAATATCTTTTTTTGAGCTTCTCTAATCTTTAAATCCATAATTATATAGGTTATATACTATATCTAATATAGATTATAACCTATAAAAATCTTTTTGTCAATGTAAAAAGCTAACTCTCTCTTATAAGAATAAATAAATATTTATTAGATTTTCCTCTATAACCTAGAGTTTATAACTGAAACTACCGATAATATTCATGAGACCATTTGTAATTCTCTTTCCATCTATATCCAGAAGTCCAAAAGATACCTTTTCTCTGCAGGAACTTTTTTTGAAGAAGTTTACAAATTTCTGCAAACTTAGGATGTAATGTTGACTCTCTTCCCATAATACCTATTCCTCCTCTAAATCCCTCCAAAGAATCTATTGCTTTCTTGATTGTTTCCAAATCCATAAAATAAGTCTTTTTGTGATGACCTATAAAAGGCGGGCAATTAGCACACTCTAAAAAACATGTATTAGTAATCTCAATCTGAATCAACCACATATCTCTAATTGCTTTCATAATGAGCTCTTTTTAGGTTGTTTTTAAAATTTCAGAAACACGCGGAACAAGGTAAAAGGGTAAAGAAATCAAATTAAACTTTTCTCCTAAAAACTCCACCTTACTCTTTTCTAAGTTTCCACTATAAATACGGAAAATTATTGAATTTTCTACTTCTTTAGCAAAGATAAGCAAGGATTTCAATCTGCCTATCGGTTTAGATTTTACCTCTATACCTACTATTTTTCCCTCCTTAGAAAAACAAAAGTCCACCTCTGCACTGCCCTCTTTTTTTTCTTTAGCCCAATAAAAAATTTTGGGAAAGACATCAATATATTGAGAAATTAAATTCTGAGCAACTACTTGTTCAGCAATTCTTCCTCTATAAAAATCATCTAACTTTTCAATATGTAAAAGTTGATCTTGTAGACCCATCTGATAATTCACTAATCCCACGTCTAAAAAAATTAATTTCTTTGGTCTTTTCTTTTGAGCTACCAGAGGAAGTCTCCTTGACTTTATAGCATTTAATTGATAAAGGAGCATAACTTTCTCTAAAGTATCAAAAGATTTACTCATTTCTCTGCTTCTAAAGTTAGAACCACCAAATTTTTCATAAGTAATTAAATTTCCCACAAATAAAGGAGCGGTTTCAATTACATAACTTAGATATTTTGCCTCGGCTAAAGAAGAATATTTATAGACATCCTCACAATAAGTAGTAAATAAAGAGTTATATATTGATTTTAAATCGTTCATATTATTGTTTCTTATAAAACTCTTTACCACTTCAGGCATTCCTCCCACCAAGGTATACTCGTAAAATTTTTCTAAAGCCAATTTATGAATTCCTTCAGGAATTTTATCCTTTATCTTAACATTAAGCAAAAAATCTAAAAGCTCTTTTTCTTTCTTTGCCTCTAAATACTCAAAAAAATCTAAAGGATAAAGATAACAAAATTCTACTCTTCCTACAGGAAAGGAAAGTCCTTCTCTTCTTATTTTTGCTTCCAGAAGAGAACCTGCAGCAATTACATACCAGTCTTTCTTTTCTTCATAAAAAAACCTTAATAATTTAATTAAAGATGGGGCATTTTGAATTTCATCTATGAAAATAAGGCTCTGGTTAGGAATTATTTTCTTATTAAACTTTACTTTTATAATATCCTCAAATTCTTTTAGAGAAATATCTTTGCGAAATAATCTTAAATGTTCTATGTTATCCAAGTTTATATGGATAACTTCTTTAAAATATTTTTTACCAAATAATAAAACTGCACAAGTTTTACCCACCTGGCGTGCTCCTCTTACAATTAGAGGCTTTCTTTCTTTTTTTTCTTTCCATTTCAAAAAGTAATTAATAATTTTCCTGTAGAACATATCAGGCACTATTTGTATTAACTTAGTACTAATTTACTACAAATTATGTAATAATTCAATAGTTAATTTAGTAAAATTGGGTGAGCAATCTCAATCTGAATCAACCACATATCCCTAATTGCTTTCATAATGAGCTCTTTTTAGGTTGTTTAATAAATTATCATAAATACCTAAACACCTGCAAAGCAGTTTTTCTCCAATCGAAATTGACTAATCTCTTTTTTCCTTTTCTTATCAGTTCTTTTCTTAAATTACTACCTTCTATCAGTTCTTCTATTTTTTAGATAAACTCTCATAATCATATGAATCTATCAAAATTGCTGCATCATCTGTTATTTCAGGAATAGAACCTCTATTTGTAGCTATTACGGAAACTCCTCAAGCAAAAGATTCTAAAATTGGCAATCCAAATCCTTCATATAGAGAGGAGATAATTGGAATAAGTGCGTTAGAAAGTAAAACTTTTATCAGAAGATTCCTTACTAAATTACATACATATACAGAAATTCCACACTTAGAATAAGCTAAAATTCTTGCGTTAACTCCTATTCGCATTTTTCTCTAAGAGATACCCTTCCCTTTAAACTTCATTCTTTCAATTTTTCTTCTTTCAATGCCTTAGACCCTACACAAGCGAAATAATGTCTCTTAGGTAGTAATTCCCTCTATGAGTGTCTTATACTTAGTTCCCATATTATAAATTCTGAACTCCTTCGCCTTTTCTAACCCCTTTATTATTAGCTTTTCTCTATAATTAGAATTACTGAGAACATTCATAATACCATTTGCGATACTCTCTACATCATAAGGGCTTACCAATTCTGCACATCCTAAAGCAACCTCTCTTATAGAGCCAACATCTGAAGCCACCACAGGAACACCACAGGCAAAAGCCTCCACTACAGGAAAACCAAAGCCTTCATAAAAAGAAGGATAGACCAAAATCTTTGCTCCATTATAGAGGTAAACTAAATCTTCCTCATTAACATACCCTAAATAGACCACTTTATTTTTTGCTTCATAACTCTCCATAAATAAATCTACTTCCCTGTAAGATTTTACCTTTTTGCCTACGATAACTAATTTAACTTTAGGGAATTTCTTTATTATGTAAAGAAATGCTTTAAGCAAAGAAATAAGATTCTTTCTTCGTTCTATAGAAGAAACAAAAAGTAAGTAATCATCCTCTATGCCAAATCTTCTCAACTTTTTCCTTATTATCTTTTGATTATCTATTTTTCTATAAACCAAATCTAAGGCAGGATAGATTACTTCTGTTTTTTCTTTGATATAGGGATAAAATTTAAGTAAATCACTCAAAGTATTCTTTGATATACATACCACCTTATCAGCTCTTTTAAGTCTTTGAGGTAAAAAACTAACTAACTTCTCTTTAGCATCTGTGCTGGAGAACTCCTCAACTACTAAGGGTATTAAATCATGGAGGATTAAGATAAATTTGCCATAGTATGGAGAAAACTCATAAGAAGAACTAACGTGGATATCAGCAGGGGGATACTCTTTCTTAAACCCATTACAGTAGATAATACCTTTACGATTAAGTTTAGGGGGCTTTTTCCTAAATTCACTCCACCTTTTTCGATAGTAAAGAATGAATCTGTATTTTTCTTCACTAAAAGTTACACAAAAGCTTTTAAGTAAAGAAAGAGTAAACTTACCGATACCTGTAACAGTAGGTTTCAAGGTAGAATTAACATCTATGCATATATCCATCTTTTCTTATATATTTTCCTTCTTTTCTTTATCCTTCACATACTCTTTAAATTTTCTACATATGCTTAAATTTTTTATACATACGTTTACACCGAATGATATGAGAAAAAACATCTTCCTCCCTCCAAATGAGACATTCTAAGTCAGACTTGTTTTGTCTCATTTGGAAATCTAATACCCAAATATACCTATGATTTTTTATAGTAAACCCCAAACCACGCCCTTACCCCCCGCCCTTTCAAGGAAAGGGTGGGGTGGTTTTCTGTGATTGGGGGTAAATATCTTTTGTAATTTTCCAAAGAACCAAATCAATTCTGAATTTTTCTTTACCATTCTTACCTGTTTAAGTTACTGATACTAAGGAAACAGAAAGAAAACCTAATGCAGAGAATACTCTAACAAAGATAGGAAGATGGGGGTTATCTAACATAACCATCAGGAAAGTAGAAGAGTGTCTTAAGTTTCCATCCCTTCTTTTAACCTCCCCCCTAATCCAAAATACTTTCTTCCCATGAAGTTTTTTGCTTTCTTCTACTTTAGCGATGAGTCTGTAATTTTTCTGATTGGTATTTATATTTAGGTCTATAACTTCTCCCTTTTTTAGACCTTTTCTATTTAAAAATGAAAAAAGTAATGATAAAGGGTCATAGGTAGGAGGATAAATTACTCTTTTTTCTCCTCCTATCTCCATAAACTGCTCGCTCTGATGGTAAATCACAACCTTCCTTTCAGGAACTTTACCCTGTATTTGAAGATCCTGGGTAAACTTTACAGGCAGGAGAGTATCCTCATCTATGAAAGAGTCGACCTCTACCTTAACTTTACGAAAAAAATCAAAGAACTTATTGGGTTTAGCATAAGCTTTTATATGGTAGACTCTCTTGCCACCTAACTCCTCAACTCCCTTATTTTCCATAATAACTTCTCCTAAAGGGATAAAGTTAGCATAACTTACCCTAAATACTAACTTCTCTATACTTTTTTTACTATCAAGATTCAATCTTTTTGCTATAAAAGAGGGACTATTAATAACATTAGATACTACTAAAACAAAAAGAACTAAAACCACTATACCTAAAAATATAACTCTTACATACCTCATAAATTCCTCCTTTCGTTATGTAATCTGAGCTCTTAGTATCGTTTTCCTATTCCTATATGAAAGAGAAATTCAGTAATTGGTTAATTATATATCCCTATAACTCTTCTATCAAGAGAGAATCTTGATATTCCTAAAGATTTAAAAGTAGCTTACGTTTCAAAAAGAAGAAATCAGGGAGTTTTCCTTTGATTTTAATCCGCCTTTTAATCATTTATAGATGGCTTGATTGGTTCTGCTTCCACCTCGTAGACATCGATAGGGCCTGTCTTTTGAGTGCACATTATTTTAGAAGGACACTTTTGGGTGTGAAAAGTTTTGACATTAAGA
>Ga0190286_1000322_pt1 | contig 20735 bp, 22 predicted proteins | sample 48691834_MG_FD_183241 | JGI IMG/M metagenome (GOLD analysis project Ga0190286, IMG submission 183241) | Hydrothermal vent microbial mat bacterial communities from Southern Trench, Guaymas Basin, Mexico - 4869-18-3-4_MG | ecosystem: Environmental > Aquatic > Marine > Hydrothermal vents >... | reverse complement strand
AGCTAGGCATGGTAGCAAATGATTTTATTCGCTGGAGCTGGAAAGGGCTTGTCAGTGTGGATCTGCTAAGTCAGCTTTTGCGAACTACAAGGCCCTATGAAGAGAATCCTGGTGAGACAGAAAGGGTATATAGAGATAGCCTAAATGAAATCTGCCATTGTCTGAGAGAAAAAAGAGAACCTGCCATGGTCTTGGAGGGCATAGTTAAGAAATTTAAAGAGATCCCAAAGACTGAAAAGAGAAGGCCACCTATTGGGATTGTTGGCGAGATATATATCCGTTTCAATCCATTTGCAAATGAAGACATTGTGAAGCAGATAGAGGATTTGGGCGGTGAGGTATGGATGCCACCCTTTGGAGAATGGATATTCTATACAAATCACACAGCCATTTTGCGTGTCTGGAGACAGAGATATGTGAAGAGGCTTTTACGTTTACTTTTGATTAACTTCATCCAGTATAAAGAAGAACATAAGTTGAGGTCTGCATTAAGAAGTGGTTTAAGGGATGGAAAAGAGCCATTTATCTTTAGAATGCTCTCTTGGGCAAAACCCTATCTAGACCCTGCATTTGAGGGGGAGGCCATACTCTCTATTGGCAAGACAATTGATTTTTTGAGAAAAGGGGCAGTTGGGATTATCAATGTAATGCCATTTACATGCATGCCAGGCACAATAGTGCAGGCAATACTAAAAAGGGTAAAGGAGGAGCATGGAAATTTCCCATGCCTAAATCTGATATTTGATGGGCAAGGAAGGACAAACATTCAGACAAGGCTAGAGGCATTCATGCACCAAGTCCAGCAATTTTATAAATCCAGATTTGATTAGTCAAATTTAAATCCCTTTTGGTTAAAGAGCCTCAAGCACGCATTTACTACCTCAGGATCATAGAGGATACCCTTATTTTTTGAGATTTCCTCTAGTGCCTTATCTATGCCATAAGCTGGTCGATAGGGTCGATGAGAGGACATGGCCTCAACCACATCTGCCACAGCTAAAATCCTTGCTTCAAGGAGGACATCTTTTCCGCAAAGGCCTTGAGGATATCCTGAACCATCCATCCTCTCATGGTGTTGAAGCACAATTTGGGCCACGGGCCAAGGAAATTCTATCCCCTTTAATATATTGTAGCCTGCTTGGGGGTGGGTTTTAATTAGGCTATATTCAAGGTCATTTAGCTTACCAGGCTTAGTAAGAATCTCAGAAGGTATAGATATCTTACCAATATCATGAATAAGCCCGGCCATACGAATTCCCTCAATCTGCTCCTTTGAAAGGCCCATCTCCTTGGCTATGGCACAAGCCAGTTTAGTCACCTGCTTTTGATGACCAGCAGTATAGGGATCCCTCATCTCAATGGCTGATGCCAGGGCATAGATGGTCTCTTCTAAGGTTTTTTGTAATTTTTGCTTTACCCTCTTGCGCTCCTCTTCCAGTTCTATGTCGTGCAGGGCAAGGGCAAGGTCTGAAGCTACTTCCCTAAACAATGATTGCTCTTCCTTATCCCCAACAAGCCCTCTAGGAATAGAGACAGAAAGCAGACCATAGATCTTTTCCCTGTGTTCTAACCGAATAGTCATTGCTGCCCTGTTATGGTATTTATCTACTAGAGGGCAATCAGTACAGGTAGAAAGTGGATTTTTGATTACCACCACTTTGGACTGTGAAAGGGCCCTTTGCCCACAATTGGGTAACTTGCCATCCTTAAGTAGCTTAACCATTTTTGAGAAGTCCTTACCCAAACCGGCCTGGGCAGTAGTGATAAGCTTGTTGGACTCGTCTAATATGGCAGTCCAAGCACTATGATATCCACGGGTCTTTATAAGTAGCCTGCTGGCCTCCTTAAGCAATCTGTTACGATCCTTTTCCCTGATAATGAGTTGATTGACCTTCCGGATGGCACGCAGGACAAGATTGAGGTGTCTTATCCTGTCTTCCATCCGTCTGCGCTCTGTAATGTCTGATAAGGTTCCTATTACAGCCGGTCTTCCCTGGTACATTGTTCGAGAGCCATAAACTTCTACGTGGATGATTTCTTTATTCTTTGTTATCCCTCTGAAATTATAATGGATAGATTTTACCTTCCCGGATATTCGTCTGCGCAGAGCCTTCTCAACCACTGGCCAATCCTCATGCAGAGTCAGATCCCTAGGTCCCCTCTTGCCTATCAACTCCTCAACCCTATAACCAAATATCTCAGCTAATTTAGGATTTACATATTTAAAAATCCCATCTTGTATAAGATAGATACCAACTAGGGATTTCTCGGCTAGGCTTCTAAACTTGTTCTCTGACTCCCTCAGCGCCTCTTCTACCTGCTTATGCTCGGTTTCTGACTTCTCCAATTCTGCAATCCGCCTTCGCATTTCTGCCAATTCATTTATAAGTTGCTCTTTTGTCTTATATTTGTCTTTCATCTTATTCACATTTAACCAAAAATTTTCATAATGTCTAGCCATAAAAATCATTTTTTGTTGACAGATAGAAAAACTTTAGATATAAGAAGACATAGATTATGAACAACTCAAATACTCCGTAAATTTTTTGTCAGAAAGGAGGAAAAAAATGTTTAAAAGAGGTATCTTTTTACTAACTATCATTATCTCCATTGCGTGGGTAATCCCTCTCTTTGCAGGGCCAAATATGAAGGAAGGGCTATGGGAGATCACTACAAAGGTGGAGATACCTGGAATGCCCTTTGCTATGCCACCAAAGACACATACCCAATGCATTACCAAAGAGGATTTAATACCTCAAAAACCAGAAAGGAGTCAGGAATGTGAGATGACCAGTAGAAAAATAGTTGGCGATACCGTATTGTGGACCATGGAATGTCAAACTTCAGAAGGCACCGCAGTCATGAATGGAAAGGTAACATATAGAGGAGAGACCTTTGATGGAGAGACAAAGATGAAGACACCAGATGGAACAGAGATAACCCATCATATAAGTGGAAGGAGAATCGATGAGTGTAAGAAGTAACTATAAAGCGTAAGACCCTCTCTTTAAACATAGATATTGTGCCAGGGGCAATTAGTCCTTCAACAAACCTTCCCCACTTTCCTGTAAGGGCAGAAATAGGCATTTATGCAAGATTTATTGGTTTGTCTCGTTAGTTTGGTTTGTTTATATCTTACGTCTTACTTTTTACATCTTACATTTTTACTTTTTCTAAAGTATTTTACCTTTTTCAAGAATGGTTTTTATAAAAAAATCCCCCATTTTTTTCCTTTCTCTAAGCTGAGAAGGGGTAAACACAATTAAATCAAGAGGGAAATTTCTACTAATAGCCTTTCTAATAGCTACTTCTTGCTCAATTGGTCTTAAATTTGTTTTCATAATAACTAATAGGTCTACATCACTACTTTTTGAAGGTTTCCCATAGGCAAAAGAACCAAAAAGGATGATTTTTTCTAGATTAAATTTTGAAACTAACTGCTGAACAAATTTTTGAATTTCAGAATGGATGTCTTCTTTCTCCATATTCTACATCCTTTGTATGAACTTAGTAGATTTTGTTTTATATCAATTAAAAAATGTCGCTTATTAGCATATTTTTTAAGATTAATGCCCTGTTCAATCCATTATAAATCCCAAGGAAATTTTAATTTGTTCAAAATACTTTGGAATTCTAGGATATGCCTTTGTAAAATATTTTTTGTATCTTCGAAAAATTTTTTCGATTGTTTTTCTTCTACAGGCACCACACCATGAGCTAAGATAGAATTATTTCTAATGGACAAAAGACCTTCTATATGTTCAATTTCATTACCAATAGGATCCTTTAAAGACTTTAAAAGTTCATAAGAGGCATATAAAGGAAGTTTTATCTTCCCATCTCTCGGATTTTTATAATTATACCATTTTTCTTTATCTGGCACCTTTGATAAATCAATATCTCCTGTATCAAGTCCAAATTTTTCTTTTAATCGCCACTGGACAAGCATCTCTAATGCTCTATATAATCTTGCTACACAATCATCATATTTTCCTTCCTTAAATCTCCTTTCAGCATTGGCAAAAAGATCAACAATAATTTCTTTTTTTATTTTTTTATTTTTAATAGCATTTCCAATAATGTGTAAAATTTTTACATCTGTTGGTTTAAATTCCTTAAATAGAGAAAAATCAATTTTTTTAAATTCTCCTGTAGCATAAAGATGATTAAATTTATCCCAATAATTGTAGGCTCTTATCAAAGAAATTAAACTTTCTACTCTTTTTCCTTCTTTTTCATCAAGAATTTCTTTATAAGTTTGAGGAAATTTCAAAATTTTTAATGCTGCTTCATATTGATATTTTTTAAGATATTCCTTTGCTTGCGAAATACATTTTTCAAAGAATGTTAAAATAGGTGAAAAAGTAATTATCCTTTCTGTTCCAGCAACAACAATTCCTTTTACCCTTTTTCCCTGAACATAAGACAACCTTTCAACATTATTTAAAAAACTAACCAAAACAATAGCAGAAGACATAGGTTTTGTACCAGAGGTAAAATCAGAAATGACTTCTTCAGTTGGAATTCCCTCAGAATTAAGCCAATTTATTGCTTTTTTAGCTTCCGAAAATGCCATATCTAAATCATTTGAGTCTGATACTTCAAAAAAGGAAAAAGTATTTTCAGAAAGATTTAACATCTTTGCTACTTCTTCCGCATTTTTCTTTGATTGAGGAGAGACTAAAAAGGCAATACGTTCTGGATTCTTTTCTTTAATAGAAAGTTTAATTGCATGAATGATACTTTCAGGACTATCACCAATACCTGTCCCCACACTTATTAACAAACCACGCATACCTTTACCCACCCTATTACTTTATTATCACAGATCCAGATTGTGTTTGGAAATTCATTAAGTTTTGAAGGCACTTTCAGAGCTATGCGTTTGACAAACCTTTCCCATTCAGAGTCAGAAAGTATTTCTTTTAATATAAGTCCTAATGTTTGATCAAAATATGTTTTATATCCACCAAGTCTTAAAAAGAATTCATGGCTTTTCTTTTGACTTATTTCTTTTTCTAAACTATTATAAAATGCTTTAATATTGCTATCTTTAATTGATTTCTTTTCCCATTCAATTATTTCCTTTGCCCAAAAACTAATAATTTCTATCAATTTTCCCCAATTAGCTTCAGAAAGAAAAGAAAACTCATCTTTTATTATTTTGTTTGCGCAACCTAATCTTATTTCATGTTCAACTGTAGTGTTTTCTTTTATAACTTCTAAAGAAACCTTTATTCCTGTTTGTCTGCCATCCTTATAAATCCTTTTTGCATTTACAATTTTTAAAACATCAGAGGCAATAGGTTTCAAATTGTCACTAACAGCCAAATTACGAAAAACATCCCAATGTGGATTTATTCCAAAAATTTTGTCTAAACTTGTTTCTTTAAATGCATTTTTTGCTTTTTTCCAGTTATTATATTGTTTTTTTAATCTTTCCTGCCATTTTTTATTTGTCTTAAATCCCCAAAATAAAATAGCTGTGCGAATAGCCCCTTTTATACTTGAACCAGGTAGGCATATTTTTCCTGCTAAATGCAAAAATCTTTTTATTTCATATTTAACCTCTTCAGGTGCAGGTATAGTCTGAATAGCTAAATGGCGATAATCAATTTTATTTTCTTTTAAAAATTTCGATAATTTTTCTTGACAATGGACTGCTTGAAAGAAAATTGTCTCTAATCCTTTTTGTTCTAATGTTTCTATTAATTTGTCTTTGTCAAGAATAAAAACCTTTCCTTTATCCCAAACAAAATCAACCACTGGACTCAAAGTCTCTTCACTACCAATATGTAAAGGAGAAAGGGTTTTAATTAAAGCCCTTCTTTTCTGCATAATTTACTTCCCAAAGGTATATTAAAGCAAAAACCATTGTAATAGACAGGTTCTTTAAGAGAAAGATTTAAAGGTATTATTTTACCTTGTATCTTTTTCTTAAATACGCTCCCTTCAGCAACAGTAAAGATAAATGGCTTAGGAATTTCTCTCCCACCAAGTTGATATACAAAACCGCCTCCCCTTTTTACTAAACTATAAGTTATCAATAAGCCCCTTTCCCCATTTTTAGGCACAGTTAAAGAGAGATTTACAAAGAAATCTTTTCTATTCTCTTTTATTTCAGCAGAATAAAATTTTGCTTCTTTAAAGATTCCATGTCCTATTGTGCGATTGCCACCAATGCCTTCATGTGCCAAAATACGTACAACTACTTGCCAGTCTTTAATCAAGTTTTCTTTAACTTCAGCTAAAAAATAAACACTTTTATCATTCTCTAATACAATATAATCTTCCCAAAATGGCATAGAGCCATTTTGCAAAATGTCTATTACTACCTGTGGAGTATCATATTTAAAAATAGTTATTTGTGAATTTTTCGGATAAAATGTATTTTTTACTTTTAAATCTTCTAAATGATTATTTATCTCAGCAAAATCTTCTACTTCAAAAAATCTTATTTTTTTAAATATCTTTCTTTGAGCTAGATTTGTTTCATAAAACAAAATAGGCTTTGGTAAGAAAAGCTTACCTTTAAAAGCTGGAAAAAGAGAAGAAATAATAATCTCTCCTTTACATAAAGCTTCAATAATATTTCTTTTCCCTGCTATAAGGGATACATTGCAAAGGGCAGAAAAAAGGGTATCAGAACCTAAAATAGAATTCATATTATCATCAAGTTTTTGATGTCTTATAGAACTAAAACGCAAAGGTATAAGCTCATTAATTATCAGCATGGCTGTTTCTTAACAAAAATTCTTCAAATTTTAATTTTACAGGTTTTGTGTAATCTATTGTGTTTGCCTCAGCTTTATAAAGTTTTACAAATTTAATCTTTCCATATCCCCTTGAACCCATCCCACCTATATAATCATCCTCCAAAAGTCTAAGTCCTTTTAAAACTATTTCTTCAAAAAGTTTTTCATCATCTCCATCAAATACATTATAAATAAGCTCAAATTCAAACACTACACCTGCAGGTACTCTTTCTATCTTTCTGGGATTAGCAGCAGAGGTAAGCCTATCTATAACATTTTCTGTTTTTATCTCTGTATAAACTCGCATTTTTGACAAATCAGGATAAACCTTTTCAAATGGCTCTATATCTAATGAAAAACCAATCTCATTTTTAATTTCTTCCAATTCTTTTTCTCCCACAATTAAATGTGCATCCCTTACAAAAAGTCGGGTTGGCTGGTTAATACCTGCCTCTGCTGGACGCCCGAATATAAGACAGATGGGACAATCCTCTTCATTACATGTATGAATAATAATAGGATTGTTTCTTGTTCCTACATTACGCCAATTATTTGGTTTTAAAAACTCATTTATTAAATTTTCTACATTCTCACCACTTTGTCTTCTTTTAAAAAACTCCTTCACAGGCTCTAAATCAAACATACTCCTTTCTAATAAACAACGCATCTTCCCTTTAATGCTGCTTCCAGGAATATAAGGCAAACCGTTTGGAAGTTTAATCACAGAAAGATCCACCCCACCAATTTCCATTGTTTCCTTACTTCCTCCAACTCGTAAGCCCGTTTCTGCTTTAATGAAACCCTTTATGAAAATTTTTTTCTTTAATTGCATTTTAGCCTCCTTAATTTCAAAAGACTTACAAACTATCCAAAAGTTTATTATATTCTTCAATACTTATTTTGATTTCTCTCAAAATCTCTCTTATTAATGGACGTGCCAAAACCCTGCCTTTATGATGAGGAACAGTAGTAGTCCTTCCATCAGGATGTCTGTAAAATGCATGACTGCCTTTTTGACGCACTTTTTCAAAGCCTAAAGAAAATAGCAAATTTTCCATTGTTTTTGCATCTATAATTCGCAGCTTAGTCAACAGCTACCTCTATTTGTTGAATACCTATAAATTCAGGCAACTGTTCTTTTGCTTCAGAACCCATTTCCTCTAAGCACAATTCGACAACTTCTCTCAAGTTTTTTTGCAGTTCATCTAAAGTTTCTGCCTGTGTGTGTGCACCAGGAATATTAGGGACTATCCCCACATATAGCCCTGTTTCAGGGTCTCTTTCAATATAAGCAATAAATTTTCGCATACTTATTCACCTCCTATTCCTGCCCACCATAAAAACGATGATAGGCAATTAGGGCTTCCATAAATTGTTGGAAAAGTTCAATTTTTTCTGGATCTTTTATATTTACAATCATTTTATCTATCTTTTCTACAACTTTTCTAAAAAACTTATTTCTTTCCCTAGCAGCCGTATAAGCCAGCAAATATCTTAGCCTTTTTAATTCTTTTAATCCTTCTTCATTGGAAGAAAGTGCATGAACATGATTATAAATATTTCTAAGTCTTGAAGCAGTTACACTTTTTAACTCTTTAGCTACTTTACTTATTATATTTAAAGCATCATCATAAAATTCTGCACTTTCTAATTGATTTAAAACTTTAGGTAAATCATTCAATAAATTCTCATTATGCTGCTTATTCATCTCTACCCCCTATACTTTAAATTTAATATCCTAGCGATCAAATTTATAAAATCTGGATGAGCATTCAACCATTTTCTCTCACCTTCTTTCCATACTTCTACTATTAGCTCTTGATTAAGTTTAACCAAATCTTCAACGAGATTTTGATACTGTTTAACCCAATCCCTCAGCCCATAAGCAAAACGCCAAACATGTTCAATTCCTTTTAATTTCCCCTTTTTCATCTCCCTAAGCCCACTAGAAAAAACACCTGCTATAAGCCCTAAACGCCGACTAAATTGTTCTATATCTCTTTCTGCCTCTTTTTCTATTCTTCCTATCCATTCATAAAGCTCCCAAACAGAAGTCTTATTTTCTCTCTTTCCTTTATATCCCCAATCCAAGCATACATTTAAAAACATACCCTTATTTTTGGGAGGTGGACATTTTCCATCTTCCTCTATGCTTTTTGCTTCAGCTAATCCATCTTCTATTAAATAGGAAAACCTTATTACAGGAAAATGAGTAGGCACAATTAAATAAGAGGAAGAAAAAGTAACAAGCTTATTCTTTGTAAAGTCTTCAAATTTTCCCCTGATTTCTTTTAAAAAATAAAATACCCTTTCCCATGCCCCTACAGCAAAAATATCGTCTCCACCAGAAAATATTAAATAAATACTGTCTTTATATTCATCTCTTTCTGCTAGCTTAGCTACTTGCCAGTTGAAAAATAGAGAAAGCATTGTACTTAAAAAGGCAATGCGAGATATGGAAAGTCTTGACTTTCTTTGTTTATCTTCACAAGGCTTATTAAAATCTTCCTTCTTCCACTCTTCCCATCCCTTACCTAAAATAAAACCAAGATTATCTAAATCTATTTTTAAAACCCCTAATTGCTTAGCACCTTTACCTTTTTCTATCAACTCTTCAAAAGAAAGAACATTACCTTCTTCACTTAAAGGCAAAGAAATAGGAAGAAAAATAAAACCAAATAGATTATTTAATTTTTCAGGAATTTCATTTATAAGATAACATCTGGCATCATCTTTCAATTTTTCGCAAAAACCTGCTTCATAACCAAAAGCAGAAAAAACATCTTTATAAGTCTTATAATCTTTTCTAATATCAGTTTCTTTTAAATAAAAATATTTTGCCTTTCTTAATTCCCTTGCTAATCTACGCAAACTATCGCAAAATTCACAAATTTTTATCTCTTCCTCTTCTATTTTAGCCTCCTCACCACAAACTTCACATTTTTTTGCAGAAGCAGAAAAAGGGTTAAAAATATCTTCACTTTTAAATTTTTTCATTTTATAAAACTGCATTTTATCATGAATATCTCTGCCAAACTTTTTGGCAAATCTGTTTGGATTAAGCAAATCTTTTATGTTTAAATCCTCCCAAGCAAGACCAACCCATATTTGTCCTTTATGTGCAGAAAACAAAACTTTATCAATCTTTCTTTGCAATTCTTCTAATTTATCTTTTTTATTCGGTGGAATAAGTAAATAAAAATTTCCACCTCCGATATACAAAATATTTGTAATAGGCAAATTAAATTCCTTTAAAATATAGTGCACAATTACATAAAGTAAAATTTCAAGATAAAGAGAGCGCCCTTTTAAAGATTTGGCAGCTCCTTTAGAAGGGACATTAAAAATAAAAGATTGAATACCTGATAAGTCTCCTAAAAGAAGTGTAGCAATAGGAATATCAAAATCTTTTTCCTTTTCAATTGATTCTAAAAATGACCTTTTATTATTTTGCCAATATTCATTTAATTTAGTTAAGGCTTTGTGACAATTGATCTCTGCTGAAAGTAAACAAACTCCTAAAGCAGCTGTTAGTTTAAGATGGGCAAAAAGAGAAATATCAGGATAAAAACCAGCCCTTTCTGTCTGAGCAGGTACTGACCATGTATATTTAAACAATAAAAAATAAAGCTTTTCTAAAAAATTCTGTTCATTTAGCTGTAACTTTTTTAATTCATTTTTAAAACCTTCAATTAACCCTGCATAATCACCTTCTTTTTCTCTAGGATAAATATGCTCCAAATCAAGTGGATAAAGGGGATAAAAAGATTCTTTTGCTTTATGTCCACCAAAAAGACCATAAAATACATTTATAAGTCTATCTTCATGACTAAAAGAAGTGGTTTTCTCTTCTATTTCAACTCTTTCACCAGAAGCAAGCCAATCTGCTAAACGAATAAGAGAATGTGTGTTCTCATCTATATTATGAGGTGGAGTATCATTGTGATGATAAAGGATAATATTTTCAATCCATTGCCATTCTTTAATATCATGGAAAATTTGATTTAACCACCAAGCACCTATCTGAGCATGAAAATATTTTCCTTCTTTATAAAAGCTATTAGCAGAACTTTTAAACTTACTTCTGATTATTTCATCTCTACCAATTAATTTACCAATGTCATGAAGTAAAAGTGCTATTAGAATTTTTTTATTCATATTCGAAATTTTGCGTTTAAAAAACTACCTTAACAGATAAAGGTTCTATACCAAGAACCAAGAGTTTTTGTCACATATTACCTTACCATTTTTATCTTTTTAAAAATTATACCCTCCCTGTCTACTGGGTATGCTGTTATATTTACTTCAAATACCCATAGGCCCAAACACCCTTGTTTGTGATTTTGATTCTGTAGGCCTTGCCAAATTCGTCTCTTTCAACCTCCACTAATCCATAATGCTCAAGGCGGTCAATTTCGTCTGTGTATTTGTTTATTAATTCTTCAAATTCCTTACCGCTTTTTGGTTTTTTGTCAGAGAGTATCTCTAAGATAATTCGTCTCCTCTTGGTAGATAAAAAAGTGGAGGAAATATGATTACATCCTTAAATTCCTCATGTATATAATAGACCTCACAACCAGTAAGAAATCCAGCAAGTGCACTTGTAATGACATGGGCCTTAAATCCACCTGTAGGATTAAAGACTACTTTGTATCCATCCCTTTTCTTTGTGCTGGCAATGTAAATAAATCTATCAAGTATATTTGTTATTCCCTTTGTAAATTCATCTGCTGCTATCTCTAAGGGCTTATCAAAATAGCCAGGGAATTGGGGAGGGGTATACATTGTACAACCAAGTTCTTTAAAATATTTTCCAATTGTTGCCAATGCAATTTCATTAGAGGCAGTCTGTGTACCAGATAGATAAATCTCACACATTTGAGGTTTGATTTTTCTTTCTTCGCAATATCTTAAAAAAGAATTTAGTTCAGCAGAATTTTCTTTAGGATTATCACAGAGGAAATCATAAACCCCTTTTAGAAAGAGTGGTCTTTTTATAAGTTCTGACCATATCTCATCCCCCATCCCTGCCCTTTTTATCTTTGGGTCATCTACTACCTTTTGATAATTACTAATAAGGCTATTGCCCACAGTGATTAAGTGAAGCTCAGCCTTTTTCATTTTCTTGACAAATTTTTATCATGGATTGAATTTTTAGTCAACATTTGCTTTGAGGCTTTAGCGGCAAAGGCTAGAGCAGCCCGGATTGCTTCTTCACTAAATCACTAGTCACTAAATCACTCGGCCGAAGGCCGCTAATCCCCTCCTTAGCGGGTCGGCTGAAGCAGTGAGTTAGAAACAAGTGAGTTAGTGAATTAGTTGCTGGCCAACCATTTTGTTCAGCATTTTTAGGATTTCCCTACATAGAGCTTCTCTCTGTACAAACATTTCTTTTTCTATCCAACCCAGATCCAAGCATTTAATCAACCAGTTAAGAGTCTCAGTAGTAGAACCTCGGGAAATAATAAGATAATGAAGATATTCTTTGCCTTGCCTTCTTCCAAATCCTTCAGCTATATTCGCACTGATAGAACCCGCAGCTCTGATAAGTTGATTGGCTACTGTTTTGCTAACTTCGGTTTTAGGGAAATTTTCTATATCTTTGACTACATCTAAAAAGAGTTGATGAGCTTTTTGCCATACAATTAGCTCCGTAAAATCTCTAATTTTTTCCTTCATTTTTTTCTAACTCACTAATTCACTAGTCACTAAATCACTTCGGCCCTTTTAGGGCCGCTGTCTCAATCCCCTCCTTAGCGGGTCAGTTTTTCTAACTCCTCTTCTATTAAGCCAACCTTATGCAGTGCTATTACTGTCTCAATCCCCTCCTTAGCGGGTCAGTTTTTCTAACTGATTATAAGATTTGGAAATAGCCAACAAGTAAATACCGTCTCAATCCCCTCCTTAGCGGGTCAGTTTTTCTAACGGAAAATGGCATAGAATTCAGTAATACTTCTTATTTGAGGTCTCAATCCCCTCCTTAGCGGGTCAGTTTTTCTAACAAGATTACAATCATCAAGAATACAGTTTAGAGGAATTGGTGTCTCAATCCCCTCCTTAGCGGGTCAGTTTTTCTAACAATGCTTTTACTGGTCAGACGTACAAGGGTGCTAATGTTGTCTCAATCCCCTCCTTAGCGGGTCAGTTTTTCTAACTAGGCGTCAGTTTAGGGGATTGGTTAGACTTCAAGGCCAAGTCTCAATCCCCTCCTTAGCGGGTCAGTTTTTCTAACATCATTTATTAAAAAAAGTCAAGAGGTCAAAACCAAACGGTCTCAATCCCCTCCTTAGCGGGTCAGTTTTTCTAACCGCCGTAGAAAACTTCCTTATGACGGTCCACCATAACAGTAGTCTCAATCCCCTCCTTAGCGGGTCAGTTTTTCTAACATATCTGATAAGTGGAGCACGGTAACCAGCACTAAGAGTCTCAATCCCCTCCTTAGCGGGTCAGTTTTTCTAACGACTGGCCAGAGTCTTTAAAGGACTGCATTAAATTGTTGTCTCAATCCCCTCCTTAGCGGGTCAGTTTTTCTAACGATTGGTTGGCATTTACGGCCCACTGCCTTAATCAAGGTGTCTCAATCCCCTCCTTAGCGGGTCAGTTTTTCTAACTCCAATTTACCATGATAGTAGTAAAGCATACTATAACCAGTCTCAATCCCCTCCTTAGCGGGTCAGTTTTTCTAACTTTAAGTGGTTAGGAATTGAAAAAAGATTTTATTTAAACTGTCTCAATCCCCTCCTTAGCGGGTCAGTTTTTCTAACATACTAAGGGACGGCCTAGGTGGTATGCCAGCGGTCAAATTGTCTCAATCCCCTCCTTAGCGGGTCAGTTTTTCTAACTTATTATTGGAGATTTATTAAACAGACAAGTAAATAAAACTGTCTCAATCCCCTCCTTAGCGGGTCAGTTTTTCTAACAACACGTTTTAAGTAAAACAGGGGTTTGCTGGCATTTTTTAGTCTCAATCCCCTCCTTAGCGGGTCAGTTTTTCTAACTTTATGCCCTTCTCTCTAAAGAGGAGAGGAAAAAAGTCGTCTCAATCCCCTCCTTAGCGGGTCAGTTTTTCTAACTAAAGATGACCAAAAAAGTCATTAAAGTAGATAGAAATCAGTCTCAATCCCCTCCTTAGCGGGTCAGTTTTTCTAACCGTTGATAAAATTGTGGCAATGGCAGTTTTGGATAAAGAGTCTCAATCCCCTCCTTAGCGGGTCAGTTTTTCTAACACAAAGATGACCAAAAAAGTCATTAAAGTAAATCGTAAGTCTCAATCCCCTCCTTAGCGGGTCAGTTTTTCTAACCATTTTAGAAAAATGCAGATTATATTTATGTTTTGACTGTGTCTCAATCCCCTCCTTAGCGGGTCAGTTTTTCTAACAAAGGTGTTTCACACAGATGAGAAGACATTTGGCCAAGTTGTCTCAATCCCCTCCTTAGCGGGTCAGTTTTTCTAACTCGCCGAGGCTGAAAGCAAATTCTTCATCGAGGCAGTTAGTGTCTCAATCCCCTCCTTAGCGGGTCAGTTTTTCTAACAGAAGTCCTCCGCCGCACAAGGCGGAGGGTAGAAGATACCGTCTCAATCCCCTCCTTAGCGGGTCAGTTTTTCTAACTTGAGGATTGTGTTAAGTTGTTCGGCAGTGAACAGGCGTCTCAATCCCCTCCTTAGCGGGTCAGTTTTTCTAACTACTATAGGCATACTTGGGATGGAGACCCCGTAACAGAAGTCTCAATCCCCTCCTTAGCGGGTCAGTTTTTCTAACGTTTATAATCTAGTAAACCAAAAAATTTTGGAAGGGTCTCAATCCCCTCCTTAGCGGGTCAGTTTTTCTAACTTTTAGAAGTTCCATATGACGAGTCAGGATCAACGGTCTCAATCCCCTCCTTAGCGGGTCAGTTTTTCTAACGTGCATGTTGAGGGCACGATAACTGTTAAAATTCCTGTCTCAATCCCCTCCTTAGCGGGTCAGTTTTTCTAACTAAATACAAGGATTTAATAGGCATTTACTATGATGAGTCTCAATCCCCTCCTTAGCGGGTCAGTTTTTCTAACGGTATGTATCTAGAGAATTGGCACAAGAGATATTGAAGTCTCAATCCCCTCCTTAGCGGGTCAGTTTTTCTAACGGATATACCAAAAGACTTAAATGATCTTCTTAATATTTGTCTCAATCCCCTCCTTAGCGGGTCAGTTTTTCTAACAGCTGGTAAAGCTGAAAGAGGAACGCCGAATCTTGCGGTCTCAATCCCCTCCTTAGCGGGTCAGTTTTTCTAACAGCACCTATGAATTTTGCTGAAGTACCCGGTAGATAGGAGGGCCTTTTCGGGAACCTCTTTTTTTTCTTTTCTCCTTTAGGGCTTTCTATAATAAACAATCTGCCTAAGTGCCCTAAAAATCAGGCATATTCCCTTTCGGGAACCAATTAAAAAATTGGGCACTTTCAAGGGCAATTGAGGTTCCCGTATATTCTAGGTTGACCATATTCAATTTTCAAAGAGCCTGTTTATTAATAGCACAATTAAACATTTTTGCAACTATTTATACTCAAAGTGCCTTAAACGATTCCAAAATTCTCTTAGGGTGAATATCTCTACATCTTTGTATCTTTTTAAAATAAGTAAATCATCATCTCCTGTTATTATAAATCTTGCATTACCGCTCAGTGCAGTTCCTATTATTGGGATATCGCTTTTATCCTTGCAAATCGGTTCTCTAATATTTTTGGGATTTACTATCTGAGCCTGTTCCCTTAGGTAATCAATTATCTCTTGAACGGTATTTTTTGGTAGGTTTATTTTGTCAATAAGCTTTTCTTTTACCTCTGATAAAATATATTCACTTAATACAATAACATGACTCATGAGGCACACCTCAAATATATCAGCACACAGACCCCTGGTTGCAAAGGCCGAAACAATGATATTGGTATCTAGCACAACTTTCATGAAATTGCCTTGAAGATATCCTCATCGGTCAGCAATCCTGCTGCCTCAGCAAAAGGCAGCACCTTTTTTTCTCAGTTGCTGGAATTTTTTCACGGCAAGATAACGGGCAATGGCATCTCTGATGATCTCACTTTTGGACATTTTCTCTGCCTTTGCCATAATATCCAATTCTTCTTGAAGTTTTTGAGGCAGTCTAATTGTAACAGTGCTCTTCATTTATTTATCTCCATAGTTTGTAAGACAATGTAACACAAAAACACTGCGTTGTTGCCCTAATTTTAAGTATGAATAGACCTAAAAAGTTCTGCCAAAGGGCGCATGCGTTTGATGGCCTTACTATTTAGATGAGACCAATCAATGCCCTGAGGGCGGGGGATAGAGGTTTTTATGTTAATAACCTGGGTAGGTGTTACAATAAAGTCTATGGCTACATCTTTTTCCTCTCTTGGTAAGGTATCAAAGATCTGTATATCATCAACGAGGGTAATGATAGGTGTCTTTTCATTTATAGAGCCAATGGTTCTTAGGATTACATACTCCAGGTCAAAGAAGCCTGCTCCCTTTCCTATCCTTACCCCGTCTCTGGCCACAGCCACTGCCCCAGTAATAAGGAGATCTATTTTTCCTATCTCTTCATAAGAGGTGAAAAGCCTTCTTCCCCACTTAGTTACCCCATAAGTGGTGATGGCCTTTGTCCATCTTTTTATAGGGATATGCCTTGGGTTCAGCTCATAGAATCCATCCCTTAGGCCAGGGGTAGCCATAATAAGGATTTTATTATCATTTAATATGTTAAGCCTTACTTGTTTTTGTGCCTCATCAGGAGGGACCATGACCCGCTTTGCGTCTTTATAGATCTGCAAACGCCTCAGCCTTTCGGCCGCCTTGTTTTGGCCTTTAAAAGGTGGGATACGATTAAACGGATCTTCAGAGATGCCTTCTTCATATAATTTCTGCCACACTGCCTTTCTTATAGAGTCCTTTCTCTGCATAGTCTGGCTTTCTTTTATGCTTTTCATCCCTTTTATTGTCAAGGGTTTGCAGATAGTTATTTGTTTTACAAAATTTTTTTTGTTGAACTTTTGGCTAAAATATCTTATAATTAAGAAAATATATATATTGGAGGAGATTATGAATATAGTAACCATCTCTACCAAATACCAGGTTGTTATTCCTAAAAAAGTCCGTAAATTACTTAATCTAAAAAAGGGGCAGAGGATGATAGTAGTTGTAAAGGATGGAATTATAAATCTTTTGCCAGAAAGGCCACTTTCTGAGATGAAAGGTATCTTTAAGGGAATGACTACTGAAGACTTAAGGGAGGAAAGGGAAAGACTATGATTATTATGGATTCTTACGGATGGATTGAATATTTTGCTGGTGGCCCTTTATCTGACAAATACCAAAAATATCTTGCAGACCCTAAAAATATTATTACTCCAGTAATTGTAGTTTATGAGGTATACAAAAAGATCAAGCGAGAAAGAGGTGAGAAGGCAGCCCTTGAAACCCTGACCCATATCACAAGAACAAATATTGTTCCCCTGGACGAGACCTTGGCAGTAAAGGCAGCAGATATAAGTCTAGATTTTAGGCTTCCAATGGCTGATGCTATTGTCTATGCGTCCGGTGTTATTAAAAATTGCAAAATAGTCACAAGTAACCCTCACTTTAAGGGACTGCCAAAGGCGATATTTATCGAATAAGTAAATAATAATTAAGGTAAAATGGTCGAAAAAGGCAAAGAAAGGGTTTTAATTGTCTCTTGGAGGCATTTGATTTACCTGAGCCTATTAAATTTCCAAAACTTTTCTGGTAAAAAGAGTCAGATGAAAGATACAGCTGCCTTTTCCATTCATGCCTATGAGGTAAAGATTAAGGCAAAAAGTCCCATCTCTATCCCATACTTCCCTGGTTCAATGCTTAGGGGTGCCTTTGGGGTAGCCCTAAAAAGGGTTATCTGTTTACAAAAGAATAAGTCATGCAATGATTGTCTTCTTTCTAACTCCTGTGTCTATCGCTTTCTCTTTGAAACAGAGGTACAGAAACCTATTAAAGGTATCATCAGTGCCCCGCATCCCCTTATAATCTATCCCTTAAGCCTTGGAGAAAGGATGATGAAAAGGGGCTCTATATACAGATTTGGCTTTACCCTCTTTGGGAGGGCTACAAGTTATCTCCCCTATGTAGTTTATGCCATCACAGAGATGGGTAAGATTGGCATAGGGAGGGGTAAGGGAAGGTTTGAGCTTATAGAGGTAAGAAAGCGTATTTCTGATAAGAAAACAAAGCAAATCTTTAATCATAAAGAGAATAGGCTTATTTCTATAGATGATTGCCTTGAATCAAAGAAGATATTTAAAAAGAAGTGGAGGGGAGAAAGACTTATCATTGAGACCATTACCCCTTTGCGTTTAAAGATCAGAGGAAAGCTATGTGATAATTTAGAATTAAGAGACCTTTTGTTTATCATTGCCCATCGTCTTAAGATTCTGAGTCTCCTCTACGGGAATGGTGAGATAGATTTCCTTAAAGACATTGATCTTGACAGGGTCCTAAAAGGCATCAACGTAGATGCCCATTTTAAATGGATAGACTTTAGGCGCTTTTCAAGGAGACAAAATACCCACCTTAAGATTGGGGGCATTATGGGAAGGATGTTGCTTACTGGTGCTATCTCTCCTATTTATCCACTGCTAAAAATAGGCGAATATGTCCATATTGGAAAAAATACGGGCTTTGGGCTTGGAAGGTATCACCTAAAATAACATTTACGAATCTATAATGTCTCATCTAACATATCAGGATGCCCTTTAACCAAAGTAGATAGGCACTTTTTATACGCAAAATGCCATTTAGCTCATTTTTAAGCAATACAACCTCATCCTTTAATAATACGCTATTTTCTCCAAGCCTTTTGGCAACCTCTTTGTATTCAGAAACACCTACAGCAAAAATCTTTGCTAAGATGTGCCTACCTATATCAAGCAGGGCCTCAAGCCCCCTCCTTAAACAAGACTTTTAGAGGCCTTTTCTGGACTCATTTGCCTTCCATAATGAGTGCCAAACGTTCTCTTTCTAGGGGGGCCAAATCCCCTGCCCTCCTTAAGATATAAAGTTCGTAATTATCTGCCCTGTAAGGTCTCTACAGAACAGTCTTTCCCCTCTAATGATATTTACTGCCAGAAATGGGTCTGCCTCAGGGATAACCACAAGGTCAGCCCTTGGCACCTTAAAAAAATCCTCAAGGGCAATGGTGAGTTGTACCTTCTCTCTAATATCTAGGTATTTTCCGGATATGGGCTTTATAGCTATATCTATATCTGAAAGCGAGGGAGGAAGGTCTCCCAAATCCTCCTTCAGCCAGCTTTTTACCTCTTTAGCACGGCTACCAAAGGCATATAAGATGTCAATGCCATACTCATAACACAAATTAACCAGATATTCCTCTCTCCTTTTCATATTATTAAAAATATTTATAACTTCTGTTTTGGAGTCAAGTTAAATAATGCTTATTTCCTCCTCTTTTAGATAGAAAGGGGTCCTTCCTATGTGTTCAATCTTTTTTCTGCAATCTGCGCAGAGGAAATAATAGATGACACTATCCTCTATATCCATTACCTCCTCTACCCTCTGCCTCATCCTTTCAAATATATCCTTCTCTAAATAACATTCAAATACACTATAGAGCACACGATAGCCATAATCTTCCATTATATGGGCAATCTTATTTAGTCTTTTTTCATCCCTTATATCATAGCTTACAACAACAAAGATTTTTCCTTCATACAATAACAAATTCCTCCTCTTCAGGGAGTCTTGCCACACCGGCTGTCTTTGTCCTTTTCCGACAAGATTGACAGATGGTGTATATCCTGGCCCTGTCTTTCTTTTTGTCCATAATGGCCATTATCCCCTTCTTCACATCCTCATACATCCCTTGGGTCAAAAAACACTCAAATACACTCTTTTGCACCCTATAACCATAGTCACTGAGGAACCTTCGCATGGTATCCCTTCTTTTGTCATCCTCTATGTCATAGGAGATAATAAATAAAGTCCTTTCCATTATCTAAATACCGCTGGGGTATATTCCTCTTCCCCCTTAATATGCCTTACCAATTGCCTCGCTTGGGCCTCAATACAGCCACGATATGTAAGCCTAATGCCCTGATGCGGGTGCTTTACCTTTTCTGACATCTTCCTTTCAAATTGGGCAATGAACTTTCGCCACCCATCACGGGTAAGACAGACACCTTCCTCCTCTACCACAAAGTCTTCTCTCTTTATCACCTTAAGGTTAAATGCATTCATTACTACTGCATCTACAATGATTGGCCGCCATTCCTCCATTAAATCTAGGGCCAGGGAGGGTTTACCATAGTTTATGGCATGAAAAAACCCGATATAAGGGTCTAGACCTACCATGTTCACAACAGAAAAGACATGACTAAAGAGTAGGGTATAGCCCAGGCTGAGTAGGGCATTTGCTGGGTCCTTTGGCGGCCTCCTCTCCCTCTTATCAAATCCTATCCCGGCCCCTAAAAGCCCCTTTGCATAGGCATCAAAATAGACTCTGGAGGTAGTCCCCTCAATCCCCCTTATTTCATCAAGGCTACTGACCTCTTTTACTTTTTCTGAAAAGACCCTTAACTTTAAGATTGTATCCTCTAATCCCAATCCCTTTCTATTTATCCTTCTAAGGAAGAGGCGTTGATTCTCTATCTTTCCCCTTACCATCTTCTTTGCCAGATTCAGCTTAAATAGTTCATCTTTTAATGACTCATATTGCCTAAACCTCAATTCTATATTTTTTCCACCAATTGAGGACAACCTACCCAAATAACGGCCAGAATAGCTGAGGAAGACAGTGTCAATACCCCTCTTAAGTAACTCAAAGATAACAGCCGGGTTTTTGACATAATAATCCTCTATCTCTTTATCCCCTGGCATTAAGGTGATCAGTTTTTTAAAGATATGAAGCGATTTTTCCAAATGTCCAACTTCATAAAGTAGTATGGCCAGTGGCCTTAGGTA